>ENA-OSEY01001779-OSEY01001779.1-marine-metagenome-genome-assembly--contig:-NODE-1779-length-14477-cov-6.089444_pt1 | contig 14477 bp, 9 predicted proteins | sample MGYA00248465_ERZ534230 | MGnify/ENA primary metagenome ERZ534230 (study PRJEB26409, sample SAMN06344110) | marine metagenome | isolation source: Sea water from surface | place: Atlantic Ocean:Southern...
TGACGAACAGAATTAACTTTTCCTCCAAAATTAAATAAACTTTGAGATAAGTTGACACCTCCAGAATATGATTCTGATCCTGTAATAATAGAGTTTCCATAAGTTGTTTCTCTAAAAGAATTACTAGCACTTATTGATGGCAATAGTAGTGCAGCTGATGAATTTCTATTCAACTGGGCAATTCTAACATCTTTTTCTGCATTAGTAATTGCAGACTTGTTTTCTAATGCAATTCTAACTGCCTCATCAACGCTTAAAGTTTGAGCGCTTATAATACTTAAAAGAATTATAAATAGTATTTTAGTCTTCATTTTTCTCCTTGGTACTCTATAGACGTAATTTACGTCCAAAAGTTTCCATTTTTTATCCCAATAAATATTATCATTTAAGGACATGTAAAGTAAAGTTTACATTTTTTAAAGCAAAGTTATTTTTTTTGTTGTTTAATTTGATCCAAAAATGACATTGCGGAAGAATAATCGTTGCTAATTTCACCATTAATGATTGCATCTTCTACCATAGTCTTGATTTTTCCAACTTCCTTACCAGGACTCAAATCAAACATTTTCATAATTTCATCTCCTCTTACTGGTGATTGAAATGCTTTGAGCTTATCTATTTCAATCACTTCATTCATTCTTTTTTCAACTCTATCAAAATTGCCTAAATACTTTGTGATATTTTTGGGATTTTTTGTAGTAATATCAGCTCTACATAATTTCATTAAATCATCAATTTCTTCACCAGCATCAACAATTAATCTTCTAATCGCAGAATCAGTGACATCTTTTTTTGCTAAACTTATTGGCCTCAAATGCAGTGCCGTTAGTTTTGCAATGTAATCCCTTGTTGAATTTGAAAATTTCATACTAGAAGATATGCCTTTTAACATTCTTGCTCCCAAATCATCATGTCCATAAAATGTATATCCTTTAGACTTACTTAATCTTCGTGTTTTAGGCTTAGCGATATCATGTACCAACGCAGCTAATCTTAAATCAAGCTTATCAGATAATTGTGCTGCATTATCAACAACTTCCAAAGTATGATAGAAAATATCTTTGTGATGATATTCATTTGATTGATCAAGTCCATACATTACTGCAATTTCAGGGAATATAAATTCCATAAGACCTGCTTCTTGTAAAATATTTAATCCAATAGATGGTTTTTTGGTACCTAGAATTTTTAATAATTCATTTGTTTTTCTTTCTTGTGAAACTATTGTAATTCTCTCTGCATTATTTTTAATCGATTCTAAGCAACTTGGATCTATAGCTAATGATAGTTTTGATGCAAAATATGCTGCTCTCATCATTCTCAGTGGATCATCTGAAAATGTTGTGTCAGAATCAAGAGGTGTTCTCAAAATATTTTTACTTAGGTCCTCCATTCCATTGAATGGATCGAAAAATTCACCAAAATTTTCTTTATTCAATGATACAGCCATTGCATTTATTGTAAAATCTCTTCTTAATAAATCATCTTCAATATTAGACATTACAACTTCAGAAGGACTCCTGGAAGATTCATCATACTTTTCAAGTCTTGCTGAAGCTACCTCAATTTCATACTCTTTATATGGAATTTTGGCAGTTGCAAATTTTTTAAAAGGAACGATTTTTGGAACGTTAATTTTTTTAGCTAGCTTTTCTGCAAAATCTATCCCGTCTCCCTCGACCATAATATCGACATCAATTGATTCTGCTAAAGGATTTAACATTAAATCTCGAACACAGCCACCCACTAAAAAAGCATTTATCTGAGTTTCATCGCTCAACTCAGATATAACTTTAGAAATTTTGGCCAATCTCTTATTTTGGTTAATTATGTCTTTAATTAATGTCATTTTGTAAATTAAAAAATATATAGGTCTATTATGCTAAGAAAACTAATTAAAATTTCCTTACCAATAAAAATTGTTAAATGCATTATTGTTGTATTATTCTTTTCAGAATTAAGTGCTCAGTTTAAAGAAGCAAATATAACTTTTGATGATCGACTTTTGAGAGATGACGAAAAATCCTCACTATTTAATCTTAAAAATTCTATGCAGAAGTTTTATGTTGATACTGTTTGGAATGACGAATATAGAGATTTAGAACTCAAGTTAAATATTCAAGTTATTTTTGAAGGTAATGCAAATACTGGTAGCTCAGAATCTTTTCTAATACAGTCTTTATTTAGTAATAATATGGATTTACATTTTTTTGATAAAGGTTCTCAATTTTCGCTTAGTCAAAATTCTTCGCTTTACTATGATAGTGTATATTATGACCCCTTATCAAGCCTTCTTGGTTTTTATGGAAACATAATACTTGGTGCAGAATTAGATACATGGAGCTCTCTAGGTGGATCCCAGCATTATGAAAAAGCTAGAAGTATAGCTGTACGTGCAAGTGCATCAAATTTTTCCAGAGGATGGGAGCAAAGATTACTCTTAATTAATCTATTAACAGATAATGTAGGTTTGAGAAAACTTCGTTTTTCAACATACTTATCATATGAACTTTTTGAAAATGGTAATATTGATGAATGTATATTAGCATTAGATGAATTGATTAAAAATCTTGATGAAATATTTAATAATTATTCACAAGAAAACTATACCAACATGTTTATGAAATATCATGGACCTAAAATTGGAGAAATAATGGAAAAATTAGGTCAAAAAGAGATGTTATTAGAACTTCAAGACTTAGACTCTCAAAGATCAAATATATATAAAGAATTTTATTCAAATATTTGATTGAAATATTTTTTACGCTTAAAAAAATAATCAATAGCTACACTACCATTATATATTAAATCAAGATTTTTGTGTCTCAAATCATTGTTCTTTCTCATATTTACCATAACTCTCAAATTATAGATTAACCAAAAATGAGAATAAAAAATCGCTAAAAATCTTTTAAAATCTAGAGTTAAAATAGAATAGATAGCTGCCATTTGATCTAAAATGAATCTCTTTATAATTAACATTCCTTTTTCAAATGATGGAGAATTTTTAATAAATAAAATCCATGAGTTTCTATGATTCAAGTAATGTGATTTAAATGAATTTTGTTTTATAGTTTGCTTTCCGTAATGAAAAACAACTGAAGTTGGTACATTCCATATTCCCCAACCTAGCGCTTGAAGTCTCCAGCATAAATCTATCTCTTCCATGTAAGCAAAGAAAATGTTGTCAAAAAAATTTAATTCATGTAGTAATTCTTTTCTTATTATAAAAGCTGCACCAGAAGCCCAAAAAATTTTCTTAGCACTGTCATGTTGATTTAAGTCTTTTTCAAGCGTATTGAATAATCTTCCTCTAACAAAAGGGAAACAATATTTATCAATATAGCCACCAGCTCCACCAGCATAATCAAATGTATCTTTATCTATTGCATTTAGAATTTTAGGCTGAGCTGCACCCGCATGAGGATTTTTATCTAAAAAATTGATTAACTCTTCTATCCAGTTTTTTGTGTGTAATGTATCGTTATTGAGAAAAATAATATATTCACCTATAGCTTTTTTTGCTCCAAAGTTGCAACCTCCACTATATCCTAGATTTTTTTTTGATTTTAATAAATGAATGGATGGAAATTGAATCTTAGCTTCATCCGCTGATCCGTCATTTGAATGATTGTCTACAACAATAACCTCAAAACTATCAATAGAAATATTATCAAATAATGATTCTAAGCAATCAAAAAGTAGCTTTTTACCATTATGGTGAGGGATGATAATTGATAATTTCATTAGGAAGACTCTAGCTGCAATATTTCCTCAAGTAATTCTTTTGCATTATCATCAGCAGGATTCTTATTAATCCAATCATTTAATAATATTTTGGCTTCATCATACATTTCAAGATTTTTGTAACTAAGAAACAGTAGGTAAATAATTTCTGGAAGTGACTGTTGCCAATCTTGCCATTCTTTTTCTGATATTTTAGTTGCTGTGAACCCTCTTCTTAAAATTGATTGTTCAATAAGCTTATAATTCTGGTATATAGTTTCAAAAATTAACTTTGACTCATCATAATCTTCTAAAAGTTGAATGAAAGTCTTCCCATACAAAATATAGTCTTCAAGTAATAAATCTTTTCTTTCAACAAGCTCTTTCATATGATATTTCATTTTAGCTTGATTACCTACACCACTATAAACTTGTGCAATTTGGTATTGAAGTTGTTTTGAAGGTATAGGAATAATACTGCTTGGCATAATTTCTTCCATTTTCAGAAGAGCCGCTTCAGCTTTTTGAAAATCTTTATTTAAATAATGAGATATAGAAAGTCTTACAAATCCAGTACGATAATTTTGTACCAATCGCCCTAATTGAGGATCAACATATACTTTCTCATTTGCAAGATTTCTAAAGATATATCCTCTCTGATATTCTTTTGAAATATCCCTATCAATTAAATTGTATTTATTTGAATCGTAATCAGTAAACCAAGAATTATCTCCAATATACGATAATAAATTATCAGACATTTTATTTTGATTAATTATCTGATTTGAATTATTTACTAATCTGTATGCTAAGCCTTCCATTTGTAAATAGTTATCAAGATTTAGCATACTCGTCGGAGAAACAGTCACACCAAAATAAATAGGTCTATTCCAATTATTATCATTAATTATTCTTAAAACCATAAGATCTTGTGTTCTTAATGCAACGCCTAAATAAGTAGGGTTTAATTCCCACTCAATTTTACCTATCTCATTGTTGCTATCTTTTGGAGCATTTATAGAGATTTTCTTTGATTCCCATCTTTTAAAATCTAGACTTTGAATTTCCTTATCGCTCATTTTAATAAATGGATTATCCTTATATCGTTCTCTCAATTGCTCAACATACCAGGTGGTATTTAAAAGACTCAAATTAGCAACTACTACATCAGTTCTTATTTGTTCAACTTCTTGTAAATACCATAAAGGAAATGTGTCATTATCTCCGTTTGTAAAAAGAATTGAGTTTGGTTCACATGTTTGAAGCATATTATATGCCATATCCCAAGCAATGTAGTTTCCTGTTCTGTCATGTTCATGATAATTGGCAATTAACATTCTAGTTGGCATAAATAGAATGAATAACCCTATCATAAAGTAAGATGATTGTAACTTAATTGACTTTTCTAGTAAAGAATCTGTAATGAAATTGATGAATGAATAGATACCTAAACCAATCCAAATGGAAAAAGTCATAAAACTTGCTACATAAGCATAATCACGTTCTCTTGGTTGTGGAGCATCTTGATTGAGATAAAAAATAATTGCAATACCGGTCATTAAAAATAATATCAATAAAGAAAATGCATCTTGTTTATTCTTCCTGAAGTGATATCCTATTCCAATTAAGCCCATTATAAGTGCAATTGGTAATCCGAATTGTCTCCAATCCACTCCATCTTCATCAGAGGATGCTCCAACACTTGCAACAAATGGGTCTCCGCTGTCACCTTTACCTGCAAATTGCCATAAGAAATATCTTAAATACATTTTTTTAATTTGGTAATTCCATAAAAAGCTTGCTTGAGATGGAATATCATGAAACATGTAATCCAATTCCTGATCAAATGAAAACTGTGAGTTGTCATCAGCTGGAGATCCCACAATAGAAATTTTTGAAGGAAGATTATCAAATTTTCTTGGCAAAATAGTCATTTGACCATATTGGTCTCGGTTTAGATAAGAAATAGCTTCAGAAATAGTTTCAGGATTATTTTCATCTATATTGGGATTTTGGCCAGATCGAATAAAAATTGCAAAATATGTGGAATAGCCAATTACAATCAGTAAAACAGATGATAAGAAAATTGATAAAAAAGTTTTGTTTGATTTAATTGAGTAAATCGTGGCTATAACCCACAAAATAATTAAAAAACTTAGTCCAACTAATCCTAAAGATGCAGTTAATTGCGGGAGGCCTTTTATAATAACACTCTGAATTCCAAAAAAAATAATTAAAGAAAATATAAAGGTAAGAATCAAATTTTTGGTGCTCAATTTTCCGATTGAAAAATATATTATTAGTCCAATAAATGGGATAGTTAACAGATTAAGTAAATGTAAACCTGTTGCTAATCCAATGATATAGCTAATAAATATTAAGTATATGATATGATTTGAATCATGAATTTTTTGAGACCAGCGCATTATTAGAAATACAACTAGAGCAGTCATAAATCCGCTAAAAGCATACACTTCAGTTTCAACAGCATTAAACCAATGACTATGAGTGAAGGCAAAAGTCAAAGAGGCAGTTAAAGAGGACCACATTTTAAAAAACTTATTATCATTTGGATCTATTCTATCTATGAATTGATTACAGATAAGAAATAGGAGACTAATGGTTAATGCGCTTATTATGGGTGAAAAAATATTTACTCTAAATGCAATATCACTACTTATGGGTATTAGGCTAAAAAATTTACCAACCAATAAAAATAGTGGACTCCCTGGAGGATGAGGTACTCCTAAAATATGAGAAGTTGCTATAAACTCTCCAGTATCCCAGAAAGATACTGTAGGAGCCATTGTTGAAAAATATACTGCAAATGTTATCAGAAAAATAACTCCAGCAATTAGATTTTCTAATTTTTTGCTATAAGTAGTGAAAAAACTCAACTCTATGCTTCTGGTTCTTCTTTATTTTCTTCTTTTAAACTATCTTGTTCGTTCTCATTTTTCTCAACTTCAAGATAATTCATTTTTGCTTCAGCTAAAACTTTATCAATATACTCTCTTTCTTCATCCGTAAGACTAGCATGCATTTTATTGTTAATCATATCTAACATGTCTATTTGAATTGATGCTTGAGTAAGATCGATAGATGTTTCTCCGCTCACTGGGTTCTGCAATTTTCCAAGTGATACCCAAATTCCATAAGCTGTTTGGGAAATCAAGGCATCAAATAATTGTTTTTCTGTTGGTTTTTCTTTCATTTAGTCCTCAGTTTACTGTTGTTTTTAAAAATAATTGTAAATATTCATCATCAAACTTTTGTTTGATATTTATATGGTTATTCAGGGTCAAATTTGCATCATTCTTTATAATTTCAAAAGCATTCATTCTCGCATCCCTAATAATAGGTCCGTCTGAAATTAAATCTGCTATTTTAAATTTTACAAATCCACTTTGCTTTTCTCCAAAAAATTCTCCAGGTCCTCGTAATTTTAAATCTTCATCAGCAATTTCAAAACCATTCCTTGAATTTACAATGATACTTAATCTTTCTTTAGTTTTAGGAGATTCGCTATCACTACATAAAAGACAATAACTTTCCAAAGATCCTCTTCCAACTCTTCCTCTTAATTGATGAAGCTGACTTAATCCAAATCTTTCAGAATTATTGATAAGCATTACATTAACATTTGGATTATCAATCCCAACTTCAACAACAGTTGTAGAAATCAAGATATCTATATCTCCTTCCATAAATTTTTGCATTTCATTGTTTTTATTTTCGTCTTCTAATTGTCCATGCATTAATCCAACATTTAAATCAGGAAAAATACTATTGCTTAAATATTCATAAGATTCAACTGCAGCAGATAAGTCTTGTTTTTCACTTTCATTGATTAATGGATAAACAATAATTGTTTGTCCTCCGCTTTCTACTTTTTCCCTTATAAAATTAAAAGCAGTTGATAAATTATCTTTTTCTATAAACGAAGTATGAATGTCAGGTCTATTTTTTGGTAATTCATCAATAATAGATAAATCCATGTCCCCATTATAGGTTATAGCTAGAGTTCTTGGTATTGGTGTTGCTGTCATTGCCATTAGATTAGGATTAGTTGATTTTGATAGAAGCTTTTGCCTTTGGTTCACACCAAATCGATGTTGTTCATCAATAACTACAAATCCTAAATTATGGAACTGAACATCCTTTTGAAATAAAGCGTGTGTTCCAATTATTATATTAGATTCCCCTAATCTAATATCCTTTAAAACCTTGTCTTTGTCTTTCGGCTTTAAGCTTCCAACTAACAATGAACATTTTATGCCTATAGCTTCAAAATGAGATTTAAAATTTTTATACAATTGCTTTGATAAAAGATCAGTTGGGGCCATTATTCCAACTTGATAATCATTATCTACCACAATTGATGATGCAAGAATAGATACAATAGTTTTACCACATCCCACATCTCCTTGAATCATACGATTCATTGGATTTTCTGAAATAAAATCATCAACGATCTCTCTCAATGATAGTTGCTGACTGCCTGTGAGCTCAAAATCAAGATTTTTTAATATCTTATTGTATGACTTTGTCTTGAATTTTATAGAATCATATTTATTTTCTTTGATTTTACTTTTTCTCATAGCTAATAATAACTGTAGAAAGAAATGTTCATCATATTTCAAGCGATGAGTTGACTTTTCTAGTGATTCAAAATTTTTTGGGTAGTGAATATTTCTTAAAGAAATATCTAAATCTTCAATATTGAATTTTTTTCTTAAATCTTTATCAAAATGATCATCAATACTGTCTACTGATTCTAAAGCCAAATAAATTATTTTTCTCAAATTTCTGTTGTCTAGTCCTGATTTTTTTAAATCATCTGTTAAGGGATAAACTGGAATAATAAATCCTGTAGTTAATGAAATTTCATTTGCATTTAATTTATCATATTCAGGATGTACTATCTGTGGACTACCTTTGTACGCTGCTACCTTGCCATGCATTGTTAACAAATCACCAACTTTAAGAGATTGATGAATGTAATCCGCAGCGTTAAACCACATTAGTCTAATTGAACCAGTATGATCTGCTACATTAGCAGTAACAAAGTTTCCTTTTTTCATTCTTCTGAGATTTACAGATTTGACTCTACCAACCAAGTTTACTTCATCTCCTTCACTGATAGATCCAATTGTTGAAAGAGATGTTCTATCTAAATATTTTCGAGGAAAATAGTATAATAAATCTTTAATGGTAAAAATATTTAATGATTCGAGTACTTTAGCTCTTTTTGGACCTACGCCCTTGATGAATTGAATTGGGGTATCTAACGAATTAGAATTTTGTAAAGCTTCGCTCAAAAGACATTACTTCCATTCTTTTTTGTAAGTATAAGTAATTAGCTCAGTTTGTCCAGGTTCAATCTCTAATGGGAAATATATTGTTGATGCATCTTCTTTTATATACATCGAAGAAGATTCTTTAATCACCCAGTCTCCAAAGATTTTTTCTACTGCTTTAACTTTAATAGATTTGTTACTGGTATTAAGTATTTGTAGAGATATAGTAGATTCTTCGCTGTTGGACTGTCTATCAAAATTTAAAATTCTTCTTTTACCAATAATGTCAAATGCCTTTCCTCCATCTAAAATTGCTACACCACCTTTATATAGCTGAGTAAGTGAATTTCTTCCAATAAAGTTCATTGAATTTGCATCATCTTTTTCATAGAGGAATAATACTCCTGACGGTAATGGAAGTTCTAAATTATTTGAAGCCGAGTTCTCAAATGAAACTTCAATACTTAAAGGTTCATCTCCCTGATCTCTTTCGGAATTTTCAAATATATACTTTTTATCGTAAGTAATCTGTCTAGACTCCATTAGGGGTAATTGAATTGATTGCATAGAATCGAGCTTTAGATTCGAACCAATATCAAAGATATAAAAATCTCCCAATGAATTTCTAGTATCCATAGCACTTCTAGATTCCATCATTTGATATGATGATTTTTTAGAAGAGGAATTTAAAGGAACATTACCTTCTACAACTTTTAAATTGGCGGCAAAGAGACTAACATTTGAATTATTTGTTACCTCTGCATTAACCATTAATGAAGCAGTTGAATCATCACCGTTAATCGTTAATGTGTAAATTGGCTTCCAAGAAAATCCTGAAGAAATATATGTTAACTCAGCATTAACAGGTTTTTCTTCAATTGAAATTAATTCCCAAACTATTTCAGGAGTAAATTTATCCTGAACACTATTTGATTTTAATGTAAATGAAAGTAATTGTGATCTTTGAAATACAACAAGGCCTTTACTGGTTTTAACAGATATACTTGAACTATTAATATCCATCAATAAACCTTCTGTTCTACTTCCACTTATCGGTATAATTTCAACTGGTGAACCTACACTATTTTTTAAAAAACTATCAGTAGATGAAAAATTTTTATTTAAGGTCTGAGATAAAACTTCTACTCCTTCAATATTTAAAACAGGTGAATCAAATAATAAGTTTTTTGAAATATTTGAGAAGGAAGTGATGTTGCTACCCGATTTCAAATTCCATATAATTGGCTCCTTTATCACAGCAAAATTATCTTTATAAATCGTTAGAGATCTATTTGAAGATTCTTGTTGGGAAAACACCAAACTAAATGATAAAAGTATAAAAATTAATTTTTTCATTTTAATACCTCAATATTAGAAAGAATTTTTGTTCTTTCAACAAGAAAATCGCTTAGTTTATTTTTTTCACCATTAACTATATTTTCAGGAGCTTTACTTATAAACTCTTCATTAGACAACTTGCTCTCAATTGATGAAATGAGTTTGTCTAGTTCGCTTAATCTTTTGTCAAGCTTTTGGAGTTCTTCCTCCTTATTTACTAAATCCCCTAATGGAATATATAGCTCCACTGACTTGCATACTGCTACTGCAGAGTTTTCTGGCTTTTCTTTTTTTGAACTCAAATTCAAATTTTTAGAATTTGATAAAGATTTAATTAGATCAATTAAAGGATTTAATTTGCTCTCAATTGATTCATTTTTTGCATGAGCGATCACGTCAATTTTTTTAGATGGTGGAACATTTAATTCTGAGCGAATAGTTCTAATTGAAGTAACTATTTCTTTAAAATCTAAAATTTCATCTTTGTCGTGACTTATGTTGCTATTTTTAGCTTTAGGCCAAGATGATATAATAATATCTTCTTCATTAGTATCTTTCAGGTGATTCCAAATCTCTTCAGATACAAATGGTGCAATTGGGTGTAATAATAATAGAACTTTCTTAATTATTTTTTTAGAAATATTAAACGAATTACTTTTTGAAGTAATATCACCTTCTCTAAATCTGTGTTTTACAATTTCTATATACCAATTACAAAACTCATTCCATGTAAAATCATAGATTTTTTTTATTGCTTCATTAAACTGATATTTATCGAAGTATTTATTGACTTCATTGACTGTTTCGTCTAGTGAATCAAGAATCCATTTATCAAAATTATCTAATGCTTCAATATCAATCTCATCTGCAAATGAATCTTCGTGATTGAGCATAATAAATCTACTTGCATTCCAAATCTTGGTCATAAAGTTTCTTCCGACTTCAATTCCATGCTCTGAAAAATATACATCAGAACCCTGTGGTGACATCAGCATTATGGAAAATCTAGTTGCATCAGTACCATATTTTTCAAATAATGTTATTGGATCAGGAGAATTTCCTAAGGACTTACTTAATTTTCTGCCTTTTTCGTCTCTTAAAATGCTCGTGAAATAAACATCTTTAAATGGCAAATCACCCATAAATTCATATCCGGACATAATCATTCTTGCTACCCAAAAGAAAATGATATCTGGGCCAGTTACTAGTGCGTTGGTTGGAAAATATTTTGTGGTTTTTATATCTGGCCATCCATGAACTGCAAAAGGCCACAACCATGAACTAAACCACGTATCTAAAACATCATTATCTTGTTCCCAATTTTCTAAATCTGTTGGCGGTGTGGTTGAAACGAACCAATTATCTTGGTTAGCTCTATCAGCACCTTTTTTATACCACACAGGTATTTGATGGCCCCAATAAAGTTGTCTGCTTATGCACCAATCTTGAATATTATCCATCCAATGATTGTAGGTTTTAACCCAATGATTAGGGTAAAAATTAATTTCATTATTTTTAACTGCTTTGCTAGCTGGCTTAGCTAAATCTTCCATTTTTAAAAACCATTGCTCTGACAAATAATATTCAATTGGTACATTTCCTCGTTCTGAATATCCAACCTTATGAAAGTAATCCTCTTCTTTTATTAGATGATTTATGTCTTTTAAATCAAGAACAATTTGCTTTCTAGCAGCCTCCCTTGACATCCCTCTATACTTTTCTGGAGCTTTATCGCTAATAGAACTGTCTGCATTCATAATGTTAATCATTTCGAGATTATGCTTTATTCCTACTTCATAATCATTCAAATCGTGCGCAGGTGTAATTTTAACACAGCCCGTTCCAAATTCAGGATCTACCATGTCATCCGCTATAATAGGAATACTTCTACCTACTAGTGGTAATAATGCTGTCTTGCCTATCAATTCTTTATATCTTTTATCATTAGGATTTACTGCTATTGCTGTATCACCTAACATAGTTTCTGGTCTGGTTGTTGCAATTTCTATAAATGTATCAGAATCATTAATAGCATATTTAATATACCAAAGAGTTCCATTGACCTCTTTAAACATAACTTCTTCATCGCTTAAAGCGGTCTGTGACTTTGGACACCAGTTTACTAGCTTACTACCTTTATAAATCAATCCTTTATTATATAGTTGAACAAAAGACTCTAAAACAGCTTTAGAATAATCTTCATCCATAGTAAAACTAGTTTTATCCCAATCACATGAACATCCGAGTTTTTGAAGTTGATTAATGATAGTACCACCATATTCTTCTTTCCATTCCCACGCATACTTTAAAAACTCTTCTCTAGTTAAATCTTTTTTATTAATTCCTTGCTCTTCAAGCATCTTAGTTACTTTTGATTCAGTAGCAATTGACGCATGATCTGTACCAGGAATCCAGCATGCATTTTTACCCTCCATTCTAGCTTTTCTAATCAATATATCTTGAATGGTATTATTAAGAACATGCCCCATATGAAGCTTACCAGTAACATTAGGTGGGGGAATTACAATTGTATAATGGTTTTCAGATTCTTTACTTGAAAAATATTTTTTTTCAATCCAATGTTTATACCACTTACTCTCAATATCTGAAGGGTTATGTTTTTTTTCTAATAACTTCATTTTACATAATTCTTTAATGTATTGACCAACTCATCAACTTCGTCTTGTGTTGGTGCTTCAGCAAAAATTCTTATTATTGGCTCTGTATTAGATTTTCTTATGTGAATCCATTTATCTGACCAACTAAATTTTATACCATCAAGCCTATTAATTTCGTCACAATCAAATATACTTTCAAGACTATCAAAATCAATTTTACTATTAAGAAGAATCTTATCTTTTACCATTAAATATTTTGGTATGCTGCAAATTTCATCACTGATTGATTTTCCGGAAATAGATAATAAGCTTAAAATCATAGAAACTGCCACCAAAGAATCCCTTCCTAAGTGTACTTCTTTCAGAATCACTCCTCCATTTCCTTCGCCACCTATGGAAATATTCAACTCATTCATTTTTTGAACAACGTGCGCTTCCCCAATCCTTGTTCTTATAGTTTTGTTTGTAATATTATCAAGCATCATTGAGGTTGATAGATTAGTTACAACCATACTTTCTTGAAAATTCAAATAATTTTTCACTGCTAAAACTAATGTATATTCCTCTCCAATTGCTTTTCCTTTATTAGAAACTATTGATAATCTATCTCCATCGGGATCTGTAGCAAATCCAATATCAGCACCAACCTCTAAAACTTTTTGCTCTAAAGCATCTAAATTTTCAGCTAGTGGCTCTGGTATTCTAGAAAAATTACCATCTCCACTACAATTCATTGTTATAACTTCACAATCTAATCGCTCACAAAGCATTGGTAGAATAAATGACCCTGCTCCATTTACAGCATCAATTACAACTTTAAAGTTATTTTTTCGAATATTATCTGTGTCGATGCATTTTGCAGCTAAAACCTTATCTATATGCTCTTCATTTGCTGTGGAATAGTCTGAAACTACTCCAAGTGAATTAGGGAGGTCTATTGAAATGTTCTTATCAACTGCTTTAAATAATTCTTCACATTGCTCAGGACTTAAAAATGTCCCATCTGTTTGCAGAAACTTTAATCCGTTGTATTCAGATGGATTATGACTAGCTGTAATTACAATACCACCATCAAAATGTTCTTTTTCAGTCATGACTTGCATTGTAGGAGTTGTTGCAAGACCACAGTTTTCAACATTGATTCCATTTTTATGAAACGAATCAATTACCCATTGAGAAATTTGCTTCCCTGAAGGTCTGCCATCTCTTCCAATAACACATGATTTTATATTTTGAGTAGAAATAAATGCAGAAATGTAATTATCAATTAATTCAGGGGTAAAATGATCTTCAGCTATTCCTCTAAGACCGGATGCACTTCTAATTAACATAGTTGTAGATTAGAACTTTTTTATTAGAATTGAAAGAGGAGATATAGACTATTAGTTATTAAACTTTGCTAGTCTTACTGCTCTTCTAATGGTTTGTTTTTTGGCAATTCTCTTTGTAACGCTAGGCTTTTCATAAAAAGCTTTTCTTTTAACGTCTTTAAGTA
>ENA-OSEY01001780-OSEY01001780.1-marine-metagenome-genome-assembly--contig:-NODE-1780-length-14474-cov-3.310273_pt1 | contig 14474 bp, 17 predicted proteins | sample MGYA00248465_ERZ534230 | MGnify/ENA primary metagenome ERZ534230 (study PRJEB26409, sample SAMN06344110) | marine metagenome | isolation source: Sea water from surface | place: Atlantic Ocean:Southern...
CCCGAGGTTTGCGCAGAGCCACAGGTCCGTGCTGGTCTCCAGGCCACTGCTGCGCAACATCTGCTGCACGCTGCTGGCGCCCCCCTGGTTCGGGTCCGTCAGCACCGCCAGGGCCGCCGGTCGCTTCTGCAGGGTGCTGGCCAGGATTTCGGGGTCCCGTCCATGCAGGCTCACCCAGTCGGCGTCCTGCCAGGGGCGCCCGATGCGGGCGAAGGCCAGCTGCAGCGATGTGGGGGCGGGATGAAACCGCAGCCGCTCTGCCCCGATGCGGTCGCAAAGGATGCGCCCCAGGCCGAACCAGAGCGGATCGCCGCTGGCCAGCACCACCACAGCTTGATCAGCAGCTCTTGATTGCAGGCTGTCCACCAGAGCCCGCGGGTCATCGCTGCTGATCAGCTCAGGTTTGGCGTCCCCCAGCCAGTCCTGCAGAGCAGCTTGCAACCGCTGCGGTGCTGCAATCACGGCGGCCGCCCGCAGCAACGTCTGCTGTGGAGCGGGCAACGAGGCGGGCGCCCCGGCGTCGGTGCCGATCACATCGATCATCCCGTCATTCTGGTGTCAGGGTTTGTGGGGCCATGGCAGGGGGTGATCTGCTGGTGGATCGCTTTGTGGCTGGTGGCTTCCTGCGTCCTGCGGTGCTGCTTCGAGGCTTGCAGCTGCGTCGCCCGGCCCTCTCCTGCTGGAGGGTGGGCCTGGTGATGGGACTCAGTGGGCTGCTGGTTGAGCCCCTGGCTTGGCTGCAGTCGTGGCTGTGGGCTCGCCGCTTGCGGAAGGCTGAACTGCCGGACGACCCGATCGTGGTGATTGGCCACTGGCGCAGTGGCACCACCTATCTGCATCAGTTGCTGGCCTGTGACCCCACGCTGGCCACGGCGCGCAATTCGCTCACCACGGCGCCGCAGGTGGCCTTGCTGCTCAAACCCTGGATTCGCTGGGCACTCCAAGCGTGGATGACGCGGAAGCGGCCGATCGACGCGGTGCCCTGGGGTCCGAATGACCCCCAGGAGGATGAGCTCGGTCTGGCCCGACTCACCATCGACACCTACGTGTCGGGGATGGCCTTCCCCCTGGCCTATCCCATGTTTTTCCGGCGCAATGTTCTGGGTTCGTCCGCTGCTCGAGCGGCATTGGCTGCACTTCACCAAGCTCACCTGGCTCCATGACTGGTATGGGAAGGCGGGACTGCTGATCAAGAACAGCGCTCATTCCGCCCGGGTGGAGTTGGTGCTGCGCCACTTCCCCAGGGCGCGCTTTGTGCTCCTGCGGCGTGATCGGCAGGCTTCGATCCGCTCGCTGGTTCAGGTGAAGCAGCGATTGGGTTCACTGGTGGGGCTTCAGCCCCTGCCCGATGCCGTCACCCAGGTGGAGGAAACGGTGGCGGCCCATCGCCAGCTGCTTGAGGCCTTTGAGACGTCTCGTTACCGGATTCCTGCGGGGCAGATGGTTGAGGCGTCCTATGAGGCATTGATCCGCCAACCCCTCGCTGCGGTGAAACGGATCTATGACGAACTCGGGCTCAGCAGCTGGCCGCTGGCGCAGGCCCCGCTGCAGGCTCGGATTGCCCAGGCCCGCAGTTACACCGCTGATCCGGTGACGCTGCCCTTGGCGGCGGAACAGCGCCTGAACGACCTGATGGAGGAGGCATGACCCCAGCCCACGATCGTCGCCAACGCTTGCACGAGCTTGTGATTGCCTTGATTGCTCAGCAGGACGATCTGCCCCTGCTCGATCCCGATCAGCCCGACCTGGAGGGGACATCCCCGGGCCGTTGGCTGGATCAGAACCGCCGCAGCCTGCATCGCTATCAAGCCTTGGTCCGCACGGCGGTCACCCTGGATGCTCTGCTGGACGCCGAAGACAATCCCTCACCACTGTCTGCAGGCTGATGTCTGCAGGCTGATCGCAACGGCTGGCTGATCGCGTCAAACCTGGCAATCTGGGGCGACTCTCGGCCCCTGCATGGCTTCGTTCGGTTGGTCCGCTCTGAACTCCCTGCTGGGTCGCGGCAAGCAAGCCAAGCGCTGGCAGCCACCGGAGGCCTCCTGGAGCCGACCCTTCGGCCTGGGCTGGGACAAGCCCTACACGGTTCGCTATGCCAGCAACCTCGACGACGGCCCCAACCACGGCATGCCGCTGGGGGGCTTTGGAGCAGGTTGTTTTGGGCGGGCACCCGACGGCAACATCAACCTCTGGCATCTCGATGGCGGCGAGCACTGGTTTGGGGTGCTTCCTGATTGCCAGTTCGCTCTGTTTGAAGGGAATGGCCGCGGCAAGCGCGCCCACGCCCTGGCGGTTCAGCCGGATCAGGATGCCTCGCGGCCGGAGGCTGGCCAGCCGCTGAAGGCCTGGGAGTGGTACCCGGCCAGCACGCCGGATCGCAGCACCGGCACCTATTCCGCCCGTTACCCCCTCAGCTGGACCAGCTATGAGGGCGTGTATGACGCTGAGGTGCGTTGTGAGGCCTTCAGCCCGATCCTGCCGGGTGATTACCAGCGCACCAGCTACCCGGTGGCGGTGTTCGTCTGGACGCTGCGCAATCCCACGGATCAGCCTCTTGATTTGTCGTTGCTGCTGAGTTGGCGCAACACCACCGGCTGGTTCACCAACACCGATGCCTCGGCGGAGGTTCACTTCCGCGATGACGGCAGCCCCGAGCACAACTACGCCCCGGCCATCGGCAGCACCGCCGGCCAGCGCAACCGCTGCATTGACGATGGCTCTCTTAAGGGAGTGGTCCTGGAGGGCAAAGTCTCCAATCCCGTTGCCGAAGGAGAGGGCCAGTGGTGCATTGCCACAGCTGAGCAGCCCGGTGTCACGATCCAGCGTTGCAGTCGCTGGAATCCCAGCGGTGATGGGCGTGAGCTGTGGGAGAGCTTCAGTGCTGATGGATCCATCCCTGAAAGCAACAATGACCGACGCAGTGGATCCGATGATCCCCTCAGTGCTGCGCTTGCGGTGCAGTGTCAGCTGGCCCCCGGGCAGAGCATTGAGATCCCGCTGGTGATCAGCTGGGACCTGCCTGTGACGGCCTTTGCCACCGGCAGCCAGGCGCTGCGCCGCTACACCGACTTCTTCGCTGCGGATGCCAACCAGGCGGTTGCCATTGCCGCTGAAGCGCTGCGTGACTGGCGCAGTTGGCGCCAGCAGATCGAGGCCTGGCAGCAGCCGGTGCTTCAACGCCAGGACCTGCCTGAACCGCTGCGGATGGCTCTGTTCAATGAGCTCTACGACCTCTGCAGTGGCGGCAGTCTCTGGAGTGCGGCATCACCTGAGGATCCCTACGGCCGCTTCGGCGTTCTCGAGTGCCTCGACTACGCCTGGTACGAAAGTCTCGACGTTCGGCTCTACGGATCCCTAGCCCTGCTGCAGCTCTGGCCGGAACTCGACAAGGCCGTGCTGCGCAGCTTTGCCCGGGCGATTCCTGCGGCAGACGCCACCCAGCGACCGATCGGCTGGTACTTCACCCAGGGGAAGGGCCGGGTGGAAGCTGATCGCAAGGTGAAAGGAGCCACCCCCCACGACCTGGGGGCTCCCAACGAGATCCCCTGGGATGCGACCAACTACACCGCTTATCAGGACTGCAACCTCTGGAAGGACCTCGGCAGTGATTTTGTGCTGCAGGTATGGCGCAGCTTCAAGCTCGCCCCCAGTGGTGAAGACATCCGCTTCCTCGCTGATTGCTGGCCGGCGGCCGTGGAGGCACTGCGCTACCTCAAGACGTTCGATGTGAACAACGACGGCCTGCCCGACAACGGCGGTGCTCCGGATCAGACCTTCGACGACTGGCCCCTCAAAGGGGTGAGTGCCTACTGCGGTGCCCTTTGGATCGCTGCGCTTGAGGCTGCCCTGGCCATTGCCCAGACGCTTCAGCTCAGCACCGGGCTGGACACCTCCGCTGAGCAAAGGGAATTCAGCGGTTGGCTGGAGCAATCCCGGGGCAATTTCGACAAGCTGCTCTGGAACGGCGAGTACTACGACATTGATGCCGAGAGCGGCACGCCGGTGGTGATGGCCGATCAGCTCTGCGGCGATTTCTACGCACGGCTCTTGGGCCTGCCCCCGGTGGTGAGTGACAACAACAGCCTCAGCACCTTGAAAGCAGTGAAGGAGGCATGCTTCGAGGCCTTCGATGGTGGATCCCTCGGTGTGGCTAACGGCTTGCGCCGCGATGGCACGCCTTTGGATCCCAATGGCACCCACCCCCTCGAGGTGTGGACGGGGATCAACTTCGGGATTGCCAGCTACTACCGCTTGATGGGAGACAAGCAGACGGCGCAAGCGATCTGCTCAGCGGTTGTCGAGCAGGTGTATTCCGGTGGTCTGCAGTTCCGCACCCCTGAGGCGATCACTGCGGTGAACACCTTCCGGGCCTGTCACTACCTCAGGGCCATGGCCATCTGGGGGCTCTGGGCCACGGAGACCGATTGGACGCTTATTCCCGGAGCGGATGCCCGTTGAAGCGTGGTGCTGGGGGATGCACCGAACTGGTTGCGGTAATCCCTGGCGAAGTGATTGCGGCTCTGGAAGCTGTAATGGCAGGCGATTTCATGCATGGTGCTGTCGCCAATGGTCCGCTGCACCTCCGGGGAGCTGAGGGCGTGATGCACCTGGCTGAGCCGGATCTGCTTGAGCAATGCCATCGGGCCGGTGCCAAAAGTTCTGCGGCTGTGGTGAACGATTGCGGAGCGTGAGGCGAAGATCGTCGCGCACAGGTGGTTCATGGTGATCGCTTGGCCGGTGTTTTCGAACCCCCAAGCCACAAGATCTTTCATCAGTCCAGTCCCCACACCAAGTTCACCACTGGCTGTTCCCTGCAGCTGATGGGGTGACAACGCCTCCAGCGTCGCAACCTCCACCAGATCATCCTGGCCTGCTCCCATCAGCTGGGCCTGGATCAAGGCGCTGATCTCGTCATACCGCTCGGGAAGGAGGTTGGCCGAGTTGGCTCGGTGGATGACCTCGAGCGTCTGGTGATCACCGGTGGCGGTGGCGAGCTGTTCAAACCGCGTTTGCGAGACCAAAGCTGCCTGGATGTGAGCCCCTGCGGGAAGCTGAAAAAAAGCGTCGTTGAGGCCTAAGTGAAAACCATGCAAAGAACCAGGCTTGATCTCCTCGCCACGCACCACGGGCTGTTGATCGGTGGTGTTCAAGCAGAGGGGCAAAACCCCAGGACGTCGGTTGCCGTGAACCAATAATTCTTGATTGGTATGAATTGAGAAACCCGGCAGCTGCTGGGTCCCCCAAGGCGGAAGACACAATGGAGAGCGCCTTGGCTCAATTGGGCGACATCCAACTCCAACCCGAGCCTTCGCAGGGTTGCGCTGAGCTCCGGAGCTGAATGAAAAGCAAGCTTCATCGCTGAATTTTCAATGAAAACCCTCTTAAAGCCAGGTTTGTTGTGAGAATTCGCTGACTGACGTCCTCCCCATGCGCCGTTTGCTCTGCTGTTTGTTGGCTGCTCTGGGGCTGCTGCTGCTCACGCCGGGCCTGGCCTGGGCCCAGGTTCATCAGCACGAGAACGAGGCCGGTGTTGCCATGGTTCGTTCGCTGGAGAGCCTGCGGGACCTCGATTACGACAGCTGGCAGGCGGTGGCCTACCGCGAAGGCCCTCCGGGCCAGCCGGTGGTGCTGCGCGTGGTGGGCTATCCCGGAAAACTGCGGCTCGATCATCCGGTGAGCCTCCAGGTGTTGGCGGGTCGGCGCGAATGGCAGCTGGACGACATCACCCTGGCCAATCCGGTGCTGGCCACCGATGGCCGTGACGCAGCGGCTGAATTTGCCCTCGATCCTTTGCTGGACGATCTCAGCAACAACCGACCGCTGCGTTTGGCGTTGCCGGGTGTCTTCACCGAGTTGCCGATCCCTCCCTACGTCGTCGGTGAATGGCGCTCCCTGCAGGAGCTGCCCCTCAGCTGATGTGGGAGCTCTGGATGCGGCGGGCCCTGGCCCTGGCCGCCCTTGCTGAAGGCCACACCAGCCCCAACCCCCTTGTGGGGGCCGTGGTTCTTGATCGCGAAGGGCGCCTTGTGGGCGAAGGCTTTCATGCGCGGGCTGGAGACGCCCATGCCGAGGTGGGTGCGTTGCGGCAGGCCGGGGATGCGGCCCAGGGCGGAACCCTTGTGGTCACCCTTGAACCCTGCTGCCACCACGGCCGCACGCCCCCCTGCAGTGAGGCGGTGCTGCGCGCGGGCATTGGCCGCGTTGTGATCGCCCTGGAGGATCCCGATCCCCGGGTGGATGGGGGCGGCATCCGTCAGCTGAGGCAGGCGGGGCTGGAGGTGATCAGTGGTGTGCTGCGCGAGGAGGCCCGCCAGCAGAACCGGGCCTTTCTGCACCGCGTTCGCACCGGCCGCCCGTTCGGGGTTCTGAAGTGGGCCATGAGCCTGGATGGCCGCACCGCTTTGCCCAATGGCGCCAGCCAATGGATCAGCGGTCCACCCGCCCGCGATTGGGTGCATCGGCTGCGCAGCGGCATGGATGCCGTGGTGGTTGGGGGTGGCACGGTTCGCGGCGATGATCCGCTGCTCACCAGCAGGGGCCGGCGTTCACCGGAACCGCTGCGGGTGGTGCTGAGCCGCAGTTTGGATCTGCCGGATCAGGCCCAGCTCTGGGACACCGCGGTGGCGCCGACCCTCGTGGCCCACGGGCCCGAGGCTGACCCCCAGCGCTTGCCATCCGGTCCTGATGAACTGGTGCTTTCGGCCTGTGAACCGAAGCAGCTGATGGAGGCCCTGGCGGAACGCGGGTGCAACCAGGTGCTTTGGGAATGCGGGCCTGAGCTGGCGGCCGCGGCGATTCGCCAGGGCTGCGTGCAGGAGATCGCGGCAGTGGTGGCTCCGAAGCTGATGGGGGGCATGGCGGCCCGCACTCCTCTTGGGGATCTGCACTTCAGCGCCATGGATCAGGTGCTGCAGGGGCAGTGGCATCAGAGCGAGCCCGTGGGCAACGACTGGTTGCTGCGTTGGCGCAACGGCAGCTGATTTCAGCGTTCCCGGCTCTGACGATCAAGGCTGCTAGCGAAACGGCCGATCAGCACCCCCATCACGGCAGCGAGGTAGAGCGGTCCGGCGACTCTGGTAGCCACACTCACCATCCGTGAGAGGGGGAGCATCGGGCTGATGTCCCCGAAGCCCACGGTGGTGAGGCAGACGAAGGCGTAGTAGTTGATTGCCGTAAAAAGGCGAGCGCTGGCCAGAACGCTCGAATCGCCGACGTTGGCCATTTCCAGGGGTTGAAAGCTGCCCGGCTGGATGGTTTCCAGCGCACTCATCACCAGGCCGGCGGCGAGTCCGATGTGCAGATATCCCGCAGTCGCACCCATCAGCAGCGCCTCGGTGACGCGCTTGGTGCTAACGAAGCGTGTCACCAGGCGGATCACGCTCCAGCCCACCAGCACGCTCCAGCTCAGGGCCAGCGGCATGCCGCTGTAGATCAGCTCCAGGGGCGTGAGCAGCCAGAGCCACATGGTCACCACGGCCATCAGTCCCAGGCCGCGGTACAGCGCATCACTCCAATTCGGTGCCTTGCTGCTCCCCACCATCACCTGCGTGAGCAGCAAGGCAACAAGGGTATAGCCGATGTAGGTCACCCAGTCCAAGCGTGGAAAGGCAAAGCCCACGGTGGCGATCAGGGTGAAGAGCAGCAGCAGCTTCAGCTGCGTGTCATCACGCCGCAGAAGCCGCTGAACCAGTCCCACAAGCACCTCGGCCACTGCTGCTGCCCCCAGGGTCGGCAGTGAGCTGTGGCTGTCAAGCCTTGCTCAATCGAGCAAAGAGAGCTGCTGGTGCCTGTTTGTTGGGGAAGCCGGCTTGAGTGCTCGGCAGTCCCATGGCTCCGCTGGCGATGGAGTGAGCATCGGCTCGAGGGCGCGTCGGTGGGCCCCATCACCCGGTTCCAGCCAGATGCTCTCCAACCCCTCGGGAATGATCACCGGCATTCGATCGTGCAACGGCGCCACCAGGCTGTTGGGCCGTGTGGTGATCACGCAACAGGTCTCCACTTCACTGCCATCGGGGCCGATCCAGCGGTCCCAGAGACCGGCCAGCCAGAACATCTGCCGGTCTTTGCGCTGGATCAGATGCCCCTTTTCAAAAAAGCCTGTGCTGGGCAGAAGGCAGCGGTGATGACGCCATGGCCCGCGAAAGGAGGCTTTCTCCGCAATGGTTTCGGCGCGGGCATTGATCGGTCGCGGCGCCTGCAGCGGGTCCTTGACCCAGCCCGGCAGGAGACCCCAAAGCATGTGAGAGAGACGGTCTTCACCGTGCTCACGCCGCACCGCCAGCACCGGTTCATGGGGGCGGATCAGCTCGCGGGGGGCGTAATGCTCCAGCCAGTCGCTGTCGTCAGGCCGCAACCAGCTGCGCAGCAGCTGCTGCAATTCCGCGCGAGGCGTTTCGAGGCAATAGCGACCACACATGGGCAGAAGCTAGGCGCCGTTCGGTTCTTACACCCGTTGATTGCCAGAGATCCCTCGTAGCGTGTCGGAACTCTCAGGCCATCCATGCCGATCCGCCAGGACGACAACCAGCCGAACCGTCGCTTCGGGATCATCAACCTGGTGCTGATTGGTTTTGGGGTGCTGCTCCTGGCCAGCAGCTTCCTCCCCAGCAATGGCATGCAGCAGGTGCCGCGGGTGCCTTACTCCCTGTTCATCGATCAGGTGAATGACGGTGCGGTGAAGCGGGCCTTCATCACGCAAGACCAGATTCGCTACGAGCTGAGTGAACCCGAGGAGGGCACGCCTCCGGTGCTGGCCACCACGCCGATCTTCGACATGGATCTGCCCCAACGCCTCGAGAACAAGGGCGTTGAATTCGCGGCAGCCCCTCCGAAGAAGCCGAACATCTTCACCACCATCCTTAGTTGGGTGGTGCCGCCCCTGATCTTCATCTTGGTGCTGCAGTTCTTCGCCCGCCGCTCGATGGGCGGTGGTGCACAGGGGGCGTTGAGTTTCACCAAGAGCAAGGCCAAGGTGTACGTGCCCGATGAGGAGTCGCGGATCACCTTCGCCGATGTTGCGGGTGTGGATGAGGCGAAACAGGAACTCACTGAGATCGTTGACTTTCTCAAGCGCCCTGAGCGGTACGCCGAGATCGGTGCTCGCATCCCCAAGGGTGTGCTTTTGGTTGGTCCCCCAGGCACCGGTAAGACCCTTCTTTCCAAAGCCGTGGCTGGTGAAGCCGAGGTGCCCTTCTTCATCATTTCCGGCTCGGAGTTCGTTGAACTCTTCGTTGGTGCCGGCGCTGCACGGGTCCGCGACCTGTTCGAGGAAGCCAAGAAAAAAGCGCCCTGCATCATTTTCATCGACGAACTCGACGCCATCGGCAAGAGCCGTTCAGGGTCCATGGGCGTTGTCGGCGGCAACGACGAACGGGAGCAGACCCTCAACCAGCTGCTCACCGAGATGGATGGTTTCACCGCCCAGGACAAGCCGGTGATCGTTTTGGCAGCGACCAACCAGCCCGAGGTGCTGGATGCAGCCTTGCTGCGTCCAGGCCGCTTCGACCGGCAAGTGCTGGTGGACCGTCCGGACCTCTCCGGCCGCAAGACCATCCTTGAGATCTACGCCAAGAAGGTGAAGCTTGCAGCAGGCGTTGATCTCGATAGCGTTGCCCAGGCCACCAGTGGTTTTGCCGGCGCTGATCTCGCCAACCTGGTGAATGAAGCTGCCCTGCTGGCGGCACGGGCCCAGCGCACCAGCGTTGAGCAGCAGGACCTCGGTGAAGCGATCGAGCGGGTTGTGGCCGGTTTGGAGAAGAAGAGCCGCGTCCTGCAGGACGACGAAAAGAAGGTGGTGGCGTATCACGAAGTGGGCCACGCGATTGTGGGCCATCTCATGCCTGGCGGCAGCAAGGTGGCCAAGATCTCGATCGTGCCCCGCGGCATGAGCGCTCTGGGCTACACCCTGCAGCTGCCCACCGAGGAACGTTTCCTCAACTCCAAGGAGGAACTCCAGGGCCAGATCGCCACGCTTCTGGGTGGTCGCTCGGCTGAGGAGATCGTCTTCGGCAAGATCACCACGGGTGCTGCCAATGATCTGCAGCGGGCCACCGATCTGGCCGAGCAGATGGTGGGCACCTATGGCATGAGCGACACCCTGGGGCCCCTGGCTTACGACAAGCAGGGCGGTGGCCGTTTCCTTGGTGGAGGCAACAACCCACGCCGCTCGGTGAGTGATGCCACGGCCCAGGCCATTGATAAGGAAGTGCGCGGGCTGGTGGACCAGGCCCACGACGACGCGCTCTCGATCCTGCGGGAGAACATGGCCCTGCTCGAGACGATCGCCCAGAAGATCCTCGAAAAAGAGGTGATCGAAGGGGATGACCTCAAGCAGATGCTCGAGGCGAGTGTGCTGCCGTCCGGTGTGACCGCTTGACGGCAGCGGGCCTCATCCCCGATAACAGTCCTTTGAACCGTCGCGATGGCTACCGCTTCTGCGGGCGTTGCTGCTGTCCTCTCTCCGCTGTGCGGACGTGACTTCCTTTCTTCTGCGGATTGTTCCGCCGAGGAAACAGCAGCGTTGCTGGATCTGGCTGCACAACTGAAGAGCGGCGATCGTCGGATCGATCTCGGCAACCGTGTGCTGGGTCTGATCTTCAGCAAGGCCTCCACCAGAACACGTGTGAGTTTTCAGGTGGCCATGGCCCGCCTCGGCGGCCAGACGGTGGATCTCAATCCTTCCGTCACCCAGCTCGGCCGCGGCGAGCCATTGGAAGACACGGCCCGGGTTCTCAGCCGTTACTGCGATGTGCTGGCGATTCGCACCTTCGCTCAGCAGGAACTGGTGGACTACGCCCACTGGGCCTCGGTGCCGGTGATCAATGCCCTCACCGATCTGGAGCATCCCTGCCAGGCCCTGGCGGACTTCCTCACCATGCAGGAAGCCCATGGCGCCCTTCCTGGTCAGACCCTGGCCTATGTGGGCGACGGCAACAACGTGGCCCACTCCCTGATGCTCTGCGGTGCGTTGCTGGGGGTGAATGTGCGGATCGGCTGCCCAGAGGGCTTTGAGCCGTTGCCAGGGGTGCTTGAGCAGGCCCAATCCCTGGCACAGCATGGTGCCTCGATTGAGGTGATGAGCGATCCTCGTGAGGCGGTGGCGGGTGCCCAGGCCGTTTACACCGATGTTTGGGCCTCCATGGGCCAGGAGGCCGAACAAGCGCAGCGGGAGCAGGCCTTTGCTGGATTCTGTGTGGATCAAGCCCTGATGGAGCAGGCGGCAGCCGATGCGATCGTTCTGCACTGCCTGCCGGCCCACCGCGGTGAGGAGATCAGTGCCGAGGTTATGGAGGGCAGGGCGAGCCGCATCTTTGATCAGGCGGAAAACCGCTTGCATGCGCAGCAGGCTCTGCTGGCTGTGTTGATGGGTGGTCTGTGACGGTGATCCACCGCTGGTTGGTGCCGTTGCTCGTCACCGCCCATGCGGTGGCAGCGTCAGCGGATCAGGCCACCGACAAACAACAGCAGAGCACCATTGCCCGATGGACGGCCGAGAAAATCTGTGAAATGGGTGTGGATGCCTTTTACGCGTTGCCGGATCCTGAGCTCAAAACCATGTTTGAGCGCGACACGTCGATGCGTTACGAGGATGTGCCCAACGCACCAACTGATCAGGAAAAGTCCCGTATCACCGGGCAGTTGATGGGATATCTGATGGCCGCCTGTCCGCAACAGCTTGAGTCCTACAAAAACCGCTGACGAGCATCGCGATGCGCAAGGAACGCTGCTGGGTTTGGTTCAAAGGTGGCCTCTCGGAGGAGGGGCACTGGATGTCGGGCTGGGTGGCCAGCACAACCGAGCAGCCGGGGCTGCTGATTGAGCATCCTGGCTATGTCTCCTGCCGGGTTCCGGAATGGCGTGTGGTGTTCAAGGAGCCCAAAGACCTGAACCTGGCGCCGAGCATTCCCGAGGCTGCGGTGTGGAAGCTGGTTTGAATTGAGCCTGCGCTTGCGGCATACGGCAAGGAACGGTACAAATGTATTGCCCGACCCTTTTCTTGCGGTGACCCGTGCCCCCCAGGAGCCCCTCACCACTGCTCAGCAAGAGCTGTACGACTGGCTAGCGGACTACATCGGCACCCATCGCCACAGTCCCTCGATTCGCCAGATGATGCAGGCGATGGGATTGCGCTCTCCTGCGCCGATCCAGAGCCGGTTGCGCCATCTTCAGCAGAAGGGATGGATCACCTGGCAGGAAGGCCAGGCGCGCACCTTGCAGCTCTTGGGCGACATGGTGGGTGCTGCCGGGATCCCCGTGCTGGGCGCCGTTGCCGCCGGTGGCCTTGTGACGGCTTTCGATGATGTTCAGGAGCATCTCGATCTGGCACCGGTGCTGGAGACCCGTGGCCTGTTTGCCCTGACGGTGAACGGTGACTCGATGGTCGACTCCCACATCGCCGATGGTGATGTGGTGTTGATGGAGCCGGTGCAGGATCCGCAGCGGCTGCGCAACGGCACGGTGGTGAGTGCTCTGGTGGCCGGCAGTGGCACCACGCTCAAGCATTTCCATCGCCAGGGGGCGACGGTGGTTCTCGAAGCTGCCAACCCCGCCTATCAACCGATTGAGCTCCCCGCCGAACAGGTGGATGTGCAGGGTCGCTTGGTTGCCGTGTGGCGGCAGGTCTGAGGCTCCCGCGGTGTAAGCTTTGACACGACAGCGGCGGCTCTGAAGCCTCCACGTCGATATGGGGCCATAGCTCAGCTGGTAGAGCACCTGCATGGCATGCAGGGGGTCAGGAGTTCGAGTCTCCTTGGCTCCATTCACAAGAAAAGTCAGTCCAGTACTGGCATCTGAGCGGTCCACACGGGCCGCTTTTTTGATGCCAAATCGCTAAATATCACTTTTGATGCGCAAAATGATGCGCAAAAATCTGGGTGATGCGCAAAAAGCTCCAAAACCCATCTGCTCACTGGGTTATTGCTCTTTTTTAGGCTATTTCGTGATTCCACTAAGTATCAAATAAGGCCACCGAGGTGACCCTATCTGCTGCGCTGAGCGACCAGCTCACCGTAAGAACTGGTTGTTTTCAGTTTAATCAAAAGGGCTATCCTATGTACTTCAATAAATACTGCTTTTCAGTGCCTAAACGTCAGCTACTTATTGAGGCTGACCTGATCATTAACCGTCTTCGTTGGGAAGCAATGGTTGATCGTCAGCGTGAAGCCTTTGATGTTGATGACGATGCGCCACATGTGCCATCAACGAATCCTCTGAGCAACCACCAAAGCCGTCGCACACCAGTCCATGTCAGCTGAATTTAATTTCATTGATGAGGCCATCACAGCCTCCTACCAGAGCGCATCACAAGTCGAGACTATGGCTCGCCAGCTGGAAGCCAGAATCTCAAAGATTGACGGTGCCAAACGTCATCTTCCTCACCGCAACTACGGTCAGCCCGTTGACCTAGGAAAAATCAGGGCAAACCTGACACTTACCAGCCTTATTGCACAAGATTCTGCAGAACTGGCTCACTTCTGCGGCATTGATCCGTCAATTCGCCACCGTATTGACGAGCAACGCGAAGCCAAGGTCATGGCTGCACAGTCGCTGCAGATGCGCACTGATGCCCTCAAAGCCAAAAACCAGGCTGCTGCTGCAGAGCGCCAACACCGTCAAAACCTCGCGCCCTGGCAGCGCGGCTATCGGAGCTTCTGAACATGCTTGCCCGTCCACATCCCGTCTTTGGTGACTGGTGTTATTGCCAGCCGAGAGACTCCCAACGCTTGCTCGATAAGCAGTTGAGCTTCCGCGACAAGGCACTGGCAGAAGACCCCACCTTCAGCGGTATGCCGCCTGAGTTCGAGCAATGGTGCAAAACCAGCTGGCTGCCAGCCAACCTGGGGCGCGATTACTACCGCAAGCAGGCTGAAACTCACATCCAGTCCTTAGCCAACAAGATCAGCCGCCTTCAAAAAGAAATTGAAGACCGTGCTGGTGGTTTCCTGGATCAGCGTGATGAGCTGATTGCTCAGCGTCTCTGGCTGCAGAACGAACTCGACAACGTTGGTGCAGGTTGATGGCAAACCTGTTGGACGACATCTGTGATGACGGTCCTGTTCTGTCGCCAAGGCTGTCCCAACCCAAAGGCATCACCAAGCGTCAGGTGGAACGCTGCATCCATGAGCTTTCAGAGCATTGGAGTGACCAGGAACTCAACGATGTGATCGACATGTTCCAAGCCCACGGGCTGCTGTGATCAAAGGGAAATTCGAATAAGCAACTGTCAGTAGATGCCTGGCATGCCAGGCCAACCGCCTTCAGAGTGCGCGGAATCGAACCTGTCCGATGCTGCGCTGTCTTTCCGTAGGCCTGTTGGCTTCTGCTCTGGCTATTGCTCCGTTGCCTACGAAGGCACAGGACGGCACAGCAGAAGACCTTGGTGATGTGATGAGCATCAGCCTTAAGGATGTGGTCATGACAACTCTCGCCGACCAGTGCGCACTGCGGGTCGCCAATGCTGGCTCGGGAGTTTTTGG
>ENA-OSEY01001781-OSEY01001781.1-marine-metagenome-genome-assembly--contig:-NODE-1781-length-14470-cov-3.806503_pt1 | contig 14470 bp, 14 predicted proteins | sample MGYA00248465_ERZ534230 | MGnify/ENA primary metagenome ERZ534230 (study PRJEB26409, sample SAMN06344110) | marine metagenome | isolation source: Sea water from surface | place: Atlantic Ocean:Southern...
TATAACGGTGCTCATTTTTTAAAATACTACAAATTAGACTTCAAATTAGATACCTTAATGGGGAATAGTTCTTACATAAAAGTAGTTGGCGAGTTAAATGAAATTGTAGGGTTTTCCAAGGACTTAAATAAGATCCAATTCCTGCAGTTTGATTTTTAGCTCCCCCCCTTTAAAAGTTATTAACATTTGGCTTTTCTTGTACCTATTTTTCTACCTTAGATTACCAAATAAATTTAGTATGCACATTGCCATCGCAGGAAATATTGGTGCCGGAAAAACCACTCTAACAGGTCTACTAGCAAAACATTACAATTGGGACACTCATTTTGAAGATGTAGATGATAACCCTTACTTAATGGACTTCTATGATGAAATGCAACGATGGTCATTTAATCTTCAGATCTACTACCTTAATAGTAGATTTACACAGATTCAAGAAATAAGAAAAAATGAGAAAACGGTCATACAAGATAGGACCATCTATGAAGACGCATTTATATTCGCCCCCAACCTACACTCAATGGGTTTAATGACAACTAGAGATTTTGAAAATTATTTTAGCCTTTTTAATCTTCTTGAATCATTTATTTCTGCTCCAGACTTACTCATTTATTTGAGAGCTTCTGTCTCGAAATTGGTTCAAAACATTCAAAATAGAGGAAGAGATTACGAAGAAAGTATCCGATTAGATTATTTAAAAAGACTGAATGAACGGTACGAAGCCTGGATTTCAACTTATGACAAGGGTAAGCTTTTAATTATTGACGTGGATGAAAATTCCTACAACGAAAATCAGGAAGATTTAGGAAAAATTATTTCTAAAATTGATGCTGAGCTTCATGGTCTGTTCTAAAACTCTGTTACTTATTATTGAAGGTATTCATGGTTCTATCTAAACCAATGAAAGAAAACCCTTCAATAGCAGACTGAATAGTGTGAAATTTCTTTTCTAAAATATCAAATTCTTTTTGCTCCCATTCTCCAAGTACAAAATTGATTTGAGTACCCTTTTGAAATTCATTTCCAATTCCAATTCTAAGCCTAGCATACTCCATTGTCCCCAATGATTCCTGAATATTTTTTAATCCATTGTGTCCACCATCAGAACCTTTTCTCTTTATCCTTATTTGACCTAATGGTAAATTGATATCGTCTGTTACAATTAAAATATTTTTAATAGGTATTTTTTCTTTTTTCATCCAATATGAAACTGCCTTTCCGCTAAGGTTCATATAAGTGGATGGTTTTAATAAAAAAATAGTTCTCCCTTTAAATTTATATGTGGCAATATCGCCAAGGCGATCAGATCTGAAAAAGGCACTGGTTTGTGTGGAAACAAAATCCAATGCCTTAAATCCAATATTGTGTCGAGTATTTAAATATTCTTTTCCTGGATTACCTAAACCAACGATTAAGAATTTCACCTCGGACAAAAAAATTTACTCTGCAGATTCAGCGGTTTCTGGAGTTTTTTCACCTCCATCTGTAGCTCCTTCCGTTCCTTCACCTCCATCTTCACTTTCTTCCTCTTCTTCTTCATCTAGAACTGCTGTTCTTGCCATTTGTACCCCTACAACTACTGCATTTGCTGGATCTAAAAACTTTAGACCAGGTATGCTTATGTCTGAAATTCTTTTTTTATCTCCAATTTTGATTGGAGTAATGTCAATTGAGATGGATTCAGGCATATCTTTAGCTAATCCAAAAACCTTAAGTTTTCTGAAATTTTGTCTTAATCTACCCCCATTTCTTACACCTCTTGAAAATCCTTCCAATTTGACTGGCAACTTAATTTTAAATGGACTTTCTTCAGTAACTTCAAGAAAATCTAAATGCAAAATACGATCGGTTACAGGATGCAACTGGGTCTCCTGTAAAATAGACTTATACTTTTTTCCCGAAATTTCAATTTCTATTAAATAGACGTTGGGAGTAAAAACCAATTTTTTGGCTTCGTTTTCAGGGATAAAAAAATGTATTTGCTCTTTTCCTCCATAAAGAACAGATGGAATATTTCCCTCTCTTCTAAGAGTAGCAGCACCTTTTTTCCCTACGTTCTCTCTTGAAGAACCGCTCAATGATACTGTTTTCATATTTGTTGTTTTTATTTATTAATTAGCAAACAAAAAATGCTTGCTTATTGATTTTAAATTTACATGTTGCTCCATTACATCGGAGAATAAATTGGCAACAGATAAAACTTTAATTTTTTTGTTTTTTCTTTTTAGTGGAATGGTATTGGTAACTACTAATTCTTTTAATACACTATTTTCTATTCTTTCGTGTGCAGGTCCAGAAAGCAATGCATGAGTACAACATGCCGAAACTGATTTAGCACCGTGGTCCATAAATAATTGTGCTGACATTGTCAATGTACCAGCCGTATCAATCATATCATCAATTATAACTACATCTTTTCCTTCTACGTCACCAATTATTGTCATGCTTTCAATCTTATTGGCCTTTTTTCTTTGTTTGTAACAAAGGGCTAAATCCACATCTAAATACTTCGCATAAGCATTAGCACGCTTAGAACCGCCAGCGTCTGGAGCAGCAATTATAAGTTTATCTGTTTTTTTGGACTTTAAGTATGGAGCAAAAAGAGTTGAAGCAAATAAATGATCCACAGGTACTTCAAAGAACCCTTGTATTTGGTCAGCATGTAAATCCATAGTCATTACCCTATTAACACCAGCAGATACCAACATATTTGCAACCAGTTTGGCACCAATCGCTACCCTAGGTTTATCTTTTCTATCCTGCCTAGCCCAACCAAAATAAGGTATTACGGCAATAATTTTGTGCGCTGAGGCTCTCTTTGCTGCATCTATCATTAATAACATCTCCATTAGATTATCTGATGGCGGTATCGTACTTTGAATGATAAATACATCACATCCTCTAACCGTTTCATTTATTGAAATTTGAAACTCTCCGTCACTAAATCCTTGTTTCTCAAACTTAGCAATCTGTAGTCCATAACAATCAGCAATTTCGTTAGCAAGCTTATCAGAAGCTGAACACGCTAATATTTTTACTCGATGAGCCATAAGGGGTGCAAATGTATATTATTTATGGTTAATTTTCATTGGTTTTGTAAATTTTTCCTTGTTCATCATAATACACCTCTTTCATAAGTAATCCAGCCTTATAGAATAACTCTGTTTCTATACCTCCCTTTGTATTATAAAATTTCTCCCACTCTAACTGATCTGGAATATCCTCACTCCAATATTCTCTTGCTTTTAATACACCTTTAGAATTGTAATATTTCCATTCTCCCATTTTTATATTCTTATCTATGCTTCCAAGACTCTTAATTTTATTATTGAAATAATACGTTCTGTAGATTCCTCTCCCCTTTTTAAATTTTTCTCTAGCTAAAACATGACCATTATGGTCATAATTTACTCTTTTACCATGCAGTAACCCATTTTTAAATGGCTCTTCGGTAACAAACTTCCCCTTTTTATTTTTGGCAAAACCAACTCCCGTAAAAGGTTGTCCCCTATGATAATATTTGCCTTGTTGCTCAATTAGATCTTTCGTTAATGCCATTGCGGATTGAGCAGAGGTAGATGAAAATACAGCTACAAATAATATTAGGAAGATAGGCCTCAAAAGCATTTCGCTATTAAATGTAATAAAATGAATTATACGTATCTAATGGTCTATATTTCAAAATTATTTTGGTAGATAAAAAATTGAGTTTAAATTCGCAAATCTCATGCCGAAGTGGCGGAACTGGTAGACGCGCACGACTCAAACTCGTGTGCCTTCGGGCGTGTGGGTTCGATTCCCACCTTCGGTACTAACTTCATTAAGCTTACAAGACATAAATAAGCAAATAAAATACGATAAAGCTTACCTAAAGATGGCGCATGAATGGGGTATGCTCTCCCACTGTGAAAGGAAAAAAGTGGGTGCTATTATTGTCAAAAATGGAATGATTATTTCTGATGGTTTCAATGGTACGCCAACAGGATTTGACAATCATTGCGAAGACGAAGAGGGATACACAAAATGGTATGTCTTACATGCTGAAGCGAATGCGATTTTAAAAGTAGCTAAAAGTACCAACAGTTGCGAAGGTGCCACTTTATATTTAACCCTTTCACCTTGTAAAGATTGTGCGAAATTAATACATCAATCTGGCATAAAAAGATTAGTTTACATTAAAGAATATAAAGACTCATCTGGTTTAAAATTTCTAAAAAAAGCAGGCGTAGAATTAACCCAAATTAACCCTTTTTAAATTGAATAATAACAACATAAAACTTCTCGTTTTTAGTTTGTTTATAGGCTTATTTTCTACCGCAACCTATTGGATTGGATATTATCAAAATAATCATGGTTATGATTCTGTAATACAAAAAACAAAATGGGAGCCAGTCAGCTTTGTTTTAGATCATTTGTTAAACAGTTATGTGGATTCTTTGTCCTCTGAAAAATTGAAACAAGCTGCCATAAGAAACATTTTAAAAGAACTAGATCCACACTCCAGTTACATCCCCGCAGAAGATCGAGTTTCTGCAAATGAAAGCTTATTAGGACATTTTGGTGGTGTTGGTATACGATTTATGATTTTAAGAGATTCTTTAACTGTTGTTGACGTCATAAAAGGTGGCCCTTCTGAAAAACAGGGAATCCAGAAAAGAGATCGTATCATTAAAATTAACAATGATTCCGTTGCAAGCACAGGACTAACCAATGAAGATGTATTAAAAAAATTAAAAGGAAAAATCGGTTCTAAAGTATTGCTAACTATCAAAACAGCTGAAAATAAATTAGTTGAGAAAACCATTGTACGTGACGTGATAAAACTAAAATCCGTTGCAGCATACGATATGATAGACGACCGAATCGGATATATTAAGCTAACCACTTTTTCTAGTTCTACTGATAAGGAAATAGTGACTGCATTGAATTCGCTCAAGGAGAGAGGAATGAGTAAGTTGATTTTAGATTTAAGATTTAATGGTGGGGGTTATTTACATCAAGCCATACATGTCGCTGATCAATTTCTTGATAAGCATCAAATGATTGTTTACACTAAAGGTGCACACACTAAAAAAGAATCTCAATTTGCATCCGAAAAGGGAGCTTTTAAATCTGGTGATTTAGTCATATTAGTGAATAGCACCACTGCTTCAGCAAGTGAAATTGTAAGTGGGGCCATCCAAGATCATAAAAGAGGAGTTATCATTGGAAGAAGGACATTTGGAAAGGGATTAGTTCAAAGTCCGTTGATGTTGGAAGATTCATCTGAAATTAGAATTACTACATCTAGATATTACACCCCTTCAGGAAAATCGATTCAAAAACCATATGGAGACAGCATAAATTATGAAGAAGATCTTTTTAATCGAATTTCAAATGGAGAATTATCCAATATAGATTCGGTGTCCAAAGATCAAAGCAAAGGGGGGATTTGGCCAGATATATTTTCTCCCATTGACACTGTAGAATATAGGTCAACACTATATAATCTAATTTACAGCAGAGCTTGGAGAGACTATTGCTTTGATTATTACGAAAAAAACCCGGTAACTACAACAAGTGATATCAGGCAATTTTATGAGCAATTTAGAATAGAAAAAAATGATTTAAATGAATTCTTAAAAGATCAAAAAATAGAAACCAATATAAAACCAGAAGAATTCAATGAATTCAATAAGAGCATGAAATTGGAATTGTCTAGCTACTATTTCTCAGAAAATGCTAGGTACATTATAAGCACCTTTGATGATGATGATGTGAAATTAGCTAAAGAATACTTCGCTAATAAGGAACTTCGCCAATAGACATGTCAGGAAATGGAATATCTTCATAACTGGCATCTCCGTACACATCAATATCTTCCTCTGTTATAATGTAGGTTCTCTTATCTCCAAACACGGAAGAAAAAAGTGCGTCAAAGAAAATAAAGTCATTTACTTTCATTTTTAATTCCACAAATTTAGGATCCTTTTTACTTGTTAAATCCGCATCGCATTTGGGACAACAAAAATGAACATGCTCTCCGTTTTCAAAAGAAGTATCGGGAACGGTGTAAAAATTATAATCTCCAGGTTCAGGATTCAGAAATATTTCGTTCCAATCATCCCCTTCTTTCCTTCGGAAATGTAAAACTACTTTTTTGTCTTTTGTCAATGACTTTTGACATTTTGGACAATGGTAATGGCTCTGGTTCATCATAACAACAAATATTAGACTGATTAAATTAATTTAAAATGGGATTCCATCAAAAAAATAAAAGAATAAGCTATTAACAGTGCATAATTACACAATGTTAGTAAGTAGTTTGGAATGGGTAAAAAAATTATATTTTTGCCCCTGAAATTAAGAGTATGTATAGAACACACAATAACGGAGAATTAAGATTAAGTGATGTTGATAAAAAAATTCAACTATGTGGTTGGGTTCAAAAAATTAGACGCTTAGGAGGAATGACTTTTGTCGATTTAAGAGATCGATATGGAGTCACACAATTAAACTTCAATGAAAGTCTTAACAAATCATTATCAGAAAAAGCGAGTGTTTTGGGAAGAGAATGGGTAATTAGTATCGAGGGTGAAGTTAAAGAAAGATCTAGTAAAAATGATCAGTTACCAACAGGAGATATTGAAATCGAAGTTTCAAGTCTAGACATTTTAAATCCTGCCAAAACACCTCCGTTCACGATCGAAGATGACACAGATGGCGGAGAAGAATTAAGAATGAAATTTCGTTATTTAGACTTACGTAGAAACATTTTGAAAAATAACATTTCTCTTAGACACAAGGTTGGAATTGAAACTCGAAAGTTCCTATCTAATATAGATTTTCTTGAAATTGAAACCCCTTATTTAATTAAGTCTACACCTGAGGGCGCCCGAGATTTTGTAGTGCCAAGTAGAATGAATCCAAATGAATTCTATGCGCTTCCTCAATCTCCACAAACATTTAAGCAACTATTGATGGTAAGTGGTTATGACCGTTATTTTCAAATTGTAAAGTGTTTTAGAGATGAGGATTTAAGAGCAGACAGACAGCCAGAGTTTACCCAAATTGATTGTGAAATGGCATTTGTAAGTCAAGAAGAAGTGCGCTTCACTTTTGAAGCTCTTATTAGACATTTATTTAAAACCATTTTAAATGTAAGTTTTGAAAAGGATTTCCCTGTTATGACTTACGATGAGGCCATGAATCTATATGGGTCTGACAAACCAGACTTAAGATTTGATATGAAATTTCATCATATTAAAAAATTTACCAGCGGTAAGGGATTTAGGGTATTTGATGAAGCGGAGAGCGTGATTGCTATTAAAGCGCCAGGTGCAGCAAATTATTCAAGAAAACAATTAGATCAATTAACGAATTGGGTAAAGCGTCCGCAAATTGGAGCCAAAGGATTGGCATATGTTAAATTTAACGAAGACGGAAGCATAAAGTCTTCTATTGATAAATTTTATGATCAAGAAAGTTTGAGCATTTGGAAGAAGGAGACTGGATGTCAATCTGGTGATATATTATTCATACTTTCTGGTACTCTATCAGACACTCAAAAACAAATGAGCGAATTAAGATTAAAGTTAGGTAGAGATTTAAATTTAATAAAGGAGAATGATTACAAGCCCGTTTGGATTGTAGATTTCCCATTATTTGAATTGGATGAAGAAACCAATACACTTCATGCTATGCATCACCCTTTTACGTCCCCTAAAGATCAGGACATGGAGCTATTGAAATCGACTCCAGAAAAGGTAAAAGCCAATGCCTACGATTTAGCTGTAAATGGTGTTGAAGTGGGTGGCGGCTCCATCAGAATACATAACAAAGAATTGCAAGAAGAAATTTTCAATTGCTTAGGATTTACAAAGGAGGAAGCTACAAATCAATTTGGATTTCTGCTAAACGCGTTTGAATACGGTGCGCCACCACATGGCGGAATTGCCTTTGGTTTTGACCGACTTTGTGCTCTTTTTGGTGGACAAGATAGCATTAGAGATTTTATTGCGTTTCCAAAAAATAACAGCGGGAGAGACCCCATGCTGGATGCCCCATCCACATTAGATAAAGAGCAATTAGATGAACTTGCTCTGATCACAAAATAACGATTTATTGCTGAGGCTTTAATCTGTTAGCTTGAACCAAAGATACAAGACCTAATACTACCATTAATAACGTTTGGGTAGCCCATATTAAAGTGCCAAAACCGATGTGTTCTGCCATTGGACCATGCTCAATAAGTTCTGTTTTATTTAAAAAATAGGTAATACCTATTCCCACCATTACGGGATAAGTACCCACTCCTCCTTGCACCACTATAAATCCAATAGTTCCCAGTATAAAAGTAGATAAAACAGCATCAGCACCTAAAGATGAATACTCTGGAAGTGAGAAAAAAGGAATCCAGAACATGATGACATAGCAAATCCAAATAGAAAAAGTCAATCCAATATATTGGAAAACTTCTTTCATTTTAAATAAGCTCTTGATGCCCTCTAAAAAATCATGAATAAACAATTTTACTTTTTCTTTAAATGAAGGCTTATAAAAGTAAAGAAAGACTACACCTATTATTGCAATTAAAATTGTTAAGAAAATAACATAACTAATCCATTTTCCTACAGAAACACTATCTGAGGAGCTGGATGCTGGACTCATATTTTTAGCCACATCTAACAAATCAGAAATCTGATCCATATTAATTAACAAGGCTGTTCCACCTACAAGAACTAAACAAAGCATATCCAGGATTCTTTCACTTACTATGGATCCAAATGATTTTTGAAACGGAATGCTATCCGTTTTTAACAACACCCCTGCACGCGAAGCTTCTCCAAGCCTAGGAAAAATAATATTCATAATGTATCCCACCATAATGGCATGATAAGATCTCCAAAGGCTTGGTTGGTAGCCCATTGGTTTAAGCGCATATAGCCATCGCTTTGCTCTAGCTAAATGACTTAAAAATCCTACTAGCAAGGATAGGGCTAAAATGAAATAATCTGCTCTATTAAAAATATCATAAAATTGATTTCTTTCGGATTCAGAAAATTGATCCCAAAAATACCATCCTACATATACGCCAAGTAATAAGGGAATAGTAATTTTTAAAATGTTAATTATGATATTTTTCATCCAATTCTGATATTGTCTATTAAACGTATATTGCTCAATTTAACGGCCACAAATAAACGAGAATTTTGCAATGTGCCAGTCACTTGATTAAGTTCAACTTCGTCTCTTAACTCTAAATACTCCACTTCAAATGTATTGGATAGTTTCTCTTTTGCGTTTAACAACGTATCCTTTATATTATTTTGATTTACCTGGTTTTTAAACCAATTTAGTACTTGAAAAATTTCACTTGCTTTTATAAATTCTTCATTGGAAAGATGCTTATTTCTTGAACTTCTGGCTAAACCGTTTGGTTCTCTAGAAGTGGGGCAACGGACCAATTGTATTTGACTAAAATGTTGATGCACTAGTTGTTCCACCACTAAAACTTGTTGGAAGTCTTTTTCTCCGAAAAAAGAAAGTGAGGGGTTCAATAACCTAAAAAAGATACTCAATACACGAATTACCCCATCAAAATGCCCAGGTCTTGCTTCTCCCTCTAATTTAAGATCTAGGTCTTTTATGTCCACTTCTAGCTGTTCTTCTCCAAAATACAAATCAGCATAATCAGGAATAAATACTACATCTACATTTGCTTTTTGCAATAATTTTAAGTCCTTTTCTATTGAAGAGGGATATTTTTTTAAATCATTTTGGTCATTAAATTGGGTTGGGTTTACAAAAATAGAAACCACAGAAATGTCTGATTTAGCTTTACATGCATTTACCAGCTCAAGATGCCCCTTGTGAAGAGCTCCCATAGTTGGGACAAATCCAATTTTAAGATTAGAATTCTGATTTCTCCATAATTGAATTTCCTCAACACTGTAAAGTACTTTCATGGCGTATTAGTCGGGAATAAAGCTACTCTAATTGTTGGTTTTATGTGTTTTTTTTTTATATTTTTGTACCTCGTTTAATCAAGAAGGAGATTTAGAAGCTATGGAAAAAAACAAAATTCTTTACGTTACCCAAGAAATTAACCCATTTTTAATACAATCAGAAATATCAAATTTAGTAAGAACACTGTCACAAGGTGTTCACGAAACTGATAAAGAAATTAGAATATTCATGCCTCGATTTGGAGTGATCAATGAGAGAAGGCATCAACTACATGAAGTAATAAGACTCTCAGGAATGAATCTTATAATCAACGATTATGATCATCCCCTGATTATCAAAGTTGCATCCATTCCCCAAATTAGAATTCAAGTCTATTTCATAGATAACGAAGAATTTTTCAAAAGAAAGTTTGTTTTTAATGGAGAGGATGGTAAATTTTTCAACGATAACGATGAAAGATCCATGTTCTTCTGTAAAGGAGTACTGGAAACGGTTAAAAAACTAGGTTGGGTTCCAGAAATTATCCATTGCCATGGCTGGATGTCTGCTTTAATGCCAGTTTATTTAAAAACACAATATCAAAACGATCCTCATTTTTCTAATGCTAAGGTTATTTATAGTATTTATGATGTTCAAAACAAAAACAAATTTTCTAAGAATTTCAAGGAAAAATTAGCTTTTGACGAAATACCTGTTGATGAATTGAATATTGAAGAGAATATGGATGTTAAAACTCTTCACAGAATAGGCCTTGAATGGTGCGATGCAATTGGCGTTTGCTCAAGCGACGCAGAAGATCATTTTAAAACTTATTTAACAGAAACCGATAAGCCTTTGCTTCAATTCCACAGCGAAGAACAAACAATAGAAGTACATCAAGATTTTTATGAAAAAGTTCTTAGCGAGAGTGGCGTATTGGCTTAATAAGTCCCAATCATTTTACAGTCACCTTTTTTATATTTCTGCACTTTGTGGTGCACTGGGTTCTTGTACAAAGAATAATTCTTTTGGCTTAGAAATAAATCCAGAGAGTCAATTGATTTCTACATTTCAGTCTGATACATTTTCTATACATACATTTACTGTACTTTCTGATAGTATTCGAACAGATGAATTGAATGGTCCCAGTCCACTAGGAAATTACTTAGACCCTGTATTTGGAAATGTAAATGCCAGCATTTACACGCAAATTCGACTTGAGCAAGCTTATGACTTTAGACCAAGTCATGGAAGTTTGGACAGTATTGTGATAGATTCAATTATTATGTATTTAAGTTTGAATGGATATTATGGAGACATTCATCCACAAACATTTAGAGTGGAACAATTAACAGATCCAATATATACAGATTCGTCTTACTTTAATAATAGTACTGTTCCAGTGTCCACCACTGATTTGTCATTCGGAAACACCATTTATTCGAATCCACTCCTACCAGGATATTTTGCAGGTCAGTCTGTGAACAAAGCTATTCTTAGCATTCCTTTGGATCCTACCAATTTTGCTCTGCCAATAATAAATCAATCTGGAAACCCCACGCTAGACGGAAATGATGGTGACGATGGGTTTCTTTCTTGGTACTACGGTCTTAAAATTAGTTCGCCATCAAATACAAACGGTGGATTGTATTACATTGACATGACCGATTCCTACTCAAGGATTCGAATGTACTATAGAGATACAACTGGTGCCTCTTCTGATCACGACACGCTAGATTTTGATTTCAATATAAACGCAAATTGTGCTTATTATCACCACGTAGAACACGATTACAGTAATACTGCTGTAGAGGTTGCCATTAATCAAAGTGAAAATAATCAATTATATATTCAAAGTTTAGGGGGCGTAAATGGTCAACTGTATATTCCTGGACTAGATAGTTTAAGGACAAAAAACATAATGATTAATAAAGCTGAAGTAATTCTACCGTTTGATGATTATAGTTATGATGAATATTTAGCTCCATTAAATCTATTTTTATCTAGAAAAAAAGAAAATTCAGATGAATTTTTACCAGATTTATTTGAAGGAAGTTTAGGGGGGGGATATAATAATACGTCAAAAAATTATTCTTTTAATATCACTAGACATGTCAATGAGTTGATGGCCGATAGTTCCATTCAAAATGATACAATCTCCATTATTCCATCTGGAAATGGCATTAGCGCCAATCGTGTTGTCTTAAATGGCATGAATAGCTTAAAAAGAAACAAGGCCAAAGCGGTAATAACCTATACAAAATACTAAAACATGTGCGGAATCGTAGCTTATCTAGGGCAGCAAAATGCTTATGAAATCATTATTAAAGGACTGCAGAGGCTAGAGTATAGAGGCTATGATAGTGCAGGAATAGCATTGCACCAAAAAGGAGATATTCATGTTTTTAAACAAAAAGGGAAAGTAAAAGATCTACAAGATTTTATTGCCGACCAAAACACTTCCAGTAGTCTTGGAATCGGACACACAAGGTGGGCCACTCATGGTTTACCAAATGATACTAATGCACATCCTCATCAGTCTGGTAATAAACAGATAAGCTTAGTACATAACGGCATTATTGAAAACTATGCGGTATTAAAGCAAGAGTTAGAACAGCGTGGTCATCAGTTTTTAAGTGAAACAGATACTGAAGTACTTGTTCACCTAATTGAAGATATACAAGAAAAAAGCAAACTATCGCTATTTGAAGCGGTGCGCGTAGCCTTAAGTGAGGTGGTTGGCGCATATGCCATTGTGGTCATTGATAAGTCAAATCCCGATCAATTAATTGCGGCTAGAAAGTCAAGTCCACTTGTTATTGGAATTGGAGAAGATGAATATTTTTTAGCTTCTGACGCCACACCTATAGTAGAGTACACTAAAAACGTTATTTACTTAGATGATGATGAAATAGCTTTAATTGATTTAAATAAGGGACTTACTTTAAAAACCATTAGTAACGAAATTAAAACTCCCTATGTTCAAGAGCTTGAAATGCAACTTGAAGCCCTTGAAAAAGGAGGGTACGAGCATTTTATGCTTAAAGAAATTTATGAGCAGCCTCAATCTATACTAGACTCCATGAGAGGTAGAATAAATATCACGAAAAGTTTAGTAGGACTAGGAGGAATTAAAAATTACGAAGAAAAATTACTGAACGCTAATAGACTAATCTTTGTGGCTTGTGGAACATCTTGGCATGCCGGTTTAGTGGGGGAATATTTATTTGAAGAAATAGCCCGAATACCTGTGGAAGTAGAGTATGCTTCTGAATTTAGATATAGAAACCCCATTATTAACGAAAATGATGTGGTTATTGCTATCTCTCAATCGGGGGAAACGGCTGATACGTTAGCCGCCATAAAAATTGCTAAAGAAAGAAAAGCTACAATTATCGGGATTTGTAATGTGGTTGGTAGTTCCATTTCAAGAGAAACAGACTGTGGTTCGTATACCCACGCTGGGCCTGAAATTGGTGTAGCTTCAACCAAAGCATTTACAGCTCAGGTTACAATTTTGACTCTAATGGCCATGATGATTGGGAAAAGAAAAGGAACCATTAATGCAGAAAAGTTCAACCGTTTGGTGGTAGAAATGAACTCCATTCCAGAAAAACTTAGAACCGTTCTTAAACAAGATAAATTAATTGAAAAAATTGCTAAAATTTATCATCAATCGACCAATGCATTGTATTTGGGAAGAGGAATAAATTTTCCGTTAGCCTTGGAAGGAGCGCTTAAGCTAAAAGAAATTTCTTACATCCATGCCGAAGGTTATCCTGCAGCGGAAATGAAACATGGCCCCATTGCGCTTATAGATGAGGAAATGCCTGTTTTTGTGATTGCGACTAAAGACTCAAGTTACGAGAAAATTGTTTCTAATATTCAAGAAGTAAAAGCTCGAAAAGGTAAAATTATTGCTATTGTTTCCGAAGGGGATATCGAAGTTAAAAAGATAGCTGACCATTACATTGAAATTCCAAAATGTGATGAATTATTAGTCCCATTGTTAGCTACCGTTCCATTGCAGTTACTGAGCTATCATATTGCTGTGATGAGAGGTTGTAATGTAGACCAACCCAGGAACTTAGCGAAGTCGGTTACGGTGGAGTAACATTACAGGGTGGTTATTCTTACCCCCTAAACCTCATCGTAAAGTTTTCATTTTCAATTGTTACTACCAAATTGTGGTATTCAAATTATTCTGAATACCAAAAGTATTTATTTAATCGTATTTGTAGATATAAGGATGAAAGTGTAACTCCTATTGGATACAGAAAGATATCTCAAATCTTTAATGAAGATGGATTGAAAACACCTCTTGGTAAAACATTTACAAATTCCCATGTCCATTCAATATACAAGAAAGGAAAGATTAGAGAGGAACGAATCAATAGAGAGGATATTGTGGAGGTTTCTCAACCGATTATTGAAATTTTGACAAATTAAATTTCACTAAATTCGATTTATGAATTTTACCCTTTCTAATTGGTTTGAAGTAATAAAGAATTGTAGTGTAAGTAACACATACAAAATGGGGTGG
>ENA-OSEY01001782-OSEY01001782.1-marine-metagenome-genome-assembly--contig:-NODE-1782-length-14464-cov-3.732536_pt1 | contig 14464 bp, 13 predicted proteins | sample MGYA00248465_ERZ534230 | MGnify/ENA primary metagenome ERZ534230 (study PRJEB26409, sample SAMN06344110) | marine metagenome | isolation source: Sea water from surface | place: Atlantic Ocean:Southern...
GGGATAAACTGCGCCTGTGCAATACTACGCTAAGCTACTAAGACTTTTTTGCAACACATTTAAAAAAATGATTAGACGCCGAGCTCTGAGACAATATAAAATTTAGCGTGGATTGCCAATTTTTTAACACATATTTTTTGTCACATAATGACAAGGACGCCATCTGACAGCAAGATTCCTAACGGTAATAAAGAGTTTAACTGGGCTAGATAAAAAGATTTAATTGGACAGACAACATCAGTGCGGCTTAGTGACGCATGCGACATTACAAATGAGATTCATTTCAAGTGAATGAACATCTGACCGTCACACTGGAAAACATATTTGCTTTAGTTTACCAGCGCAAATCCGGTGGTTTCGACCGATCATAAGCCTTATGGATTTGAGCGGCTCGTTGGCACACTTAACTCCTTGGCGGCATAAAAGCAAAACGGAAATGTGCAGTGATTAGATTTGAGCGCTTTTAACTAACGCTTCGGTCAATTTACACAATCCATTCAAGAGTTGATCGTCAGACACGTTATTTTCAATAACTTTTACGAGTGGGTGAATGCTATCGGGGTGGTAATCAAGCCCGCGATTTTTTGACCGAGAGTTATGATTGATGTCTTTGATGAAGTAGAAAGGCTCTGGCCGCAAGCTATCTCCGGCACTGAATCCTACTGTGATTTTTTGCCCAGTCGTATCACAGTAAAAAGCTGTATACTCAATAGTAAATGTCTCTGGTTCCAGGGTTATTTTATTGGGCTGATGTAAAAGAGACTTAATTGGTGCCAACAATGATGGCATACGCTGTAACAAGCGCATGCTTTTCAACAAACAAACATGAAGAGCTTCGAGTTCTTGGTTATAAAGTGAAGCGTTATGGTCCTGCGTATCACCCATCAGCATGAAGGGGGAGTCAAACGGCAAGGATGTGGAAAACTTTGATTGGTCTAAATCTCGGTGAAGTAGCTCTACTAAGTACCACGCTTCTGCAAAAGCCGGTGTTCTATCATCAAAACAAAAACTGTGTGGAACTTTTACCCCATTATCACAGAAATATATTTCCAGTTCACGAATATTCAAACCAATTTGAAACTGTTTTTCAAAATACCGAGTTCGGAAATCTTGGGTATCGCTAACCCACAAAAGACTTAGATGCTGGTTTTGTGGCATGTCCTCGATGAAACTGTTAGCTCCTCTTGCCACCCAAAATAGGGCATTATGTGCCTCGACACACGCATCTCGAAACTGTTTGGTCCTGTAAATTTTTGGGTCTTGGCAGATTGCTGATATGCTCAAAGGTGTCTCACTTCCAATGTAGTTCTGGAATTTTACCACTCATCATCATCGTCATCTTCAAAAAACGTCGCTTCATCAATATCGTCATCTTCATCAAATGCATATTCAAGCTGTTCTGTCACGTAAACCATAATATTGTCATCTTCGACTTTTACGTCATACGTCTTAAGCGGCAATTCGGCTTCGTCTTGAAGCTCAAGTGTTTCGAGGTCCCAGGACCAAAGATGTTTTGTGCAAGTTAACTTGCAGCCGATTACTAAGCCCGACTCCTCCAGAGGTTCCTCTAAATGCGGGCAAACTGGGGGGATAGCAACATAGCCATTTTTATGGTGTGCAACTGCGATAGGTATGCCGCCACCGATACGGGCCCAAACCTTTTTAATCGAACCGACTGGAATTTCGCTTTTTTCACATACTTTTGTCCAAGCCATTGCACACTCTCTTTGACTTCTTAGCTAGTTAACTTTCTGGGGTGTATGTGCCGTTGCTTACATCTTAAAGAGGCCAATGCGACCCTTTATCAAGGCGCCTGTTGTCGAGCTTTGTTTCACGGTTGGTAAATTTAGGAACACCGTTAACGATAGTAAATTGGTCAACATATTTTCCGATTACGAAAAGACGGCTTTCGCCGGAGTCGAGATGAGAATTAATACCGTCAAGCATATTCTGATAAATTGTGACTGAACTGACCGCGGTTGCAGATTTTCCATCGTCCGCAATATCGACCGAGTAAACAGAGGTGTGTCTGTGTAACGGTGAGTGATCAGTATTGTGCTTTGGAAGCATATCCATCAATCCAACCAACTCTTTTTTATCACCACTAAAATACGTCATCTGTTTATTTATTTCTGGGCTAAAAGAGGTGATCGCGTAAGTGAAGGTTTCATCACAAAGCTCAAACCACGCCGACCAATTATTTTCGTCTAAGGCGAGAGCCGCTTTATAAATTGTTTTTTCGATTTTTCTTTCTAAATCGAGCATGGAACTATCTTTCATTGCTTTCTTCCAGTTTGTGCAAGTCTGTTTTTTTTAACCAGTTATGGTTATCCATCAATCAAGACGCAGCGCTACTATCGCCCTCCGCCGCTGTCAACAGGTGAGTAGGACGTTTTACTGATTTGTTTCGGATCAGGAAATCGTTTCGTGTCGAGACACTGCCTAGCTTCCATATACGTTGCCGGGTCATTGACCACTTCAACCGCTACTAGATCGTCTCCACGGTAGCTCCAAAATGATACGGCGCCGTCTCGCTTTCCAGGCCTCTCAACTTGGTAAACGCTATCATCTTGAACAGGCACGATGCCAACCGATTGAAGCTTTGCGTCATACTGATCTGACCAGAACCAGGGGGTTTGTATATTCGGGCTGTCGGCGCCTGTGATCGCTGCTGCAGCGATGGCTGCTGATTCTTGGGCGTTGTGGACTGATTCCACCGCAATATTTTGTTCCCGACGCAGCGCAACATCCCCAATTGCATATATATTTTCATCACTGGTTTGCATCTCATTGCTAACTAAGATAGCTCCACCATTACCGAATTGTGTTTCTAATCCTGCATCTGAGGCGAGCTTGCTGTCTGGAAAAACGCCAATACCTGTTATCAACATTTCTCCTTCTATTATCCTGCCGTCAGATAAAGTCACACTGTGAAAAATCCCGTCTTCTTGGTTTACGCTTTCTACGCCAACACCAGTAATGACTGAAACGCCATTATCCACGTGTAATTTGTGGAGATGGTCTGCAAGCGGTTTACTTGCAACTCTAGCAAGTATTCGCTCGCCAGCCTCAATTACGGTAATTTCCATTCCTTTTTTGCGAAGTGATGATGCAACCTCGAGGCCAATATATCCTCCGCCGATGATTACCACCGAGTCAGAATTATTTGCGGTTTGACGGATTGCGTTCGCATCAGCTGGTTGACGCAAAACAAAGGCGTTGCCCATATTTTTTGAACTCGGCAATTCTTTTGGAACTGCACCGCTTGCGATTACTAATTTGTCATATTTTATGATGTCGCCATTGTTGACTGTGATTGTCTGATTGTCTTTGTCAATACTGTGAACCGTACTTTGTGTCTTAAGTCTTACCTTGTTGGTTTTGTACCATTTTTTTTGCCTCAGCAATGACTTTGACTCAACTGACTCACCGCCACCCAGAAGAAACCCCTTTGAAAGAGGTGGACGCTCCATTGGCCCACCAACTTGTTTGTCGAATATCGATATATTGCCCACAAAACCATTTTTTCGAAGACGATCGGCAAATGACACTCCAGCGTGACTTGCTCCAATCACAACGACGTGTGGCCCGACGGGTGATGCGTTGACTTCATCGCTACTATCCTTGCTTGTACGGTCTCTTTCGGTTATGCGTTGACGCCCCTCTGGATGGGTATCCATCCACATTGCCCATTCCTCCAGATAATGTTCAGCAAGTAAGTTTTTACCGGGGTTTTCTGTTACGCTGTTATTTACAAATCTGAAAGGACCATGATTCAGATTGTAGTACTTTGCCCTTACATCCCGGTCTGTTTTACTCTCTCCCTGCGGCACTAGGCCGCGGTATTCAATCATTATGCGGTTTGCGTCTACCGGCGTGGTTACAGTGACGTTAAGCACCGGACCACTCAAATCAAAGACATAACCGGGGAAAAGGTGCACTGTGGTTTTCGCTCTGGCGTCTGGTTTTGGAAAACTCGCCGAGACGTTTTGTTTTTTTGCGTTAATCTCATTTACCTCGATAGCGCAATGACCGTAATCGAACACAGCCCCATTTTTCGCTGCACCCAAAAATGTCAGCGCTTCCTCCTTGTATCCATGCTCCACGTACTCTTTATGGTAATGAACCACTTCAAGGGGCACAGAATTTAGTTGTCGTTCAATAGCATTTAGTGCAGCACCGGCCCATTCATCCAGCATAGTAATCGGCTGGTCGTTCATGTTGACCCACACGAAACCACCAAAATTGACAACGCAGCGCAAACGACGAAGCCCTGCGTCATCCTTTGAAAATCTATCTTGATAACCCTCTTTCTCGCGGGCGACGTAAACGCAATTGCCTCGCATATCAAATTGCCAAGCGTGAAACATACAGGTAATTCTTTTTGGGTTTCCAGATGCCTGACCTTCAAGAAAACTGCCCTGTGGTCGTCTTTCGATCAACATGCCGCGGTGGGGACAAACATTTAAAAGTGCGTTAATTTTCCCATCGGGGGCTCTACAAATAATTACATTCTCGTTCCCGATGCTGGCCGTCCTAAAATCATATGGCTCTGGTAGTTCAGATTCGTGGCAGACAGGCACCCAAGCATTACGGAAAATACGCGTCTGTTCAGTAATGAAGCCGCTATCAAGGGGGTTTGCTGCTATTTTATCTGACATGCCTGCGACGCACTGGCCGGAGTCACTGTCGTCGGATCTCACTTCAATGTCCATTTCTTAACCTCTGTAAATCGTGTTTTACTATTCTCATATCGATATGGTTAGTTGACAATATTTGTCGCAATTACATTTTACTATCACTTGATCGGTCATATGAATAAGCAAATGGCTTGATAGTTGGCTCCAATCATATTTAGGATTTTTTACCAGCCGTAAGAAGCCTGGGAGAATATTGGGGCGTACCGCTCTATTGAGGAGGAGGAAATCATCCCGTGCAACCGTCCTAAATCACGTGGGGCTTGCATGCAATCGCTTTTCTCTCCAAACTGTTAGAAACAACCTAATCGGGAGGAACACGATGAAGAAAGTATTAAACACGGCTCTCAAGCTGACAGCTGCAGCAGCAGTTGTAGCGGGCGCCACCGCGGCAAATGCAGCAGTGGACTTTGGTAAGCGAGGCGAAAAAGTCGATCTAGTTATCGGTTATCAGCCTTACTACACGGAGTCTTGGACTGGTGTCGTTAATAACGGCAAGGGCTTTTGGAAAAACCATTTGCCAGCCGGATCTACTGCTGAATTTCAAGTGGGTCTGCAAGGTTCTGTTATTGTGAATGCGATGGCAGGTGAAAAGCAGCACATTGGTTATATGGGTGATATGCCAGCAATTGCGTCGACATTTAAATATCTTCCAGAGCGTGGTGGTACAGATATCAGAATTGTTGCTGCACTCGGAACGTCAAAGCAGCAGTGTAACATTTTCCTTGTTCGCAACGATGCTCCTCAGTTCAAAAACGGTAGAGAAGCTGTTAAGTGGATGGACGGTAAGGTAACGTCTGCACCGCACGGCGCTTGTACTGACCGATTCGCTCAGCTTGCTTTCAAAAAAGCAGGTGTTAAGCCAGCAAAATATTTGAACCAGAACATCGAGGTTATCACGACAAACTTTCGTGCAGGTAAGCTTGATGCCGCTGCCATTTGGGAGCCAACAGCATCTAAAATGGTTGCATCGGGTATAGCGCGCAGGGCTGCTTCGGGTGAAGACTTCGGTGCGCAGGACGGTGCATTCATGGTTATGCTCAATGACTTAATTGCTCAGCGGCCAGATGTTGTCATGGGTTGGCTGGAAGCAGAATTGGATGCGCAAGAGTTTGTAGCAAATCCTGCAAATGCTGACGCGATTGCTGCAATGGCAGAACAGCAGACTGAGCAGATCGACAAATCTGTCCTGAAAGCTAGCTTGTACGATTCGCCAATGTCAGGAACAACTAAGCTGCAGCTGGATTTTGTTATCAGTGATGACGCGCAGTCATTGTTGCGGGACGCCACAGCCTTTCTCTACAGCCTGAAGAAAAAGCCGGCTGCGGCACCACAAATTCGGCCTGAGGGTGTAATGCCTCAGTTTGCTGAGCGTGTTTTAGAAAAGCGCGGACTCAAGACACCAGTCGGCCGCATCGTTGCAAAGTAAGGCAACTCACTCAATTTATGGCGGGACTGCGCGATGGTCCCGCCTGATCTCACTAAATTTGCTAGTTTTTTTTAAATCTCTTCTGGAGCCGACAGATGACCCAGACTTCAACTACACAGCTTGAGGGCGATACCAAGCCAGAAGGGTTCGAATTGTTCGTACTCCGCTTGAACAAGAAAATAAGAAGTGTAGATCCGTATTTAACAGTCGCGGGTATCGGTCTCTGGTTATTCGCATACTGGGTTTTGTGTGAAGGTCTTGAGATTTGGCGCTTCAATAAATTGCCTGGTCCAGTAGCTATTTCGAAGGATTGGTTCTCCACCACGCCGTTTCAGGGTATTTCAATTTTTACCCAAGAGTATTACGACCATATTGCAGTGAGCTGCCAGCGGATTTTGTTTGCGTTTGGCTTAGCCACAGGGCTCGGCGTGCCTTTAGGTCTCTTTATGGGGTGGTCTAGATCAATTCGCGACTATATTTTTCCAATTATTGAAACATTGCGTCCAATTCCAATTTTGGCCTGGGTACCACTCTCTATCCTTTTACTTCCGGGTTTTGAAGGGCCAGTTATTTTTCTTGCAACTTTAGCCTCATTTTTCGTTACCACGTTGAACGCTATGCTCGGTGTTGACTCAATCGATGAGGAATATTTTCGAGCAGCTGGGTGTCTCGGTTCGTCGAGGTGGGATATCTTCCGTCACGTTGTTGTGCCAGGAGCCTTGCCATTTATTTTCACCGGTCTTCAAATTTCGATTGGTGTGGCGTGGTTTTCCTTAGTCGCAGCAGAAATGGTTTCTGGTGATTTGGGACTAGGCTACCTGATTGTTGACGCGTACATGAATAACGTGACGGTACCAATGGTAATCGCAATGATTACCCTTGGATTTATTGGTTACTTTAGCTCTGCTTGTGTCAGAGCGCTCGGCAACAAATTGATGGCTTGGCATGTGAAAGAGCTAGCACAACAAGGCCGATAAATTATTTGCTCTTCGGTAAGAGTGTTAAGGAAATAGCATGGCGAACAAATCTTCCAAAAAGAAAAAAATCGGTGCTTTGAGCATTAAAAATGTCACAAAAATTTACGATCCATCGGGCGTAAATGTAAAAGCTGTAGACGATTGCTCCATGGAAATTGCTGGCGGTGAAGTTTGCATGATTGTGGGGCCGTCAGGGTGTGGAAAAACGACACTGTTGAACGCGATTGCAGGCTTTCATTCGATTACGGAGGGAAGCATTCACTTAGATGGGGAGTTGTTGTGTGGTCCAACAAAGCCGAAAGCTGAGCAAAGCGCGGAGCGAATGGTGGTTTTTCAACATGGGGCTTTATTCCCCTGGAAAACGCTTCAAGAAAATGTTGCTTATGGGCCGACTGTCCAGCGGGTGCTATCTGCTAATCAAGCGATGGATAAAGCTGGTCAAATGTTGGCTGAGGCAGGGCTTGGTCAATTTGTAAAAAAATATCCGGGTGAGGTTTCATCGGGAATGGCGCGGCGCGCAGAAATTGTCAGGGCGCTAATAAATAATCCTAAAGTTTTGCTGTTGGATGAGCCTTATCGAGCCATGGATGCTTTAACGAAACAGATCATGCATGAATCCTTGCTCGAAACATATGACAGAACTGGTGTAACGATTTTTTTTATAACTCACGACCTTGAAGAGGCAATTTTTCTCGGTGATAAAGTGCATGTGGTTACAACACGACCGTGTCAGCTTAAAAAGACAGTCGAAGTTAAAATCCCAAGGCCTCGGTCTTACGCCACCCAATCGTCTGAAGGTTTTCGCAAACTCCTTGTGGAGGTTAACGACGCTGTTCATGAAGAGGCTGTAAAGGCCTTCCAAGCAGGTGAACGAGAGATGGCATGATAATAACCTAACAGGTAAAAATATTAACTAGCCAGGAATAGAGACAAACATGAGTGCAGTAGGAAATTTTCTTAAAAACACGACCACAAGACGCGGGGTTGCAGCGATCGTGTGCTTCGTAATTATATGGCACATCGGTGCAATGTTTGATGATTGGACGGGTGTAGATATCCTCGGCATAGGTTTGGTGCCCCCTCCTTCTGATGTTTTTGCGGCATTTCTTGGTGTCATTCCTAAGGTTGGATACTGGATGAGCTGGGTATCCAGTTTCAGCAGGGTTTTGACTGGTTTTTTGGTGGCGATGATAATCGGGATTCCTTTTGGCTTGTTACTCGCAGTTAACAAATATTTCCGCGGTGTTTTCTTCCCACCTTTTGAGATTCTTAGACCTATCCCGCCATTGGCTTGGGTTCCAGCCTCCCTGATCTTTTGGCCTACAAATGAAATGTCGATTGCTTTCGTAACATTTCTTGGCGCTTTTTTTACTATTGTTATCAATGTGCTCGGTGGAGCGCGTAGTATCGACATTAGTTACCTTAGAGCCGCCCAATCAATGGGCGCATCTCAGATGGATTTGTTTTGGAAAATAGTTCTCCCAGGCACTTTGCCGTCAATATTCACCGGTGCTGCGGTTGGCATGGGTATTACTTGGGAGGTCGTCCTTGCTGCCGAGATGATTTCTGGCGGTGGAACCCAAGGTGGCGGTGGCCTCGGATTTTTCATCTGGAATTCTTACATGGGTGGCTCGCTAGAGCAAATCGTTGTTGGAATGATATCGATTGGCATAGCCGGGTATATTTGCTCGAGTACCATTCGAAAAATTGGGTACTTCTTTATGCCTTGGCGACGGCTTTTTTGATCGTATAGGTGCACTGAGCTATGAAGAATTATTGTTAATGGTGTGGAGTTTGGGATGAGCTCAAGCAAGTCAGCTTCTAAATCAACTGAGAGTAAAAAAAATAAAAAGCTCAGTAGTTCGCGCGTGGAAATGAAAAATGTGTCCAAAGCCTACGGCGAAACCTGGGACTCTGAGGAAGTGTTGCAAAATATTTCAGTTGACTTTCCAGCCGGTGAGCTGACTGTAATTGTCGGGCCATCTGGATGTGGCAAGTCTACCTTGGTTAACCTTCTTGCTGGGTTTGAGCGGCCCGATGAAGGGGAGGTAAGTGTAGATGGTCAACTCGTCACAGGACCAGCTCAAGATCGGATGGTTGTCTTCCAAGAAACGGCCTTGATCCCATGGCAAACCACTTTAGAAAACGTAACTTTTGGTCCAAAAATGAGAGGGGACAAAAAGGGAAGTTCGCTGGACCAAGAAGCCAAAGAGCTTCTCGTCAAAGTTGGACTTGGCGAATTTATTCACAAATTTCCACTCCAACTTTCTGGTGGTATGCAGCGGCGAGCTGAATTAGCGCGCGCTTTGATTAATGAGCCAACTGTTATGATTATGGATGAGCCTTTTAGAGGCCTTGATGCGATGTCTCGAAGCCTTATGCAGGAATTTTTTCTTGAACTTTTTGAGGAAAATAAAAAAACAAATATATTTGTTACCTCTGAGATAGATGAGGCTATTTTTCTTGCTGACAACTTGGTTATTTTATCAAACAAGCCGACCACCGTTCAAACCGTTATAAAAATTGATTTGCCTCGTCCCCGTAATTACAAGATGTTGACATCTGCCAAAGCCTTTAAATATCGAAAAAAGGCAATGGAGTTGCTTCACGGTGAAGCAATGAAAAGTTTTGCTATTTCAAAATAGCTATCGGCTAAAATTGAGGCTCCGGTTTATCTATTTTAAGTAGGAATCCTCAACGTGCTCGACTTCTTACTTCATATGACCTCAAAACCTATGGTCGTATCACTTGCCATCTTGGGTGCAATTCTGACAACGTTTGCGAGAGCTTTGAGCAGTATTGTGGTCTCTTTAATTGGGGACCGACGTTTTCAAAGCCGTGATTTGGCAATAAATTTGATTGCAAAAGGTCTTTCAACGAGTGGTTATGTAGCGATGTCCGTTAGTATTTTCTTGTTCATCGTTTCCGGATTTATTATTGATTTGTTTTAAACTTGATTTGTGGCTGTTTAGCTCATGAATAATTTAAATGTGCTTGGTTTGACAAAGTTTTATGGGGACAAGCCAGCTCTTAATGGCGTAACGTTCTCTGCTTGTGATGGTGATTTTATTGGGTTGTTAGGCGCGAATGGGGCTGGGAAATCAACACTGATAAAATGCCTGTCTGGTGTTTTAATGCCTAGCGGTGGCGATGTGTTTTTTAACCAAAACTCAATTGTTAGTAGCAGGAATTACTGTCAGTTCAAAGTAGGCTACTTGCCCGAGTCACCATCTGGATTTGAAGACCTGACAGTAAATGAGTTGATTAGTTTCTCAGCAACTTCGCACGGTTTACGAGGCGAGAAAAAGAAACAATCTGTCGCGACGGTTTTAAAGGACCTGCAATTAAAATCGATATCAGGATTGCGTCTTGCTGATCTGTCAAAAGGTCTGCGGCAAAGAGCTTGGCTTGCCCAAGCTTTGGTGCACAATCCAGAAATTCTCTTCCTTGATGAACCAACGGACGGATTGGATCCTATTCAGAAGGTTGCATTACGACGTTACATCCTGGAGATTGCGCGAAACAAAATCGTAATAATGTCGACCCATATTTTGGAGGAGGCAGAGGCCATGTGTGGGCGCTTGTTGGTTATGAATAACGGGCATATTGTCAAGGATGGCGCTACTCATACATTCTTGGACAATGTGGGGCACTTAGAAAGCTCGGTAATAAACTACGCAAGTTAGCGTGCACTGAGCAAGAAAATAGAAGTGGTCATATAATTGAGCCTTACAAACATCAAAACCATCCTCGTTTATGAACTTACTCTCCGTGGCTGTTCTACTTCTACCGCGCTTTTTATATCCGGTTTTTTAATTTTGTTAACGATTTGCATTTTCTTTATTGGAAATTTTCTAGACTCAAATTTAGCAAGTTTATCGCTTCAATGGACATTCCTGCTCTGGTTATCAGTTTTTTTTCTTCCAGCTTTTGGGATGAGAGCCTTTGGGGGCAAAAAAGCGTCAAGTGAGATGAGTTTGTTGCTCTCTTACCCGTTTTTGCCAATTGAGATTGTATTGGGAAAATGGTTGTGTGGCCTGGTTATTTTGAGCCAAATGCTGGTCCTTACATTCCCATTGGTGGTAACCATTGGTGTATTGGGTGACCCTGACTGGGGCACTGTAATCTCTGGATATGTCGGTGCAATTCTTGCGCTTGCTTTGATGTATGCAGTTGCAATCTTGGCTAGCGCTGTCTCTGCTGATGAAGTTAGCTCATTTTTATTGGGCTCTTGTGCATTATTTGCACTCATTTTTCTGGATGTTGATGCACTTCAAATTGCTGCGCTACCAAATCTTATTGAGCAAATAAGCCGCTTTACTTTTATTGCTAGCCCGGCCCATTGGTTTGATGAGTTTACTGTGGGTAAGATTAGCCTATCCGGAATGTTCTATTTTCTCACACTAACGTCTATTTGCATTGGGCTCGCAAGTTATCAAATAGACGGATATCGCAAAACTTCTTTTGTATTGTCATATTTTCCAGTTCTTTCAGTTATTAGCCTATTTTTTTGTGCCGGTTTAGTTGGCGTAACGGCTAACATTATCAATAACTTTGGCATGAAGTTAGATTTTACACATGCAAAGGAATATACGTTTAGTTCAAAGACGCTCGAACTAGCGGAAAAAAGCTTAGATGGCACAAAAATTGAGTTGTTCGTGAGCTCAGACAAAAGCCAAATTCCTCAAAAAATAATTAAACATATGGATCGGGTTGAGCGTTCAATAAAATCTCTTGAAGCCGCTAGTGGTGGAAAAATTGAGGCTTCCATCATAACCCTGCCGATTGATAGTCGCGAAGCTGATGAAGCGGAAAGTGCTGGTATCACCCGCATCCCGATGTCTTCAGGAGACGAGTTCTACTTTGGTATGGTTATCAGTGTAGAGGAACGCAAATTAACGACAGGTTACATTGATGTGGATCGGGCAGCCTCTTTGGAATATGACCTTGCGCTCCAGCTTAGTAACATACAGCGTTCAAAGCCGCCCACAGTCGCTATATTGTCCTCTGTGTTGAAGCCTTCAAATGCGCATACGGCACACCCTGGTTTATCCGTCATTGAAGACCTAAAACGTCAATACGACGTGTCTGTGCTTCCATACTTTGCCGAGAGTCTGGATGAACAATATGACGTTCTGATAGTTTTTGATGCGCCAATCATTCGACAGGGAATGATTAGGGCAATCGATAAACACATTCAGGAGGGGAGAAGTGCAATATTAATGCTCGATCCTTTTCAGCGTATGAATGAAGCTAACGCTAAACTGGAATTGGGGCTCTCAGGTGAAGGTGAGATCAATTCAATTACAGATCTTTTGAACTTTTATGGAATAGATTTTTCTCACAATGGTGTCGTTGGTGATTTTGAAAATGCCGCGAATGTAGAGACAGGAACTGGTAGAAATTTTGCGTATCCATATTGGTTACGAATACGTGAAAAAAATATGACTAAAGAGGAACCGGTAGTAGCCACTCTTAATGAGTTGTTGTTTGCGGAGACAGGGGTCTTTTCAATGGAGGCAAGGCCTGGTTTTCTAAAGCCAATTGTTTTTACTGGTGAACAGATTTCCATTGAAACACGGGCTGTGTTTGACAAGAAGAGCACTGAAGAACTCTCCTTGGACTTCGAAAGCAGATTGCAGGCTCCAAAAATCATTGTGGGTCGGGTCAGCCAAAATTTACCATCCCCATTCCTTGGCATTAATGGCGGCAACACGAAAACGCCAGCATCGTTAATGTTGGTTGGAGATACGGATTGGCTTTATGATGGATTCAGTAGAGCTGGAATTGGATCTACGGCTGCAACTCTTTCCAGACCTATTAACGATAATAATAATTTGTTTCTTAACTTGGTGGAGTTCTCAGCTGGTTCAGACGACTTATTGGAAATTAGGTCTAGAAAAAGTCCGGTCAGAGTTTTTTCAAAAGTTGAAGAAATGTTGTTTAATAGTCGCGAAAAATATCACTCAAAAGAGGTCGAGTTTGCATCAAGTATAAACGCGGCCGAGGAAAATATAAGGCAGTTTCTCAAATTATCAAATGTGAAGACTGAGAACGACTTACCGGATACTGTCAAACTTGAAGTTCTTAAAATTAGAGAGATGATTTATCCGCTCAAGGACGAGCTTCGAAAAATACGGCTTCAGATTAGGCAAGACGTCAATGAGTTGTTTCAGGCAACGATGCTACTCAACCTAGTCTGTGGACCGGCTTGTTCTGGTGTTATTTTATTTATATTTCGAGGTTACAGACGTAGATCACAAAGGATGAAAGAGTTGTGACGCCAATCAGCTTTGCAAGTTTTAGATCCAGCCCAATCATTTCAGTTCATGAGGCTCTTGGCGCAGACTTTTTAATCTGGAACCAGATGCCGGTCCCAAAAAGTTATTGTAAGGGAGTTGAGTCTGAGCATAAAACCATCCGCAATGCTGCTGGCCTCACAGATATGTCGGGTATCAAAAAGATATGGCTTAAGGGTGAGGGTGCGCTGGAGGTAATAGATTTTCTGATTACACGAGATTGCAATAACATCAAACCAGGCTCGGCCAAGTATACAGCGTTGTTGGATGAAAACGGAAATCTTGTTGACGATGCAATAGTCTTTCACCTTTCACCCCAAGAGTCCGATAAATTTGATGCGACATGGTTAATTTGTTTTGGTGCAGGCTTTGGTGTGGACTACCTCGCGAAGTCATTACAAGCCTCTAAAGTTGTAGCGAGGGCTGATGATAATACGGTATGCCTTATGTTACAGGGGCCTTACGCGGAAACGGTAATGAAGAGGGTGGTCAAAGGAGGCCTTACCAAAAATCTAGGACGTTTTGAACATGGACTTTTCTCCATTTTAGACTCACATGTGATGATTGCGCGCACCAGCTATTCAGGTGAGGATGGTTTTGAAATTTTTGCAGAATCTCAGGATGCAGTCCAAATATGGGACTACTTGATTGCGAATGGAGCCTTGCCCGTCGGGTTCGATGCAATTGATATCGCCCGAATTGAGGCAGGATTGTTATTTTTTGGACGGGATATGACAGGTTTTGAGACTCCAACCGAACTTGGGCTCACCTTTACAGTTGATGATTCGAAAAAAAATTTTCGTGGTAAAACCGCTTGGCAGAAAAAGTCACAAGCGCCAAGATATAAGACCGTCGGCTTAGCTATTGATGGGCTTGACCCTTTGTGGAGACACACTTGCCTGTGTGTTATTTTGTGGCTGACTTAGTGCAGACACACTAGAAGCTATAAAATCCTTGCTTTCAGCAGTAATTGGAAATTTCAATACATTTTTATCTGCATATCCATTTGTTCCCTCTTGTACTCCTATTTTGGCACAAAACTCTAATCCATTCAGATCTTCA
>ENA-OSEY01001783-OSEY01001783.1-marine-metagenome-genome-assembly--contig:-NODE-1783-length-14459-cov-3.565151_pt1 | contig 14459 bp, 14 predicted proteins | sample MGYA00248465_ERZ534230 | MGnify/ENA primary metagenome ERZ534230 (study PRJEB26409, sample SAMN06344110) | marine metagenome | isolation source: Sea water from surface | place: Atlantic Ocean:Southern...
TTAAAATTTACACCAAGGCCTGTTCCTAAAAACCAACTTAAAATTCCATATATACCAACAATAAATAGATAGGTTTTAAGAAACAGAGATTCCTTCCAATTTTTGATAGTAAAAATATTTACCAACCAAGGGATTGAAATCCACATTATCATGCTAAGCCAATCTGCCCATTGTCCCCATGCAGTATGAGTTCCATGCATTAATAAGGATCCTGGACCTAACCAAACTGCCGCAGTTGCGTATGTTAATGCTGTAATTGTTGGTCCATGAAATCTACTGCCTTTGATCTTCTTTTCATTTGCTAAGATCCAAAACATTAACAACCCGGTAAACATGAATCCGAGATTACTTAAAGCATTAGCAGGCTCTCTGAAATAGCCTCCACTGATTCTTTCACACCATCTTGAAACTTCCCCTATTGCATAACCAGGCTCAACAGACAAAAAATTTGTTGTAGACGCCAGCAGAATATAAACAGTAAAAAATAAGCCGACTAAAGATAAAGGAACAAAAAATACAGTTTTATTCATTTAGGCCCCATTTAGTCACAAAGTCCTGTGTGTTGAGTTCAGGAATTTTTTTAGCTTTGCCTTCTGGCGTGCCTATGTATAGATAACCAACTACTTGTTGGCCCTCATCTAACTCTAAATATTTACCAATTTTATCGTTAAGTGAGAAAGTGCCTGTACGCCACATACCACCGTAACCCATGGAATTTAACGCAAGAAGAATATTTTGCCCTGCTGTTGCAGTTGACATTATTTGTTCTACTTCTGGAACTTTTGGATGTTCTTTGGGTGTGCAAACCAATACAACTATCATTGGTGCTCTAAACGGTGCTTGTTCGTATTTCTTAAGTTTTTCTATTTCCAGATCTTCAATATTTTCTTTAGCATAACTAACGAAGGCGTCGGATAGTTTTTTTAGCCCTTCTCCCTGAATTTCTATAAAAGAGGATGGTCTAAGCCACGCATGATCAGGCGCTCTTAAGGCGGCCTGAAAAACTAAATCCATCTCATCCTGGGAAGGAGCTGGTTTTGTTAACTTTCTATGTGAGTTTCTGTTAAGTATGTTATTTAATGCGTCATTCATAGTTTTTTATTTAAGTGTAGTTTATTAAAAACCAACTTTAAGCCTATTGAGGATTTAAATTATATAATTGAATTTTTAAATAGAAAGTATGGCCAGAACTTTTATTAAAAATCTCAATGAAATCTCTATGCAGGATTTTGATGCCGTTGGTGGCAAAAATTCATCTCTTGGAGAAATGTTAAATAATCTTACAAAGTTGGGCATCAATGTCCCTGGAGGTTTTGCTATAACATCTTCAGCATTTAATGAATTTATATCTAACAGCAAAATCGATAAGGTAATTTCAAAGGAATTAGCAAATTTAAATGTCGAAAATCTCAGCGACTTAAGGCGTGCTGGAAAGAAAATAAGAGGTCTAATTCTAAAAACGCCTCTGCCGCAAAATTTAATTTCAGAAATACAACAGGCCTGGTTAGATGTTTCTGAATCTGGTAAAAGTTTTGCTGTCCGTTCTTCAGCTACGGCAGAAGACCTACCTGATGCTTCATTTGCTGGCCAACAAGAAACTTTTCTTAACATTAATGGATTTGATAATTTAATCGATGCTGTTCGTAAAGTTTATGCTTCATTGTTTACCGATAGAGCAATTTCCTATAGAAGACTTAGAAACTTCAAAGGCTCACTTTCCATTTCTGTTGGGGTGCAAGAAATGGTTCGGAGTGACATTGGCGCTTCAGGAGTGGCTTTTACACTCGATACCGAATCAGGATATAGGGGTTCGATATTTATCACCTCTTCGTATGGCTTAGGTGAAGGTATTGTTCAGGGCACAGTAAATCCAGATGAATTTTATGTTTTTAAGGAAGCTTTGGAAAAGAACGATTTCCCAATAATTAAAAAAAGTTTGGGTGAAAAAGCAAAAAAAATGATTTTTGCTGACAATAATTTGCCAGGCAAAAGCGTTAAATACATCAGAGTGCCAAAAAAAGAGACTAATAAATTTTCACTTACTAATAGCGAAATTATTGAATTAGCTAAATGCGCGAAAACAATTGAGGATCATTACAAAGTGCCTATGGATATTGAATGGGCAAAAGATGGAAAAGATAAAAAGATTTATATTCTCCAAGCAAGGCCAGAGACAGTTCAAAGTAAAGTCTCAAATTACTTTGAAAGATACACGCTCAAAGAAAAAGGTGAGTTAATAGTAAGCGGGAAGAGTGTTGGACAAAAAATTGGAACAGGCACAGCAAAAGTGGTTAAAGATATTTCTGAAATAGAGAATATCAGGCCTGGTGATGTGTTGGTTACAGACATGACTGATCCAGACTGGGAACCAGTTATGAAAATTGCTTCAGGCATAGTAACTAATCGTGGAGGAAGAACATGCCATGCTGCAATTATTGCTCGAGAGCTTGGCATACCTGCTATTGTTGGTTGCAATACTGCGACTAAATTTATTCTTAACAATTCAAAAGTAACCGTCAGTTGTGGAGAGGGCAATGAAGGTAGGGTCTACAAAGGAGAGCTTGATTACAAAGTTGAAAAGATTAAGTTTGGCTCTATGCCTGCGGTGCCATTAAAGATAATGATGAATGTTGGTAATCCAGATAAGGCAATGAGTTTTTCAATGTTGCCAAATGAGGGAGTTGGTTTAGCTAGAGTAGAATTCATAATCAATAAAATGATTGGCATTCACCCCAAAGCATTACTAGATATGACAGCTGTTGATAAGCAGACTGCAAGAAAAATTCAGGACAAAATTGCTGGATATTCAGATCCAAAAACATTCTTTATAGAGAAACTATCTGAAGGCATAGCAACGATAGCTGCCTCGTTTTCACCAAAACCTGTAATTGTTCGTTTATCTGACTTCAAATCAAATGAATATGCAAATCTTATGGGAGGGAAGTATTTTGAACCTAACGAAGAGAATCCAATGCTGGGATTCAGGGGAGCAGGCAGATATATATCAGAAGATTTTAGAGAGTGTTTTGAATTGGAATGCGAGGCACTTAAAAAGGTCAGAAATGATATGGGTCTTACCAATGTGCAATTAATGATTCCATTTGTTAGGACTATTGAAGAAGCAAAAAATGTTGTTGCGCTTCTGGAGCAAAATGGCTTAAAACGTGGCCAAAATGATCTCAAAGTTTTAATGATGTCTGAAATTCCTTCAAATGCTTTGCTTGCAGAGGATTTTTTATCTTATTTTGACGGCATGTCGATTGGCTCAAATGATATGACTCAGCTGACTTTAGGATTAGACAGAGATTCTGCACTAGTTTCTGATATATTTGATGAAAGAGATGCAGCTGTAAAAAAGATGCTCTCACTGACAATCAGTGCATGTAAATCAAAAGGTAAATATGTGGGAATATGTGGGCAAGGCCCATCAGATCATTCAGATTTTGCTGCTTGGTTGCTTAAAGAGGGCATAGATAGTATTTCCTTAAATCCTGATACTGTCATAGAAACTTGGCTTAAACTTTCAAAGACCTAGCTATCGAGAGCTGCTTCAACTGAAGGATGTCTTACCTCTCCATCAGCCATATTAAGCCCGTTTGCCAAATGGTTATCTGAAGCACATGCTTTTTCAAGACCAAGATTTGCAATTTTTTCTATGAATGGCAGTGTTGCATGATTCAAAGCTAGTGAAGCAGTTAAGGGCACAGCACCAGGCATATTAGTGACACAATAATGCACTACTTCCTCTTCTAGAAAAACAGGATCATCATGAGTTGTAGGTCTACTTGTTTCTATGCAACCGCCTTGGTCTATTGATATATCAACTACCACACTGCCTGGTTTCATGCCTTTTAGCATCTCTTTAGTAATAACTTTTGGGGCTTCTTTACCGACTACGTAAACAGAACCTATCACTAAATCAGATTTACTAACGGCATCTGAAATATTTTCAGGTGTCGAATTAATATAAGAAATATTTTCAGAACCAAATTCTTTTGCTAAATCTTGAAGCTTATGTTTTGAAATATCTAGAACATTTACATGCGCCCCTGAGTCTATGCCTTTGCTTATAGCCTCTTTACCAGCAACACCAGCTCCTACAACTGTAACTTCACGTGGCTGAATATTTTCAAATTTCCCAAAAAGGGTTCCAATACCTTTATTAGGTTTAAGAAGAAAATATTGTCCTACCACCAAGCTTATTCGCCCAGCAATCTTACTCATAGGAGCTAAAAGTGGAAGGCTACCGTCATCAGCAGTAACGGTTTCATAAGCAACCCCTTTAACTCCAGTATCTATAAGTTTCTTTGCAGTACTCTTATTGCCCGCAAGATGCAGATAGGTAAAAAGTATGTTTTTTGAGGACAAAAATTGATTTTCTTCAGGCAATGGTTCCTTTACTTTAACTATCAAATCTGAACCAGAATATACATCAGCTGGACAATCAAGTATTTTTGCACCTTTAGATTCATACATTTCATCTGTAAATCCAATAGCTTTTCCAGCATCTTTTTCAATGTAGATCTTATGATTTAAGGAAAGACGTCCAACAGAATCTGGCGTAAGACCGACACGGCATTCGTTGTTTTTTATTTCCTTTGGAACACCAATTATCATTTGATTTATAGGTATCTAGGTTTCTTTAATAATTCTTCTGAAGTAAGTTCTCTATCTTCTTTTCTTTTTTGTTTTTTTATAACACTAAGCGGAATCCATTTTCTTTCAAAACCTTTAAGTTCTAAACAATTAGAAAAGTATCTTCGCCTTTCTCTTTGTCCATTTTCCCATCCTTCAGGGTCAACAGTTCGTGATGGCACATAAACTTTTAACATGTCGTTTTCACAAGTTAAGGAGGCAGTACGTAGTCTTATTGCTACTTCTTCATCAGAAAGTTTTTTTAAAGCTTCAGTGATAGGGACATATCTGTATTCACCTTCTGTATTAGAATTTTGCATAGATGAGCAAGCACTAATTATTATGAGAAGCAAAATATTTATAAATAATCTCATTAATTATAAAAGCGCTAATGCCATCCCAGCTAAACAAATAATTGAGCCAATAAATGCTAATGTCCGAATATATGGCACACCCAACAAATAAGTTAAGCCATGAACAACTCTTAAAATCATCCACCAACATGCATAAGTTGAATTATCAATTTCTAGGTACATTGAGGCTAAAACTAATGCTAGAAATGGTGCGAGGCTTTCATGCAAATTTAAGGAAGCTCTTCTAGCGCGTTTTAATAAAACAGATTCACTTGGTGAACTGTCTCTAGCTCCCATCATCCATTGCAAATTTTTAATATTAATGGTCATTGGTATCAGCCAAGACTGAAATAAAGCAAGCAATAATGCTAAAACGATATAAATTTCCATAAAACTCCTATATTTCTACTAAAAGGTTATCAGCCAAAGAAAATAAATACAATCTCATATCCACTTATCGTTTGGAGCAGTAAGATCGTCTTCAATATTGCCAGTATTTCTAATATCTTTCGGTTCGACAATCATTATATGAGCCTCTTCAAAAGCGTATGGTTTATGTCTTACGCCTTTAGGTACAACCAACATTTCTCCCTCGCTTAGTTTTACTGTACGATCTTCAAATTCTATGTGCATTTCACCTTCTAGCACAATAAAGGCTTCATCTGTTTCCTCATGATTATGCCAAACAAAATCGTCTTTGATCTTCACAAGTTTTATTTCGTAATCATTCAAGTTTGCAATCACCTTTGGTTGCCAGTGTTCAGAGAATTTAGAAAACTTTTCTTTAAAATTTATTTTGTTAAAGCTCATATTTTTGGTAAAAATGTTTAACTCTATTATCCTATAACTCAAATGATACTAAGCCTAGTTTTCAAATCACTCTCAATGCTTTTCTTGAGAAAAAACCTTGCAGAAAATCAAAATTTTCTTAAATTCTTTGTTGCGCTGCTTACGTTCGGAAATCTTTTTATTCTTGCTTGGTATGCCTTTTTACAAGAAATTTTTGGGGAAGATATTTTTGAGGCACTTGTTTTTCATTTTGTTTTTGGTGTGAAAGGTGTCGGTTATGAGGAGTACATCCTTCCATCAATCCTTTTTCTAGTCTTTATTTACGTTTGTCTTAAGTCGTTAAAATATTTCATAAACTTTCTTAGAGGGGAAAGAACAAACTTTATAGAATTTCTGTTTGGATTGATTTTGTTATCTAGCAGTGTTTATGTAAACCCATTATTTTTAGATCTTAATAGGTTCCTTACAGTATCTGAAACCAGCATTGATAATGATTTATTCTACGACCAAAAAATCTCTTACACTAAAGAAAATAAGAACGTCATTTTTTTATACCTTGAACAGATTGAAAGAACTTATCTAGATGAGCAACTGTTTCCGGATTTAACACCAAACATATCAAGATTAGAAAAAGAGGCAATTACTTTTACTGATATTTCTATACCTAAAGCAACAAACTGGACAGTTGGGGGCATGGCAGCATCACAATGTGGTGTGCCACTATTTACTCCAATTGCCAGTCAAAACTCCATGTCAGGTGTTGATAAGTTTATGCCGTTAGCTAAATGTGCTGGCGATATTCTCAATGATGCTGGCTATGAACTTCATTATATGGGGGGTGCTGATACTGAGTTTGGTGGTAAGGGAAAATTTTATTCAACTCATGGCTTTTCAAGTGTTGAGGGCTGGAAAGAATTAAAGCCAATGCTTAAAAACCCAAACTATAGATCACCATGGGGGGTATATGACGATGAATTATTAGACTTGGTCTTTCAAAGAGCTTTAAACCTTAATGATAATAACAAACCTTTTGGATTATTTGCTCTAACTCTAGATACCCACCATCCTTATGGTTACTTATCGGAGCCCTGTAAAAACAAATCTTACCAGGATGGTCAAAACAGAATTCTAAATGCAGTCCACTGTGTCGACATGCTGGTAGGAAACTTCATTGAAAAATATAAAAACTCAAAACTGTATGACAGCACTGTACTCGTTGTTCTGTCCGACCATTTAGCGTTAAAAAATACTGCTACTGATTTACTAAATAAAGGGGATAGGAAAAATTTGTTCCTTATTTTCGGCAAAGATTTAATACCTAATACCTTTAATCAAAAAGGTAGTCTTTTTGATATCGGACCAACAACATTAGGTTTTGTTGGAACGGATACCAAGGGCATGGCTTTAGGAAGAAATTTATTTTTTGAAGAAAGCATTGAACGAGACAAACTTGATGAGGTTATAGACAACAATAAAAAGAGGATTTTAGAATTATGGTCTTTTCCTCAAATCACCAAAGAGCTTGTAATTGACTCCGCAAACAAAATCATCGATTTTGGCGATAGGTATATAGAGTATCCAGCTCTAATATTGCTAGACGAAAATATTGAAGTTTCTAGAATTATGTTTGAGTTTTACTATTCACTTTCTCTTGAGAGACATGTTAAAAGATTGCCGCTTGATCAGAATTATATTTGGATCGACAAGTGTCAGATAATTACAGGTCGACAAACATCAGATAACGAGTATTGTGTGCAGTTTAAAAATAGTAAAGCAGGCACTTCAAATGTTTGGCGTGCAAACAATAGCACTTATCCAAAAGAACAAATCCAAAATTTCTTCAGGCTCATAGAATAATTCCAGCCAATCTATCAATAAGCCAATAAGAACCTAATCCACCAATAATTAAATAAGAAAAAGCTGTGAAAGACTGATTAAGTTTTATCTTATTTGCTCCCCAGAGTAAAAATGCAAATATTGGAATTAATAAGAGCTGGCCAACCTCAATTCCAAGGTTAAAAAATAGCAAAGACATTGCCAATTGTTCATTAGCTATACCTATGCCACTCAATACATTTGCAAAACCAAGCCCGTGAAGCAATCCAAATCCAAACGCTATAACCCATGGTGTTCGGTCATACTTTTTTTGATCGCTAATTTCGTAAGCCAAGTAAATAATAGTTAATGCAATAATAGCCTCGACCGTTGCTTGAGGTAATGAAATCAAGCCAAACACTGACAGACCTAAAGTGATACTATGCGCTACTGTAAATGCTGTAATAGTTTTTATAGCTACAATTAAATTTGAGACTAAAAAGAGCAAACCAAAAATAAAGATAATGTGATCGTTGCCTCCTAAAAGGTGATCAATGCCCAACCTAAAATAACCTGTGGGGTAAATTTGTTTTTTTAAGGGTATTTCGATAGAAGGATTTTTAGAATTCATTAGCCCCTCAAAAGTGGTCGCGTCTAGATGATTGACTGTGACTAATGCATCTGTGAGCACACTTAGGCTCGTGACATTTATCTTCTGCCCTTTCAGGGTTGATTCACAGATTAGAGAGAAAGCCTCAACCAGATATCTACCATTTTTTTCAAACTGGGTATTTTCTCTGATGCAATCTTGAGGGAATAAAACTTCGCCGCGAGCACCTATGTTTTTGGCTGGATACATCCACTCAGTTTGATAAATATTAGTTTCAACCTCTTTGATTACCAAATGAGCAGGATTAAATTCATGAGCGCTTACTGAAAACGAGAAGAATATTAAAATTAATACAGCTTGAATACTTTTAACCATTAGAGTTCGTATGTTGGATTAATTATTACTTTGTATTCTGATTTAACACTATCTAAGTAATCTGAAAGCATCCGATCTTGTTCTTGCAACATGTAGTCTTGTCTAACCAAGTCTCTTATTTCTGAAAATTTTGGTGAATAGCCAGTGCTTTTATTATTAATAAAAAGCAGATGTTCGCCATAACTTGAAGAAAAAGGGCCAATCCACTTATTTAGAGTTGGATCAGCAAAAGCAACAAGCAAGTCTTTACCGAAAGTTTGCTCTATCTCGCCTAAACTGTATTCACTAAAATTCTTCCCCAAAAAAAATGGTTCGGATTTCGCTGGTATCCCAGTCTCTTCAATTTCAGTTAAAGCTAATGTGGCCTCAATCTTTGCTGTTGATGATGCAGAAAAGTAGTAATGGGTGAAGGAGAAAGTTGCTGGAACATAGTATTTGTCTAAATTCATTTCAAAAAAATCTGTTAGTTGTTCAGTGTCTGGCTCTGCTCTATTGGTTTCTTGTTTTAAAAAAGAGATTTTTTGTGCCAGACGCCTTTTAATAATTCTGTCGTTTTGATCTAAGCCCAATCTTAAAGCTTCTCGATATAAAATTTCTTCTTCAATAAAATCATTAATAATATTTATAGCTTCTTGCTCGTTAGGAGGCCTACCAACCTGAGAGTTCCAGGCTGAAAAGAGGCCATCAAGCTCTTGATCAGAAATATAAATATCCTTTGATTCCTCATCGTAGTTCATGGTTATGTCAGCAAAATAGATAATGAATCCCAGCACAAAGAACAGAATGATTCTTAAATAGGGTTTTAAGCTCATAGAGCGAATATATCAATATCTTCAGGTACAGGTATGTACCAAATTGGCGACGACCAGGCGCGTTCTTGAATGGTTTTGTGCATGTCAGATCTTGGTTTGACGCCTGCCTTTATAGCATCCCATGTAGACCATCGACAGGTTGGGTTTTCTAAAACCCTTACATAATAAAAGGCTTTATCTTGCGGATTAAATTCTGGATCCTTCCATATAGCTTTTAACTCTGTGGCACCGACATTATCTGTTATGGAGCAATCCTCTATATTAACCCTTGCTCCATTATCAGGACAGCGATGAGTGGTTGGATCAACTTCGAGACCGTCAGAACAAACAACATCAAATACTTTTTCACTCGGTCTTGCACCACCGCTAGTTATCGAGCCTTTTATAATTTGAACTCTTTGTAAAGAAGCTGAGTATTTATCTTTTTGGGCCCAGACAATAAATTCAGGAACTTTTTCTCCATCAGCAAATAAGTCTGCACCCATAGGCACACCTTTACTGTAAGCTTCTTCCACTAATGACTCGGCATTGATATCAATAGAAGCTAAATCGAAACCGGCAAAGAATCTCACAGCAACCTTTGGCCCTGTGGTAGCAAAAGCTTCTTTCCTTCTGAGTGCTGAAAAAATTGATTCTCTTGTATTTTCTTCAGCCCAAACAGCTGCTAATCCAGAAGCGCCCCATTGATCGAAACCAATGGCATAAGAATTGCCATCTACCTCAACTGCACTAACGGGCTGATTGTACTCTGCAGAATATTCTATCAGCTGTTCCAGCCGTTGTTCTGTTAAAGGAATGCTCCCTCTGCTCATTGGAGACCCATCTACAACCCCAACCTTTGACCAAAAATTACTTTCTTCGAATGCGCCTGCCCCTAAGTGGGTGTCAGTTGAACCAATTAAACCAAACTTATAAGGATTGCCTTGGCCCTTCCATTCCAACATTAAGCCTCTCAGATAAGCATCTCTTACATAACCACCAGCAGGATAACTATAGGTTGGAGGTCTGGCTCCGACCCTACCATCCATAATTTCAAAATCTGCCCATTCATCGTCTGGTGAAAGTAAAGGGTGTGTATCTGAAGTTCCTTTTACTTGTGTCATTTCAACGATCGGCTCATTTCTCATACGGGTTTCTGAATAGGTCAAATCAATTGGTGTGCCGTAATAAGTTTCTACTTCGAACATTTCTCCATTTGAGCCATTACTATTGTGAGGTATGGCTATGGAGTCCAATCCTTTAGCTCTTAATTTATCCATCCAAGCCCATAAATCCATCGGATTTAAAGAGTCCTCTCTTGACCATGGTCTAATTGGTGCTTCCGAAGATTCAAAAATTACATTTCTATGTAAGTTGCCGCCCTCAACTTCTGTGCCTGCTGTGAACTCATAGCCGATGAAGGTAGTAAATTTTCCAGGCTCATTAAATTCTTCGGCAGCATTAGCAATATCTGCCCAGGCAGATTTATGAACATCATAGTCAAATGCTTTTGAGGCCAACTGTCTATTTTTAGTAAAAATTGCTTGCCACATTTTTGGGTGCCAAATTGGATACGGCCTTTCTAAATATCCATCGGCTGCCATTAAGCTGAAAAGATTAAGTCTTTCCCCCATGGACTCAAGCGTTCGGTTTTCCTCTCTATTGATATTTTGAAATGGAATAGCCCACTCATAGCCAGCTTGCGGAGAATTAGGATCACCATATTCTTGAATCATGCCCATGTAGATGCCGTGATCTGTAACAGCATAAAAATCTAATGGTTCTTTTAGCTGCATTTCGTAGCCTAATGGATGTTTGATCATCTCACCCTTAGCGTATCTATATGCGTCATATGGAGTTGCATTCACTCCAAAAACATACGCATCAAATGAATATCTTGTGTGTACATGTAAATCACCGAAATATGGATTTTTAAGCGGGTTGGGTGGCACCTCGTTTGCTAATTCTTCTTTATCTTCAATTGAAAAATCAACAATCTCTAAGGATGAATCTTTTAAAACAATAGAGTATTTCTCTTGAGCAAACTGCATTAATGCGTAATAGCAAATAGCTAATACGACCAATAGCGTAAAAACACCTGTAATAATTAAAGTTTTACTGCCTTTCATATGCCCCCTTTCTTTTCTTATCTTACTCTATTTAGAAACTCCTATTGAAACCAACAACTATTTGGTAGCTTGTTTCCATTTGTAGGTTGTTCTTATCCTGAAAAATGGGAAATAAAAATTCCACACCTATCGTATCTTTTTTTGATGTAAGTAAACTTAGGTCATGATTAAAGCCTAGCCCAATGTGCAATTCACTGCCCCCATAATTTTCCGGACTTGCAGTCTGAACAGGGGCCATAATCATTGGATTTGCTCCGGAGATTTCATCTTGGCTCATAAATTTTAATCTAGCCGAGAAAGATAGATAAGGTTGGTATTGATGTTGAACCCAAGAACTAAGTTCTACTTGATCACCATAAGCCCAGTCTTTCTTATTAATAACTTTTTTGTATCTTGCCTGATTGCTCCATGAAATTTTATCGCTCAGTTTTCTGGTATTAGTTAACCCCAAAATTAGTCGGGTAGCTTTGTCGCTTGATTGCATAGCATAAGGCAAGATCATATTCATCTCAGTGCCCATAGGTGTAAGAACTTGATCGGTCTCATCGTTTGTGCCTATAGATTTTTGCAGTGTGACTTCACTATGCCATTTAGAATTCCCCACTTCTTGTAACTTATGTAATGCACTAAAAGTAAGTTCAGACAAATCGCTTGAAGAAGTGCTGAATTGCCCAAGCAAATTTCTGTCCATCATGGCTGCATAGGTGTTTAGGGTCATATCCTTTGATACATAAGTGCCCATCATCATCAATGTAAGATCTTTTGATGGGGCATACATTACATCTATCATTGTCATCTGCATATCCATATCTTCTGGTATAACTGATAAGTTTGCTGGCATGCTCCCCATAGGATTTGGCATTAGCAGAATATCGACATTAGAAATACTATCGCCGTCCATAATGTTGCCATTCATATTCATAAGCCCTTGTTTTACTGAAACCATCCAACCCATGTGATGCATATTGCCTGTTGTGCCAACAGGAGCAGACGAATGATGTTCTGAATGATGCATGTGATCTGCCATGTGCATGGTTTCATGATCTTTGTGCATGTCAGGGTCAGCGGATAAAACAAAGAAAGGAAACAGCAAAGTGGTGATTAGGAAATTTTTCATTTGCGTTTAAAAAATAGAATAATGCCAGTTGCTGCAGTAAATAATGCAATAAAAGAAAAGATTTTTAAGAAAATATTTCCAATATTATCGCGTTCAGTCCAGTCCATGATGTGTAAGCCCCACATGAGATCCCAAATACGCCATTGCTGTGATCTAATGGCTAGGATTTCACCAGTGTATGGGTTTTGATAAATGTTTATTTCTTCACCTTTGTCGTTTTCCGCTATGATTTTATAAAGTGGCAAGTCTCGGCCCCTATATTCTGAGCCAGCCTTGGCTTCCTCAATAAGTTCGAGATTGAGGGGCGTTAAAAAGGTTTCTTCTTCAATCACTTCAAACGCAAAAGCTTGCGAAACTTTTGATACGTTTATTGGTGCAGTGACTTCTTCTACTTCCTCAGTTTTGTAGTACTGTTCACCTCTGACATTTTCAATTTTATTGAATGAAAAATAAATTCCCGAAATAGTCCAAAGCAAAAGCTGCAATGAAACAGCTAAACTAACATACTTATGAAGTTTTCTTAGACCCATTATTTATCAACTGTGTTAAGAGTTATTTCTTACTTTGAGCAGCAAGAACATTCACAGCATTTGCAACAATCACACATGGCAATATTTTAAACTAAAAAGTATTTAATTTGACAATAAATTAAGCCTCTTTATTTTTGTGTAAATTTACTTTTTATCCACTGTATAAAGTTATTCCACATCTCTTTGCTTTTTTGAATTATCTCGGGGCCCAACAATGCAAGACCAGGATACCAAGTTAATTGACTAGCTACATAAATACCACCGCCTTTGAGAAGCTCACCAGTAGTAGCTATAAAAATACTTATAAACATCAATATGGTTGAGATAATAATGAGCACCCAACCTGTTATCTTTCGTATTTTTGTTAAAAGAACGCTATTCATTTTTTTGTTCTTTAAGTTTAGATTTTTCTAGGAGCTTATTATAGTTTTAACTCCCTGAGAGTAACTCAATTATTATTTCATTATCGTTTACCTCTAACAAAGAAATTCCCTCAATATATGAACCACGAGCTTCATAGTCATCATGTCCTGCTTCTTGAATCTGTGATTCTATATCTTCGCAAATATCTTGAGTTGCTTTTGATAGACTTGCATTAACAACGGCACGTGATTCAAACCAACCATATTCTTTTTTTGAAAGGCGATAACTCTGGCCTGCATCAAGAATTAATAATTTATTTTCTTGTAGTGCAAGCTTCCATAAATGATAAACTTTTAACGAGGTTTGTAGATCTGCGCTAAACCCATTGTCAGCAGCAATATCTCCAGCTTGGTTGTAAATTATTTCATCTATTTTGTTTTGAATTTTTTTTATTTCTGTCATTTTTTTTCTCCTTTTTTAATAACAGAAATATATTTACAGACATTGTGGACAGTTAAGGACGTACTAAAACCTTTTTATTTTAAGTTTGCTTCTACTTGTCAGCTTCCTGGGTTTGAGAACCGATATCTGCAGCTATTTCGTTAGGCACTAACATGGTTAAAGCGTAATGAGTTATTTTCCACTCACCATTTATTAATTGCACAACACCAGTCCCTCTACAGTGCCCTAACTTTTCATTGAAGAGAATTTCATCAAACCAACGCGTACTTCCGCTGCCTTCCCAGTTACGTTCCACTACTTTATAAGTCCACCCATTACCATCTGCAAATGCTGGCTTAGCATAAGCTTTAAATTCTTCGATGGACCAGCGTTCTGTTTTATCTGTACCTAAGAAGATGGCATTAGCACTATAACGGTCGAAATATGATTGAAAATTTCCTTCATGAGCATCTTGATGAAGGCCATCTAATAGAGCATCAAATTCAGTTTG
>ENA-OSEY01001784-OSEY01001784.1-marine-metagenome-genome-assembly--contig:-NODE-1784-length-14458-cov-3.124331_pt1 | contig 14458 bp, 14 predicted proteins | sample MGYA00248465_ERZ534230 | MGnify/ENA primary metagenome ERZ534230 (study PRJEB26409, sample SAMN06344110) | marine metagenome | isolation source: Sea water from surface | place: Atlantic Ocean:Southern...
CGATTGCACAACCTATATTGACGGTTATCAAGTTAGTCCAGCACCAAACGGGGATAACATTAGTAGTATATCTTCGGGTGAAGCAGGGCAAAATGGTGGTACTCAATATTTAAATGTATTCAGCAATTATAACGATGATCACAATTCTTATTGCCTAGAAACAAGTGTTTATAGAGAATTTATTATCAACGATTCTTTTGAAGGGGATTTCTCGTTTAAATTTGATGCTAAACGACCTGAGTCTCTGCAATATGCAGTAGCTGCTCCGTCCAATGCAATAGCGTTTATAAAAAAATTAGATCCAAATGCTGGTTTCAGCACAGTTGAATATATATCCAAAGATGTTACCGAGATTTCTAGAAATGATTGGTCAAGGCATGAATTAACAACCGAAGTAGATTCAGTAGCAGAACAAGGTTTTTATTTTCAGTTTGGTTACAACAATGTAGCAACTTCATATAACCCAAGTGGAGTTCTCTACGATAACGTTGTGATAGAGGGTGGTTTAGCTCCTGAGCCAACTCCAGCACCGACAGTTGATTTTTGTCCTAATAATTCACCAAATGAATATGATGACTATACATTAACTTGGGAAGATCAATTTAGTGAGGATTCACTTGATACAAGTGTGTGGTCATATATGTATGGTGATGGTTCTCAATATGGTATTCCTGGGTGGGGAAATAGTGAATGGCAGCTTTACACTGGTGATGCTGAAAATGTTTATGTCGTAAATGGGTGTCTTTATATTGTTCCGAAATATAGTCAATCAGAGGACCAATACTATAGTGCGCGACTGAGGTCAAAAGATGGGCAGACGTTTCAATTTGGAAGAATAGATGTTGGATTTTCAGCACCTGCTATGGATGGTGTCTGGCCAGCAATTTGGATGATGCCAGAGGATGATAGATATGGAGGCTGGCCAAGAAGCGGTGAAATAGATTTATTTGAAGGTAAAGATAAATTAATTGATCAGATAAATACGACAGCTCATTATGGGCATGATTTCCATCGATATTATACCAGATGGACTTCTCTTACACCGCAGGATTATACCAGCGATCCAATTAATCATAATGTTATAAGTTTAATTTGGGATGATGTAGGTTTTGAGTGGGTGTATAACGGCGTATCCTTGTTCACAGTAGAGTATGCATCATTACCTAACTTAGAGCCAAATCCGTTTCTTGAAAGATTTCATATGCTTTTGAATTCAGCGGTTGGTGGACATTATCCTGCATATGCTCCTAACCCAGACCAATATTGTAAGTTAAATGATACTGCTGCGTGTTATGATTCACAGAAATTAATAATTGACTATGTTGCCTATTATCAAAAAAACACTAACTAATTTTTTACTTTTCTTCTTTTCGTCTTTTTTATTTTCTGAATCCGAAGATATTTCCATAGTTATCCATGGAGGAGCTGGTTGGTTTTCTTCAATGACAGAAGAAGAAATATCAGGAATTGAAAGCGCATTAAACAAAGCAGCAGATTTGGGATATAAAGTAATGCTCGAAGGTGGAACGAGTTTAGATGCTGTCGAACAAGCTATAATTATCTTGGAAAATAATCCTCTATTTAACGCAGGTAAAGGGTCTGTTTATACATCAGAATTAAAACAAGAAATGGATGCATCCATAATGGATGGATCAAACCTTGATGCTGGTGCAGTTGCTTCAGTTACAAGCGTAAAAAACCCTATAACCTTAGCAAGGCATGTTATGGAAAATACTGAACATGTAATGTTTTCAAGTACAGGAGCAGAAAAAGTAGCAAAAGAAGCAGGTCTTGAAATTGTTAGCCCTAGTTATTTTTATTCTGAAGAAAAGCTGCAAAGAGCAAAGAAACGAATTAAGGCTGATGCAAAAATGGGAACTGTAGGAGTAGTAGCACTAGATGCTTTTGGGAATATTGCAGCAGGTACCTCGACTGGGGGAATGACAAATAAAAAGCCGGGCAGAATTGGAGATTCACCAATTATAGGTGCAGGTACGTGGGCAGAAAATGGAGTATGTGGAGTATCTGGAACAGGACATGGAGAATATTTTATTCGTTTAAATGTTGCTAAAGAGATTTGTACATTAATGAAATATCAAAATCTTGAGGTAAAAAAAGCTGCTCAAAAAGTTATTGACCGTCTTGGGGGTATGGATGCCGATGGTGGTGTTATTGTATTAGATAATAAGGGAGAACCAGCAATGATATTTAATACTCCTGCAATGGCACGGGCTTATAAAAATTCACCTGATTATACTTTTGTAAGAATATATAAAGATTAGTGAAAACATTTGTTGAGAATCATTTATTAAATTTAGATTTGCATGGCGTAAGACATGCTGATGTTAAGGATATCGTTGAAGATTTTGTTTTAACAAATCAAGATGAAATTCCATTAATTGTCATATGCGGTAACTCAGCGAAAATGATAGAAATAGTCTCTTCAACATTAAAAAGTATAGATGTTAATTTTGAGGAAACCCGTTACGGTAGAATTAGAGTAAATTCTCTTTATGCGTAAATTAAAAATTATTCAAATTTTACCTACTCTTAACACAGGTGGGGTTGAAAGAGGGGTTTTAGATTTTAACAAATACCTTGTAAATAAAGGTCATGACTCTTACGTCATTTCAAATGGGGGAAGGCAGGTTAAAAATTTAATAGAAGATGGCGGCAACCACATTCATTTACAAGTATCTAAAAAAAGTATTTTTACCTTACTTCAAGCAAAGAAATTAGCAGATATTATTAATGAAATATCTCCAGATATTGTTCATATTCGATCAAGAATACCAGCGTGGGTTTTACAAACTTCAAAAATATTTCTTAAAAACCCAAGACCCATTATATTTTCAACATTTCATGGTTTATATAGCACACCCTTTTATAGTCGAATAATGGCAAGTTTTGATAGGGTAATAGCGATATCTAAAACCGTTGAAAAGTATGTCAATGAGAATTATGAACGTCACTTAAAAAGACCTCCCAGACTAATCTACCGTGGTTCTGACGAAGAGTATTTTTCACAAAAATTTGTGCCCTCAAATACTTACCTTGAAGACTTCTTCACAAAATTTCCCAGCCTAAGAGATAAAAAAATTATTTCTTTTCCAGGAAGACTTTCATCTTGGAAGGGGCAAGAATCATTTATTAAGTTAATCTCAGATTTGCCTCAAGAATTTAGTGGTTTAATTGTGGGGCCATATGAATCTGCAAAGCCTAAATACCTAAAAAATTTAAAAAAACTTATAGAAGATTACAGATTACAGAACAGAATTTATTTTTATAACGCAAAAGATGACATAAGAGAAATATATTTTTTATCAGAAGTAGTCTTAAATCTATCATCTAAGCCAGAACCATTTGGAAGAACAGTTCTTGAAGCAGCCATGATGGGAAAAAAAATTGCCGGCTGGGATAGGGGAGGTCCTGGAGAAGTTTTGGAGATGTGTTTTCCTCAAGGTAAAGTCGAATTTAATAACTTTAATTCTCTTGTTGATACTGTCAAAACTTTATCTGAGAAAGACGATATTCCAAGTAATATTTTTTTAACCTCAGATTTGATGCACTCAAAGACAATCGATTTTTATTTAGATGCCATTGATAAGAATTCTTGATACTTCTCGATTACTTTTTGAGTTTGTATTGAAAGTAGGTTCTTACTCACAATATTGTCAAAACAATCATTTTGAATTGAGGGTAATTCATCTACTTTGCCCATCCACTTTTTTATTAAAAGCTTAAATGATTCATCATTGGCATCTGCAACACATTCTTTTGGCAAAATATCACCGATATTTCCACAATTTGTAGATAGAACAGGAACTTTGCAATATAAAGATTCATATAAGACTTTTGGAGATCCTTCTCTATCAGATGAAATTAACAATGCTTGCGCCTTACTAAGGACTGAGCCAATATCTTCGGTTTCTGATTGAATTTTGATACAGTCGCTTAATCCCAGTTCTCCTATTAAAGTTATTAGATTATTTTCCAATTGACCACTCCCAACCATTAGTAATTTTCCATACTTAGAATTCCAAGCTCTAATAAGTCTTTCAGGGTTCTTCACTGGTTCAAACCTTCCTAAATATAAAAAATATTCAGGGGATTTTTTTTTAAAATTGCAAAATCTACTTTCATCAACCCAATTCTCTAAAACCATAGATTTTTGTTTTGGTATTTTTTCTAGAGATTTTTTACTCGCCCCAAAAATAAATTGTGACTTTTTAAAAGCCGCCACGTTTTTCTTTGTTCCATGAATGGTCGAAAAATGTGAATCAGTTTTAATAATATTTGTCATTTTTTGACCATGGGTATGAACTACATCAGGATTAATTCTTGCCATTGCATCGCGTAATTCAAGCCAAAGTAGTGGTGAATAGCGCCATTGATTGGTATTAATTGTTGTATAGTTAGCCCTAAATTTATCTTTGAATCTTTCTGGACCAATGACTACAACCTGGTGACTCTTAGATTGTTCATATGATAGCTCCTCAACATGTCTTTCAAGACCGGCAAAGACTTTACTAGAGAATAAGTGAAGTATTTTCATAAAATTTCTAATAGCTTTTGAACCACTTTTTTTGTCTCAGATAAAGGTTCATTAATCTTTGGATGAACCAAATCTGCGGATTTAATAGATCTAGATAAAAGGTATCTCTTTGAATCGATGTAACCTATCTGACCTGAATCTTTTAACTTATCGATATTTTTCGTAACTTTTGTGTTTCGTTTGGTTGAGTATTGACCATCAGTGTGATGTTCATGATGAAAAACATAAACTTTTGTATTCGTTGATAAACCCTCATAAAGTACTGATACACTCTCAGGTGTTAAAAAAGTAATCTCGCTCTGTTTTATTTCTTCAGACAACCAATTCTCAGGCGTATCTTTCCAACTAAAAAAACTTGCATTCCCAGAGTGTACTGGAATGTCTAAATTCGGAGATCTCGGTGATGTAGTTATTTTCCATTGATAATCTTTGAAAAGATCATTTACGAGCCATTCAATTTGTTGCTTAACAACATTTTTGCGAAAGTGATAATGTCGACTTTTTCCTCCAATTATTATCAGGCCTGTCTTGGGTTTTGTTTTCAAATCTGAGTATTTTGATAAAACACCTTTAGTGGTTATGACATTTTTTGGCTTTCCCAAATAATACGTATCCATGTCAGGAACAATGGCAATATCAAACCATTGTGTTGGTCGTAATGAGGGTTTCATCAATACAATAGTCTTAGCTTTTGGATGTTCTTTTTTTGCTGTGAGCATATGTTTATGAGTATCATTTCCAGCACCAATAATTATGTCAGGTACAGAATTATGATTTTCCCAAGAAGTGAATTGATGGAGGTCAATTTTTTTGAATAGGCTAATTTCTGAAATAAGGGCTTCTACTTGCTTTTCATGGCCTTTTTTTCCATCTTTGAAGGCCCAAATAGTAATTTCTTCTTTTTGTTTTATAGACATAGATTAAAATAATGCTACATGACTAATAATAATCAATACAAATCTATTTTTCTTTCAGACATTCATCTTGGGTTCAATGGTTGTCAAAATGAAAAGCTAGAATCATTTCTATCATCAGTAAAATGTGAAAGCTTATATCTTGTAGGTGATATTATTGATTTTTGGTCGATGGCTGATAATTTTTACTGGCCTGAAGAACATCAAAGGGTTCTGAATATTTTTGAAGCTAAGCATGAAGAAGGCACTAATGTGTTTTATATATCAGGTAATCATGATGACCCATTAAGAGATAAGAATCTCATTAAGAAACTTAAATCAAAGGACAACACGCATAAAAAAATAATTGATTCACTGGATAAATTTGAACACAAAGAAAAACATGATTTTGTATCTAAAAAATACGGAAAATTTTTAATTTTGCATGGGGATCAATATGATGTCGTCACTTCAAACGCTAAATGGTTATCGAAATTTGGAGGACTGCTTTACGACGGGTTGATTTACATTAACCGACCATTATCAAAATACTTAAAAAACCTAACCAAAAAAATTGTTTCAGGTGCGAGTGGCTTTCAAAAGCTTGTTAAAAAAGAATGCGAGAAAGGTGATTATAATGGTCTCATGTGCGGCCATAACCATAGGCCAGAGATCTTAAAATTTAAAACACACATTTATATGAATACTGGCGATTGGGTAGAATCATGTTCTGCTATAGTTGAAGAGATGGATGGAACTATAAAATTAATTAAAGTTGATGAGAATTTTAGGGTGAATACAGTAGCAAAGTTATGAAAAAAATCTTAATTATTACAGATGCATGGGAACCTCAAGTCAATGGCGTTGTAACAACCATGACAACGGTTGTGCAGAAATTGAGAGAGAAAAATTTTGCGGTTGATGTTATCCATCCTGGTATGTTTCATACCTTCCCATTGCCAAACTACCCTGAAATCTCGGTAGCTTGGAATTTTTGGGATTTAAAAAAGAAAATCGAAAAATCCAATGCAGATTTTATGCATATTTCAGTTGAGGGACCCTTGGGTGTAACGGGCAGACATTATTGTTTAGAGCATGAAATACCATACACAACCTGTATACATACAAAGTTTCCTGAATATGTCTATGAGAGGTTTGGTATAGGTTTAGATGTGACGAGAGGGCTACTAAAATGGTTTCATAATTCCGCGGCAAAAACCCTTGTTAACACTGAGAGTCATAAAGCAGAACTTGAGGACGATGGTTTTACAGATTTAGTGCTTTGGTCGCGTGGTTTCGATGAAAAAATATTTTATCCTTGCCCTGAGGGCGGAAAACAGAAATATTTGTTGTATGTTGGAAGGGTTGCAGTTGAAAAAAATATTGAAGAATTTTTAAAAATGCCTTCCGAATTACCAAAAGTAGTTGTTGGAGGAGGGCCAAGTCTGAAGTCCTATGCAAGAAAGTATCCAGATGTTGATTTTGTTGGATTCAAAAAAGGTAAAGAATTGGCTGATTATTATAGAGATGCTGCTTGTTTTGTCTTTCCATCTTTAACTGACACTTTTGGAATAGTATTAATTGAAGCATTGGCATGTGGCACACCTATAGCAGGATTCAATGTTACTGGCCCAAAAGATATTGTAATTGAGGGTGTGAATGGCTCATTAGATGATAAAAATTTAAAAGATGCAGTTAATCGAGCATTACAAGTTGATAGAGCAACTACTTTTGATTCCTCAAAAACTTATACTTGGGATACTGTGGCTGAGCAGTTTATAAACTCTTTAGTTCCAATGAAATAATGTTTGTTTTTTTACCCATCTCAGACGAGAATCCAACACCTAGCAAACCTTATTTAACTTGGTCTTTAATTGCTATAAATTTCCTCGTATTTTTCTATCAATTATCACTGACTGGTACAGCTAACCAGATGTTAGTGAATGAATTCGGAGTCAAACCTAGTGTATTTTTTGAAATGCAAAACTTCCACACAATTTTAACTTCTGCATTTTTACATGCGGGTTGGATGCATCTGCTTTCAAATATGCTTTTTTTATATATTTACGGAGACAATATTCAATCTTATTTAGGTCGAACTAACTTTTTAATTTTTTATATTCTTGGAGGAGTATCTGCTGCATTCCTACAAGCTTTCTTTTCTGGTGGAGTAGATGTACCAATGATTGGAGCTAGTGGTTGTATAGCTGGAATCATGGGAGCGTATTATGTTCTGTATCCTAAGGCTAAGATAAATGTTTTTTTATGGTTTTTTATATTTATTCAATTCATAAAAGTTCCGGCCAATATCGTTCTACTAATGTGGATTTTTGGACAATTTATTTCAGCAGCTGGTGGTTCATATACAGGTGTAGCTTATTTTGCTCACATAGGTGGATTCATATTTGGCTACCTAGCAATAAAGTATTTTTTTCAAGAACATGTTCGTAGAGCAAGAGTAATTACAAATTATGAAATTGTTGATGAAAACGATTTACCCATTTCAAGAAAAAATAAATCACAAGGTTTGACAAAAGATGATTGATGAAATCAAAAATAAGCTTTCTAAAAATATTGCATGTAATCATCTAGAAATAATTGATGAAAGCCCTAATCACGGAGGCTATAGTGGAGCTATTTCACACGTAAAGATAATTGTAGTATCAGATGATTTTGAGGGCCTTAGTCTGATTAAAAGACATCAACTTGTTTATAAAGCATTAGAAAATTTTGTGAAGGAAATTCATGCTATTTCGATAGTTTCAAAAACAGTATCCCAGTGGAAAGAGTCATCTGACTATATTCCCTCACCAGATTGTGCAAAAAACAAATGAAATTTTTTTTTCAATCAATAATTGCAAATAAAAATCTTGCCCTCTTTGTCTTAGTAACTCTGAGCGTTATTCTTTTTTCTTGGATAGATAAATTTCGATTTGATGCCTCATCTGAAACATTGGTCCTTGAAGATGATCTAAGTTATGAATTGTATGAGGAAATGAATGATCGGTTTTCTTCTTCAGAGTTTCTTGTTGTTGCCCTGATAGATCAAGATATATTTTCAAATCAGGGTCTTATTAATCTTAGAAAGCTTGAAGCCAAGCTTGAAGACGTCATTAATGTATCAAACGTCATATCTATACTTGATGCACCATTATTTGAGCAGCCAAAACTCTCTCTAGTTAAATCTGCTACCAATGATAAATATCTTTTAGTTGACGATCTAAATTTAATTAGTGCAAAACAAGAACTAATCGAAAGTCCTCTATTCAATCAATTGATCATTAATAATCTTGGCACAGCAGTTGCTATGCAAATAAATTTAGATGATGCAGAAGACTACGACATCACCGTCAAACAAATAAGAGATATTCTCAAAGAAGATAAAAATTTTGAAAGTTTTCTTGCGGGACCAGCGATGATTGTATCGGACACTATTGCTTATATAAAAAATGACGTTTTAACTTTTGGTTTCCTTACTTTTGTGATGTTTTTCGTTCTACTTATAGTTTTCTTTCGAGATTTTTGGTCTGCATTTGTAATTATGTCTAATGCCTCTTTAGTTATATACATAACGATTTGCTTATTGGGTTATTTTGACTGGCCCATAAGTATTGTTTCATCAAATTTTCTAACCTTATTGTTCATTTCATCGGTGGCTGTCTCAGTGCACATGATAGTCAAACTCAAAGAAGGAAAAACTAAAAAATTTTCTTACGAGGAATCCCTCGCAAAAATTTTTATTCCTTGTCTCTACACAGCATTAACTACTATGGTTGGTTTTCTGTCATTGATATTAAGCAATATTCAACCAGTAATAGATTTTGGAAAAATGATGGCAGTGGGCGTTATCATTAATTTACTGATTTCTTTTGTATTTATTCCAGCTCTTATCGGTCTTCGAGGTATAGCTGAATCAGCAGAATTCTCACTATCAAAAATTTATTACAAATACCTATATTTGAATACAAAAAATTTATTTAAAAATTTTGGAGTACCGCTTATTTTTTTGTTTTTGCCAATCTTTATATACCTATCTTCTGGACTGAAAGTTGAAAATAAATTTATTGATTACTTCGATGAGTCTACTGAGATCCATCAAGGTATGAAATTTATAGACGAAGAATTAGGCGGCACTACCCCAATAGATATAGTTTTTACACTTCCTGAAGAAGAAATATTTATCGATGAGGATGATTTATTTTTTAGTGAGGGTTCTGAAACCAGCCAATATTGGTGGCGCCAAAAAAATATGAGGTTATTGAAAAGCATCCAATCTGATTTGAATCAGTTTCCTGAACTTGGCAAAGATTTGAGTATCGTTAATGGTGTTCTCCTAGCCGAAAAGCTTAATGATTTTAATGAAATGGGGGATTTAGAACTAGCATTTGTGAAGAATTCACTTCTTACTAACGATAAAGCTAAAGATGTTCTGAATAGTTACATATCCCCAGATGATAGAAGTGCCAGGATTACTTTTAGAATTATAGATAGTTATAAAGACATAAACAGAAATGATCTATTAATGAAAATTGATAGTTATTTAGCTAATAAATTAAAAGACAGTAATGTCGAGTACCAATTAAGTGGACTTGGTGTTCTTTATAATAATTTGCTTCAAAGTCTTTTTGGATCCCAAATTACGTCTTTAACATTTGTATTTGGTGCAATTTTCTTAATGTTGTTAATTTTATTTAGATCACTGCTTACATCTTTGATAGTAATTTTTGTGCCTTTAGTCGCAGTTGGATTTGTATTTTCTTTTATGAGTCTTTTCTCTATTCCCTTAGATATTATGACCATAACTATTGCTTCAATTTCAGTTGGTATGTCAGTTGACTATGCAATTCATATTGCCTGGCGCTTTCGTGAAGAGCAAAAGATTTCACGAAGCAGTGCAGAAATAAATACAATTAATTCTTCCGGTCAAGCTGTACTGATTACGGCCATGACAGTAATCGTTGGGTTCTTGGTATTCATTTTTTCTAATTTTAATCCAACTGTATTATTTGGACTGTTATCAGCTGTTGCAATTTTCGTTAGTGCTGCACTTGCACTTAGATTAATTCCAATTTTCTTAGAGTCTAAATAGTTTTTTAAAATTACTTGTTGTTTGATGTGCAACTATCTTGCTATCTTCTTTAATTAGATGAGAAACCACAGATAAAATATGTGCTAGATACATAGGTTCATTTCTGTGATTTTTTGGTTTGGATTCTATATCTTTAGGAACCAAATATGGAGCATCAGTTTCAAGTAACATTCTATCAAGAGGAATATATTTAATAATTTCTCTTAATTCCTGACCTCGTTTTGGATCACATATCCATCCAGTTATGCCAATAAATAAACCGAGGTCTAAAAATTTTTTTAGTTCATTCTTATTGCCTGTAAAACAATGCACAATACTTTGAGGCACCTCACCAATAGCACTTTTAACGATGGGGTAAAAATCATTAAAAGCTTCTCTGTGATGTAAAAACAAAGGATAATTTTCTTGAATTGCTAGCTCAACAAAAGTTTCAAAACACTTTATTTGAATCTGTGGGCTTTGAAAGTTTCTAAAATAGTCTAGACCTACTTCTCCAATTGATCTTACATACTTACTGTCCAAATGTGGTTTTAGATTAGCAATAGTGTCTGGTTTAAGTTCAGAAGCATGATGAGGGTGTATACCAATAGAGCAATAAACTTTATCCTCATAGACTTTGCAGTAATGCAATAAATTCTCAATTTCAGATTCTTTTGATGCTGGGGCAAAAAAATATTTTATTTTATGGTTTTCTGCCCTTTGAAGAGTTTCATCTAAATCATTCATGAAACTGTCATGTGTAATATTGAAACAAGAATCTGCTAGTAACATTTGCATATAATTTGATAAACTCTAATCTAGTCTAAATGAGATTCCAAGGTACAAAAAGCTATATAGCGACAGAAGATCTTAAACTTGCAGTAGATGCATCTTTAAGTTTGGAAAAACCACTTCTTGTAAAAGGAGAGCCTGGCACGGGGAAAACAATGCTAGCTCTTGAAGTTGCTGAGTCATTAGGTATGCGATTAATTGAGTGGCATATTAAGTCTACAACAAAAGCTTCACAGGGGCTTTACGAGTATGATGCTGTCTCACGTTTGAGAGATTCTCAGTTGGGAGATAAGAAAGTAGAGGACATTGCAAATTATATAAATAAAGGAAAATTGTGGGATGCTTTTACGGCCGATGAGCAAGTTGTTCTGCTTGTGGATGAGATTGACAAAGCTGATATAGAATTTCCAAATGATTTGTTGCAAGAATTAGACCGAATGGAATTTTATTGTTATGAATTAGATCAAACAATTAAAGCCAAACATAGACCGCTTGTAATTATTACCTCAAATAATGAGAAAGACTTACCTGACGCTTTTTTAAGAAGATGTTTCTTTCACCACATAGCTTTTCCCGATAGAGATGTACTAGAAAAAATAATTTCAGTACACATTCCAAAAATCAAAAAGAAATTATTGAAAGATGCAATGGATATCTTCTTTGATATTAGAAAAGTACCAGGTTTAAAAAAGAAACCATCAACTTCAGAACTGATTGATTGGTTAAAGTTAATTGTCTCAGATGATATAGCTCAAGAAGTCATTGCTTCAAAAAATAGTAATCTAGTACCACCATTGTATGGCGCTCTTTTAAAAAATGAACAGGACGTCGAGCTTCTACAACGTCTAGCATTCATGACTAGAAGAGAATCAAACTAATGCTTATAAATTTATTTAACACCGTCAGAGCTTATGGTGTACCTGTCAGCTTAAAGGAATTCTTAGATCTTTTAAAAGCACTAGAAAAACAACTTGTTTTTGCTGATTGGAACGATTTTTATTTCTTATCCAGAACAATCTTAGTGAAAGATGAAAAGTACTTCGACAAATTTGATCGTGCATTTGATGTATATTTCAGAGGAATTGAAAATATGGATGATGTTTTAAAAATGATCATCCCAGAAGATTGGATAAGAAAAGAATTTGAAAAGAACTTAACTGCTGAGGATTTAAAAAAGATCCAGGACTTAGGCGGTTTAGAAAAGTTGATGGAAGAATTCAAAAAAAGATTGGAAGAACAAGAAAAAGAACATCATGGTGGAAATAAATGGATAGGTACTGCAGGCACATCCCCCTTCGGTAATTCAGGAAATCATCCCAACGGAATAAGGGTAGGAGGCAAGTCAAATAAAGGTATGGCTGCAAAAGTGTGGGAAGAAAGAAATTATGAAAATCTTGATGATTCACTTCAGTTAGGCACTCGAAACATAAAAATTGCGTTAAGAAAACTAAGAAAAATGGCTAGAAAAGGGGAGAACTTCGAATTCAATTTGGATAATACTATCAAGAGTACAGCTAAAAATGCTGGTTATTTAGAATTGGAGTATGTAAGAGAAAAACTCAATGATATCAATCTAATCGTATTCTTTGACGTTGGGGGGTCGATGGATCCATTTGTGAAGATGTGTGAAGAATTGTTTTCAGCTGCAAAATCGGAATTTAAAAATCTTGAATATTATTATTTTCATAATTGCATATACGAGTCAGTATGGAAAGACAATTTCAGAAGAAATGAAAATAGAGTTCTCACGCAAAGTATTCTGAATAAATTTTCTCCAAATCATAAAATTTTAATCATTGGAGATGCGAGTATGGCTCCTTATGAACTCACTAATGCTGGAGGTAGTATCGAACATTGGAACAAAGAATCTGGAGAACATTGGTTAAAAAAGATTCACTCATATTTTCACAAAACTGTGTGGCTAAATCCTGTACATGAAGATCATTGGAACTATACCTCAACGATAAAAATGATTAACGCCTTGATGGATGAAAAAATGTACCCATTAACTATTAGCGGTATATCAGGAGCAGTTAACCACTTATCCAAAAGACATTAATGAAAGCCTTAGAAATCAGAAATTTAAAAAAAGTTTATGCCAATGAAGTAGTTGCATTAAAAGGCATAGACTTGGTTGTTGAAAGTGGCGATTTCTTCGCATTATTAGGTCCAAATGGTGCGGGAAAATCGACTACAATAGGTATAATTTCATCTCTAGTTACCAAAAATCATGGATCTATCTCAATTTGTGGCATTGATATTGATGAAAACTTTCCCTTAGCGAAGTCGAAGCTTGGTGTAGTGAACCAAGAATTCAATTTTTCACAATTTGAAAAAGTAAGAGACGTGATTATGGCGCAAGCTGGGTATTACGGAGTAGATCCAAAAACAGCTGCAGCAAGAACTGAGGAATATTTAAAAAAATTAGGCATTTGGGATAAAAGAGATGTGTTCATAAGAGAGCTGTCAGGTGGTCAAAAAAGAAGGGTAATGATCATTAAAGCTTTAATTCATAAGCCGGAATTATTAATACTGGATGAGCCAACAGCTGGCGTGGACATAGAGTTAAGAAGAGGTCTTTGGGATTTTCTGATCGATATTAATAAAGGCGGCACAACTATTATCCTTACTACGCACTATCTTGAAGAGGCGGAGAATCTTTGTCGAAATATTGCGATTATCGATAATGGCACCATCATTGAAAATACAAAAATGGAACATTTGCTTAAGAAGCTGGAAAACCAAGTTTTTACAATAGAAACCACTGAAAGCATTCCAGATAATCTTAAAATTGATGGTTTTAATCTTACTGTTGAAGACAACAATAAATTTTCTGTGATCGTTCCTAAAGATGTCAGTATGAACAAATTATTTGAAAACGATTCGTTCAAACAGTTAGAAGTTACTAACATTAAAAATCAAACCAATAGACTAGAAGAACTATTTTTAAACCTCACATCAAAAAAATGAATCATTTCCAGTCCTTAAAAACATTATCATACGTTCAGGTAAGAAGAATACTTCGAATTTGGATTCAAACAATTATTCCCCCTGCAATCACCACTGCACTATATTTTTTGATATTCGGTGAATTAATTGGGAGCAGGATTGGAGAAATGCCTGGTTACGAAGGTCTTACATATCTAGAGT
>ENA-OSEY01001785-OSEY01001785.1-marine-metagenome-genome-assembly--contig:-NODE-1785-length-14451-cov-3.863921_pt1 | contig 14451 bp, 16 predicted proteins | sample MGYA00248465_ERZ534230 | MGnify/ENA primary metagenome ERZ534230 (study PRJEB26409, sample SAMN06344110) | marine metagenome | isolation source: Sea water from surface | place: Atlantic Ocean:Southern...
TGTCCTATTACATAATCATCTAAAACTGTACAAATCTCTTTAGGTGAAGGTAAGCCATCCTGATGTTTAACAAAAGTATCTTTGTTTTCCTCTTTAATAATATCCATGCAAAGTTCAACACACTCATCACAAATAAAAACTGTCGGACCAGCAATCAATTTTCTTACTTCATGTTGGCTCTTACCACAAAAGGAACAGTACAAAATATTTTTATTATTACTCATAATTTTTATAACGAATCAATTTGAATACTTTATTACACTTGAGTCATCTTAATCAAGCTCAGGTTGAGGATAAAACTATATATTGTAAATTATTCGCGCTTATCTACTACTTTGTCGATTAATCCAAAGTCTTTTGCATTTTCAGGAGTCATAAAATTGTCTCTTTCAAGAGCCTGTTTTATTTCATCTACTGATTTATTTGTGTGCTTAGAATAGATTTCATTTAATCTTTTTTTTAGAGACAAAACTTCGTTAGCATGAATTTCAATATCAGTTGCTTGACCTTGGAAACCCGCAGATGGTTGATGTACCATAATTCTAGAATTTGGTAGTGACAGTCTCTTACCTTTGGTTCCAGCGGCCAATAAAAATGATCCCATGCTTGCTGCTTGACCAATGCATAAAGTAGAAACATCCGGTTTTATATATTGCATGGTATCATAAATACCTAAACCAGCAGTAACTAAACCACCTGGACTATTTATATAAAGTGAAATTTCTTTCTTTGGATCTTCAGACTCTAAAAAAAGTAATTGTGCTGTAACAACTGATGCTACACTGTCATTTATTGGGCCAACTACAAAAACTATTCTTTCTTTTAATAACCTTGAATAAATATCATAAGCTCTCTCACCTCTACTTGATTGCTCAACAACCATAGGGACAAGATTGCTCAAATGTTCAGGTATTTTAGTTGTCATAATTTGATTCGTTATACTTATACAACTTGTGATTACTTTTTGCTAACTTTTTTTGTTTTTGAAGTTTTCTTTGCAGTTTTTTCAGATTTTTTAATATTTTTTTCTTTTTTTTCAGCATCATGATCATGGGCATGTTCTTTCATATGCTTTTCATTTTCAGCTTTTAGTAATTTTTCAGCGTCTTCTTTAGAAATTTCTTTTTTATTGGCTTTAGCCTTTTTCTTAATTTCTTTTAAAATTTTTTCTTCATATAAAGAACCTCTTAAATTTGCAAGAACTGATGGGTTGCTTTGATAATACTCTTGTAACATTTTTTCTTGTCCAGGCATCATTCGTAGTTGTTTTTGAATTTCATTTTGCATTTCTTGTTCAGTAACAGTAATTTTATTTTCCTCACCAAATTGATTTAGGATTAATCCAGCTTGAATTCTTTTTTTAGCTTGACTCTCATGAGATTTGAGATTTTTCTTTTTATCTTCATCTTTCATACCTTGAGACAAAATTTGGATTTCTTGATCAACTAAGTTTTGAGGAATTTCATTAACTTTAATTTTGTTTATCTGCTCCAAAATTTCCTTATTTGTAAGTGTGTCTAAAGAATTTTTATATTCTTCATTTATTTGTTTTGAGATTAATTCTTTTAAATTTTTTAAATCTGCAGCTCCTAAATTCTTTGCAAATTCATCATCTATTTTTACATCTTCTGATTTTTTTACAGATAAAATTTTACAAACAAAAGTTGCATTCTTATCAACTAGTTCTTTTTCTGGAAAACTTTTAGGTAGTTTTACCTCAACTTTTTTCTCATCATTTTTTTTAACCCCAATAAGTTGCTTATCAAATCCTTTTATAAAAAGATCTTTTCCTAATTCTAACTGAGTATTTTTGCCTTCATTACCTTTAAAATCCTTTCCATCAACTGTTGCTTTGTAATCAAAAACTACTAAATTACCTTCAACAGCTTTTGTATTTTCTTCAACATCTTTAAAATTTTTTTGAGATTTAGCTATTTCCTTAATTCTATTATCTGTTTCCTTAGGGTCAATTTTAACTATGTATTCATTAAATTTAATATCTGATAGTGATTTAGTATCTATTTTGGGTAATTCAGTTACTGAAATTATATATTCAAGATCTTTATCTTCACCAAAAGTTTTTAAATCGATTTTAGGTTGTCCTGCTGGTTTGATTTTATTATCCTCTAATGCTTTAGTAGTCGTATCTTTTAAAACTTTATCCAGCACTTCTCCAAATATTGCTTTACCAAATTGTCTTTTTAAAATTTCCCTTGGAACTTTGCCTGGTCTAAATCCTTTTAAATTTACATTGTTCTTAACCTCTTCATACTTTTCATCCATATATGAAGACATTGTTTTTTTATCTATAAAAACTTTTACGTCTTTATTTAAACCTTTTTTATTTTCTACAGTTACTTTCATATATTTTGGTAGGCGAGAAAGGACTCGAACCTTCACATGTTGCCATATTGGTTCCTAAGACCAACGCGTCTACCAATTCCGCCACTCGCCCAGTTATCAGGCTTTATATATTATAGTTTCAATTTGTCCAATTAGAATAATAGTATAAAAGTACTATAATATATAAAGAAATGATTGTTTCACCTTGTATAAGCATCTGCAAAACTGACCCTGTGACAGGATATTGTTATGGATGTGGAAGAACTGATGAGGAAAAAAAATTATGGAAAAATGAGAGCACTTCTAATGATTGGAAGGAAAAAAATCTTCACGAAATCCAAGAAAGAATGGACGGCTGGCAGTTAGAAAGTTTTAAAGAGTCTTATGAACATAAAAAAAACAATGGGATTTCCTTGTTCAAAAAGAACATGAGTAAATGATTTATCTTATTAATATACTCCCTAAATCGTTATAATTTTTATCGGTAATTATAATTTCACCAGATGAAACCCCTTTATTTAAAATTTCAGCAATCACAACATAATGAGTAACCAAAATAAGATTACCTTTACTATCCCACTGTTGGATAAGGCTTTTTAAATCATTTATTTGTTTTGTTTTATTTTCTTCAAATCTTGGGTCATAAAAGGAATTAAGCCCTTTAAATGTTTGAAAATTTTTAAAAGCGTATTCTGCTGTATCTTTACATCTACACCATTCGCTGGATAAAACTTTCTTAATTTTAATGTTATTTTTTATAAAAAAAATACCAATTTTTTTCGATTGTTTTATCCCCTCTTCACTAAGGTTTCTTTGTGTTGAACAATCTAGAATATTAAAATTTTCTGGATCTCCATTACCCGGGGCTATAGCATGTCTAATAAAAACTATCTTCCCCCCAGATTGTAATTTAGATATAACTTCATCATTTGAATAAGAATTTGAAGTAAAAACAATTGATAGTAAAAAATAAAAAATTAAAATAAAATATTTCACAAATGAATCTTAGTCTAAATTCTTTAAATAATAAAATTATAAAATGTCGTGCTTGCCCTAGATTAATTAAATTTAGAAATAAAATTATTAAAAATAAGAGAAAACAGTTCAAAGATGAGGTTTATTGGGGAAAACCTATAACTGGTTTTGGAGATCCAAATGGGAAAATTTTAATTGTAGGTTTAGCACCAGCAGCACACGGCGGAACTAGAACTGGCAGAGTTTTTACAGGTGATAAATCTTCTGATTTTTTGTATAAATGTTTATTTAATGCAAAAATTTCAAACCAAAGTACTTCCAACCATGTTAATGACGGTTTAAAACTTAAAGAAGCTTTTATTACACCTGCACTAAAGTGTGTACCACCAGAGGACAAACCATTAAAAATTGAATTAAATAACTGTTCGAAATTTTTTAATAATGAATTAAATATTTTAAAAAATCTTAAAGTTGTTGTCGCTTTGGGTAAAATTGCATTTGATACGTGTAAAATATTTTATAAAGATAAATTTGATGTACCTAAAGATTTTCAATTTGGTCATGGAAAAATATATAAACTAGCAAATGGAGTTAAATTGGTTGGATGTTATCATCCTAGTCCTAGAAATGTTAATACAGGTAGAATTAATGTAAAAATGATGACTGATCTTTTTATAAAAATAAAGAAATTAAACTAATTCTCTAATTTTTTTTTTAATTCCTCAGGTATTTTTGAAGGTTTTCCATCTTTATTGACTGCTACTAAATGAATTTCAGCCTCTGAAATTAAATCCTTATTTCTTAGTATCAATTGTTTCATTAAAATAGATGTTTTACTGAATGATACCACTTCCGAATTTACTTCTAACACATCCTCAAATCTTGCAGGTTTTTTGTATTCAATATTGCAAGATTTAACTATTAATAAAATTCCATATTGTTCATTTAATCCCTTATTTGTATAACCTAATGAGTATATTGCTTCAGATCTTGCTCTTTCTAAAAACTTTAAATAATTTGCATAATAAACAACACCACCTGCGTCTGTATCTTCGTAATAAACTTTAGTTTTAAAAGTAAATTTTTTTGGCATAAATTATAAATTTAATTATATTTAAATTATTTTTTTTATGAAAGTTTTTATTATCTGGTTAATTGGTGTTATTATGTGGAACTTTGGTTACCCTGGTGCATCACCCATAGAAGATGTATTAGCTGCAATAGTTTTATCCTTTGTAAGTATGTACTTGAAAAAATTTATAAAAGATTAATTATTCAGCAGAAAAATAAATATTTTGAAAATAAGCTATCGAACTTAATTTTGAATTATCAGTATCTGCCATTATAGCTAGCCCATTAATTTCATCTAAATCAAGTTTATGAAACTTTTTAAAATGTTCTTTGACATTGGCTTTTACAGTTACCCATTCATTAAAATTATCTTTTGTAGTAGCTAATACATAATCAATAGATTTTTTTGTATACGGGCTTGGATGGAAAGTATTTACATCTTCATTACTAGAAAAAACATAATTCATTGCTTTATTAGATAACGGTGTTGCTCCTGTTTTTTTAACAACAAATACTCTAGCTGCATAATCGTGTCCCTTTTTACTTGTTTCATCAATGCCTTTAATGTCTTTTTCTACTTTCCAGGTAATATTCAAGAAAGGTGTTTTATTTAAATCTATTTTCATCTCCTTACCCAAACCAGATGCAGAATTATTAGCAATAGCCTTTAAAAAGCTACCATTTTCATTCTTACCTACAGAATATTTAGTTTTGGCCTTTGCTCCTCTTACCTTTCTCACTTTTAAGTTTTCAAGCTCTGAATTCGTAAATTCAAATACTTTTACTTTTTCAGCATGAGAAAAACTTAATAATAATGAAAATATAAAAAAAGATATTATTGATAATCTGAACATGGTTGTCGTATAGCTGATTTTAAAAATTATTCAAATAATTTAAAAAATCATACTTTAAACACTTTTAAGACATGCATTATTCAAAAATTGAGACCATATATACTTAATGAAAACATTCACACTTTTTATCCTGTTTATATATTGGTCTTTAATAATTTTTGCCCCTGTTGTATCTAAAGAAAGCAACAAACTAATGAATAAATCAATAATTCCTATGGAAAAGCCTAGTAAGTAGATCTGCCACCACTAATATCAAAAACTGCTGCTGTAGAAAAAGAATTTTCTTCTGATGAAAGCCAACAAACCATTGATGTAAGTTCACTAACTTCTAAAAAACGTCCTCTAGGTACTTTAGATAACATTCTTTGAACATGCTCTTCTGTCATTTGTTTTAGAATTCTAGTTTTAGCACCAGCAGGAGTTACGGCATTTACAGCTATATTGTATGTTGCTAATTCTTTTCCTAAAGATTTTGTTAAACCAATTACTCCTGCTTTAGCTGAACTATAAGCGCTAGCATTAGCGTTTCCATCTTTACCAGATACAGATGCAATATTAACAATTCTTCCATAGTTATTTTTTATCATAATTGGAACTATTAATTTACAACAATAGAAAGTTCCATGAAGGTTTATATTAATAATGTCATCCCAGGCTTTATTATCATAATTCCAAAGTTCAGCTGTTGGTCCTGTTATTCCAGCACTATTAACTAGAATATCTATTTTATTATTTGCTGAAATTTTATCTACAGCATCTTTTACTTGTTCAAATTTTGAAACGTCTACAACATTAAAATCTAAATTTTTATTATCAATTTCTTTAACAGCTTTTGACAATTCAGATTTATCAATATCCCAAATAAAAACTTTTGCACCTGAAGTTAAAAAAGTTTTAGCTATATCTAAACCAAATCCTTGAGCGCCACCTGTTATTACTGCTGTTTTATTTTTTAAATCAAAATTGTTCATAAAAGCTTATTTGCTTGCTAGAAGATAATAAGTTAAAGATGAGAAAAATGCACCTATAATCCAGGAAAAAGATTGCAAGAAGTTTAATTGGTAATTCCAAATTGTTGCTGCAGCAAATATAAAACCTATTAATAAGGAATAAATAGCTTTTAAATGCCAACCACCAGAAAAATAATAGGCGCCATCAATCTTTGTTGAGAAAAGATCTTTATTAATTAAATTTTGTTTTTTAATTAAATAATAATCCGTGATAATAACTCCAGCTATTGGTCCAAAAAATGAACCAATAGTATCAATAAACGAAATAATTCCAATTTGACTAAGAATTGATTCCCAGAATATTGCAAACAAAGAACCCAATAAAATTATTACAAATCCAGTACTTTTAAGAGTTAATTTATTTGGAAAAAAATTTAATAATGAATTCTGAGTAGGCACATAATTTGCGATAAGATTTGTAGATGCAGAAGCAACTAAAATGAAAATTAAAGCAATAAAAGTTAAAAAAGTATTATCAAACTTACCTATTATATCTGTAGGATTTGTTAGCAATCCTTGAACTGCTATTAGTTTTTTATCAAAAATTATATCAGCACCTAAAACTATCAAAACAGTTAGAAATGAAAAAATAATCAAATTTAAAAATACACTTAAATTACCTTTTTTTAATTCTTTTTCATTTTTTACATATCTCGAAAAATCTCCAAAGTTAACTATTAAAATTGAAAAAAAAGTAAAGAAAGTTCCAGCAACTGTAGCTAGAGCAATAAGATTATCATTTGAAAATAAAACTTCATTTTTAAATAAATTAATAAACGATCCTTGTATTTCAGAAAAGTTTTCTGAAATCATTATGATTAAAAAAACTATTAAACCAAAATAAACAAAATTTGTTGAAAAATTTATTATTGATTTAATTGCATTTTGGCCATTGCTAAATAACAAATATTGTATCCATAATGATAATATTAATGATAACCAATCAATAAAACTTAAACCTAATACAAAAATTAAAAAGAACTCATTATTTAAAATAGTACTATCAATTGTGAAAAGACAAATTCTTATCAAATAACCAAAAGATTTTGATAAAAAATATGTTTGTACACCAAACATAAATATTCCTACTAAACCTCTTAAAATGGCAACATATCTTGCTCCATAAATTCCCATTGAAAGTCTAAGTAGAACTGGAAAAGGTATTCCATGTCTTTGAGATGGTTTTCCAATTAAATTTGAAAATAAATAAATAAATATAGATCCCAATACAAATCCAAAAAAAACAACAAGTATGTTAAGTTGATACATTAAATACAAAGATGTAATTAACGAAAAACCAATTATACTTTGAATACCAGAACCCCAAAAACAAAATAAATCTTTCCAATTCCAATCTTTATCATTTGGGTTTACTGAGACGATCTCCCAATTTGTGAGTTTAGAATTATCTTTCTGCTGAATCACAAGTTCATTTTAAACAATTATGAACTACTGTCCATATAAGACAGTTGGTAACCATAGGACGATTTTAGGGAAAATAATAATTATAATCAAACCTATTACTTGCAGAACCATAAACTGCATCATTCCTAAATAAATATCCTTTAAATCCCATTCTGGGACCACCCCTTTTAAAAAATATGCTGATAAGGCAACTGGTGGTGAGAGCCAGGCTGTTTGTAAGTTCACAGCAACTAATATTGCAAACCATGTTAGGTTAAAACCTAAAGCCTCAATCAAAGGTAATATTATTGGAACTATGATCATTACAATAGGAACCCATTCTAATGGCCATCCTAAAAGAAAAATCATAACCATAACCATTGCCAAAATTAGATATTTGTTCATCTCAAGTGATAATAAAAAATCTGTTAAAACCATGGGTGTTCCAAGTCTTGCAAATACCGCTCCAAAAAAGTTTGAAGCAGCAACTAGAACCATTATTAATGCTGTAATTTCTAAAGTTTTTACCAAAGCATCTTGTAATTTTGGAAGGGTTAATTTTTTATACGCGAGTGCTAGTATTAATGATCCAGCAGCACCACACCCAGCTGCTTCTGTAGGTGTTGCAAAACCAAACAATATACTTCCAAGTGCAGCAAAAACTAAAGCCGCAGGTGGAACTAACCCAATGAAAAATTCAATCCATACATCTTTCATGCTTGTCGCCCTTAAATCCTCTGGAAGAGGAGGGCCAAGTTTTGGATTCATCATACATCTTATTGTAGTATAAGCAGCATAAAGACATGCAAGTAATACCCCTGGCAAAATAGCGGCTGCAAATAAATCAGTAACGGGTATTTCCATAATTGGACCCATTACTACAAGCATAATGCTTGGTGGAATTAAAATACCCAAAGTTCCTCCAGCTGTAATAGTTCCTGCAGCCAGTCTAACGTCATAATTGGATTTATTCATTGATTTAGCTGCCATAATTCCAAGAATTGTTACTGAAGCACCCACGATACCAGTTGCAGCAGCAAATATTACAGATACAAAAAGAACTGCATAATATAAAGAGCCTCTTACTTTTGCTAGCATAAGTTGGAATGCAGAAAATAATCTTTCCATTAAACCTGCTTGCTCCATCATTATTCCCATAAAGACAAAGAGCGGTACGGCGGCGAGTGTTTGTTCGGTCATCACCATAGAAAACTGCAATGTCATTAAATAAAATACTAACTTTCCAAATCCTAAATAACCAAAAACAAATCCTAAAAAAATTAATGTTAATGATATTGGAAAGCCGATGAAAATCGCAAATAACATTACTCCTACAAGAATGAAACCTAAAATAGCTGGATCAATTAAATGTGAAATCATTCATCTCCCGGCCATTTGCCTCTAGTAGCTGCGTAATAACTTTTAAATAATTCTGAAACTCCCTGTATAAGTAAAAAGATAATTCCTACCCATAAACAACTTTTTATCGGCCACATATATGGCATCCAAGTTGTATCCATTCCTCTTTCACTTCTCATAATAGATTCCTGGACAAAACCCGTTGTCATATAAAAAAATACGATTAACCCTGGAAAGTAAAACAATAGATATAACCAAAAATCTACTCTCCCTTGTGTCTTTACTTTAAAATTTCTGTATAAAAAATCAGCTCTTATATGAACTCCTTTTGAAAGAGCATATGCTGCACCTAACATAAATAAGGCTCCATATAAAAATCTACTCATGTCATAAGCCCAAATTGTAGGTGCTAAAAATAATTTTCTTGCTAATACCTCATAAACCATACCAATAATTAACGGCATTGTTATCCAACAAACAATATTTCCAATAACTTTGCTAAACTTATCTATATTAACTATTGTTTTTGCCATCCATTGAGGCATATCTTCAGGCATTTTTCCTGAACCACCTCTTCTCTCGGCAATCATCTCATCGGAAATATCTAGTTTAGATGGTTTTGATGTCATAATTAATTGATTTAAAAAGCGGGCTGTTAAGCCCGCTTTAGATACTTTTATTTGTTTACTTCAAAGTTGCTGCGTGAGCCATTCCTAGCTGTGCATTTGACATTTGTGCACCAGCCCAGAAAGGAACTGCTGTATCAGCAAATTTCTTTTGAGAGTCCCAAACTTTTTTGAAAAATGCATTTTTTTCTGCATTTTTATTTAAAGTAGCATTTGCTGCTGCCATGTACTCAACAAAGTAATCTTTTGGAGTATCATGTAGTTGAACACCATGTTTTGTAGTTAGTTCATGCAATGCTTCTCCATTAACAAGAATTCTTCTTGCTAATGATTTCATTAAAGATGCATCTGCTGCAACTTTAATTGAGTTTTTCTCATGGTCTGAAAACTTCTCATATGTAGTTCCAGTTATATAAAAGTCAGCATTTACCACTACTTGGTGTAAACCTTGTAAGTAGTAATGTTTAAGAACTTTTTGGAAACCAAATACCATATCTGGTTTTGGACAACACCACTCTGCAGCATCAATTGTACCTGCTTCAAGAGCTGGAAGAATATCTCCACCTCCCATAGCTACTGATGCGATACCAATGTCTTTGTATGTTTGTCCAGGAATTCCAGGAGGAGTTCTGAATTTTAATTTTCTGAAGTCATCCATATTTTTAATTGGCTCTGGAAACCATCCTAAAGCTTCTGGTCCAACTGGTTGAAGCATAAAGCCTTTAATGTTTCTGTTCATTTCTTTCCAAAGTTGATCATATAATTGCTCTCCACCACCTGATAAAAACCAAGATAAGAACGCAATATTATCAATACCAACACCAGCACCTGCTACCGGAGAACCGAATAACATTGCAGCTGGGTGTTCACCTGACCAATAGTGTGTCCAAGCAAATCCACAATCAATTAAACCTTTGTCAACAGCATCTAGAGTTTCTTTTACTCCAACAACTGTTCCAGCAGGCATAATCTCAAACTTCAATGAACCTTGTGTAAGTTTAGTAACTGTATCTGTAAAATCCTTAAGCATGACAACTTCGTCACCCTTAGCATTTAATACAGTCTGACATTTTAGAGTTTTTGCAGCATGAGCATTAGATACGAAACCTAATAATAAAGTCACTGCAAATAACATTGAAATGATTTTTTTCATTTATCTACCCTTTTCTGTTAGTTAAATTTAAGTTCTGCATCCTCTCAAAAAAACCATCCAGTTACAAGTGACAATTAGCAGAATTTATTTAAAAAAAGCCTTATATTAGCTTATTAATTATAATAATTTTTAAAATTTAATGGATAACTTTGATTATATAATTATTGGCGCTGGATCAGCTGGATGTGTTTTAGCTAATAGGCTATCAGCAAACCCTAATAATAAAGTTCTATTGTTAGAGGCTGGTGGAAAAGATAATTATCCATGGATTCACATTCCAGTTGGGTATTACAAAACCATGCATAATCCTAAAGTAGATTGGTGCTTTCATACAGAAAAAGATGAAACCATGAATAATCGCTCCATTAGATATCCAAGAGGAAAAACTTTAGGAGGTAGTTCTTCTATTAATGGTCTTCTTTGGATAAGAGGTCAAAGCAATGATTATGATAATTGGAGACAACAAGGAAATAAAGGTTGGGGTTGGGATGATATTTTACCTTATTTCATAAAATCTGAGAATAATGAGCTAGGAAAAGGAAAATATCATAGTGATAATGGACCAATAATGGTCGCAAATAAAAAAATCAAATTGAAGATGTTAGATGAATTTATTAATGCAGCTGAAGAAAAAGGTATTCCAAAAACAAATGATTTTAATACTGGTGATAATTTTGGTGTAGGTTTTTATCAATTTACAACAAGTCATAGTCACTTTGGTTTAAAACTAAGATATAGTGCTGCAAAAGGATATCTAAATCCTGTTAAATCAAGAAAAAATTTAAAAATTATTACTAATGCACATGTTCAAAAAATTATTTTTGAAAATAGAAAAGCAAAAAGTATTCAATATGAATATGAGAATAAAACTATTGAAGTAAAAACAAATAAAGAAATAATACTATCAGCAGGATCTATAGGATCACCCCATGTTTTACAAGTCTCAGGAATAGGAGACAGTAACAAACTTAAAAATTTAAATATTAATGTAGTTAATGAATTAAAAGGAGTTGGCAAAAATCTACAAGATCATTTAATGTTTAGACCTGTATATAAAGTAAAAAACCTAAAATCTTTAAATGGAAAAATTAATAGCTTATTTGGAAATTTATTAATTGGTCTTGAATACATATTCAATCAAAGCGGACCTATGACGATGGGTGCTAGTCAAGTATGTGGTTTTGCTAAAAGTGACAATTCTCGAGAAACACCTAACTTACAATTTCATGTTCAGCCAATAAGTACAGATATACTGGGTGCTACTAAATTACATGATTTTGATGGTATCACACCAACAGTTGCAAATATAAGACCAACAAGTCGAGGGGAAATAAATATAGTTAGTAACAATATGAAAGATTATCCAAAAATTAAAATGAACTATCTTTCAACAGAGGATGATAGATATGTAGCTGCACAAGGATTAAAACTTGTTAGAAAAATAATGTTAGAAACTGAAACATTTAAACAATATGAACCTGAAGAATATAGACCTGGAGTTCATATTACAGATGACGAAGAATTAGTTAAAGCAGGAAGTGACTTTACTCAAACTATTTTTCATCCAGTAGGGACATGTAAAATGGGTCAAGATGAAAATTCTGTAGTAAATGACCGACTCAAAGTTCATGGAATTGAAAATTTAAGAGTTGTAGACGCCTCTATCATGCCAAATATCACGTCTGGTAATACAAATGCTCCAACTATAATGATTGCAGAAAAAGCCTCAGACATGATATTAGATGACAGCAGGACATGAATGAACAAATATTAATTTTTTCTCAAATTGTATTAATTGATTTAGTTTTAGCTGGTGACAATGCAATTATAATTGGAATGGTTGCATCTCAATTCCCAGCAGAGCAAAGAAAAAAAATAATCTTTTGGGGTATTGGTGGTGCAGTAATTTTAAGAATTATTTTAACCTTGCTCACCGCTTATTTGCTTCAAATTAATGGGTTAAGATTAATCGGTGGACTGCTTTTGTTATATATTTGTTATAAATTATACAAAGATGTAATTAAAAATACAGGTTCAGAGGCTGAAAATATAAAAGTTGATAATTCAAGTTTTTTAAAAGCAATATCTACTGTTCTTATCGCAGATTTTACCATGAGTTTGGATAATGTTCTTGGTGTAGCTGGTGCAGCGAAAGATCATTATGGTTTACTTGTATTTGGCTTAGTATTATCAATAGTTTTGATGGCAACAGCTGCAACATTAATCTCTGGTTGGATTAAAAAATATTCCTGGATAGGTTGGCTTGGATTGATTGCAATACTGGTAGTAGCTATTGAATTGATTTATACTGACCTAAAGTTATTCTTATAAAATGTATTTAAAAAAATATAATCTTAAAGGCAAATATGCTTTAGTGACTGGAGCAGGTAAAGGCTTAGGAAAAGCATGTGCTATAGCTTTAGCTGAAGCTGGTGCTAATTTGATCATAGTTAGTAGAACAAAGAAAGATTTAGATACGGTATCAAAAATAATTAAAAAATTAAGAGTTAAGTGTAAATCTTATGTTTGTGATATCACCAATTATGAAGATTTAAAAAATATTATTAATAAACAATCTAGAATAGATGTTCTCGTTAATAACGCTGGAAATAATATCCCTGAACATTTTACAAAAGTAAAAACCAAAAATATGGAATATCTTGTTAAAATTAATTCAATTGCTGCTTTTAATACAGCACAATTATGTGCATTAAAAATGATTAAATTAAAAAATAGAAAGAAAATTGGAGGTTCTATTATCAATATGTCTTCACAAATGGGACATGTCGGGGGTCCAATTAGAAGTGTTTACAATATGAATAAATGGGGTTTGGAAGGATTAACTAGAGGAATGGCTTTAGATCTTGCAAAATTTAATATTAGAGTAAACACGGTTGCTCCAACATTTGTTGTGACTCCAATGACAAAAAAATTCCTTAAAAATAAGAAATTTAAAAAAGAAACACTTAATAATATTCCGCTGGGTAGATTTGCGGAAATGTCAGAAATAGCATCTACAGTTGTTTTCTTAGCATCTGATGCAGCTTCAATGATACATGGAACCTCTTTATTAGTAGATGGTGGATGGACAGCAAAGTAATTAAATATTTAATTATATTTTTTTTTGTAACATTTAAGTCTTATGCTTTACAATTTAATGGTAAATTCATTCAAGGACACTTTATTGTTGGTAAAACTGACCCTAATTCAAAAGTAATCATTGATAAAAAACAAATTAAAGTTTCTAAAGATGGTTTTTTTGCCTTTGGTATAGGAAAAGATAGAAAATATGATGTAGTTATTAGAATTATTAAAAATGGCGAAACAACAAAAGTTGTAAAAAAAGTTCAAAAGAGAAAATATAATATTCAAAGAATTGATGGTCTTGAAGAAAAGAAAGTTACTCCTCCTGAAGAAGTTTATGAGAGAATAAAGAAAGAAAATATATTAATTGCAAAAGCTAGAGAAATAAATTCTGATTTAGATTTTTTTAAAAATAAATTTATTTTACCAGTAGATAACGCGATAATTACAGGTGTGTATGGAAGTCAAAGAATTTTAAATGGTAAACCAAGATGGCCTCATTACGGTATAGATTTTGCTCAAGCGCTAGGTACTCCCATTAAAGCTATGGCTGATGGGGTGGTTACTTTAGC
>ENA-OSEY01001787-OSEY01001787.1-marine-metagenome-genome-assembly--contig:-NODE-1787-length-14443-cov-10.774467_pt1 | contig 14443 bp, 11 predicted proteins | sample MGYA00248465_ERZ534230 | MGnify/ENA primary metagenome ERZ534230 (study PRJEB26409, sample SAMN06344110) | marine metagenome | isolation source: Sea water from surface | place: Atlantic Ocean:Southern...
CTATTAAATCAAGCTATCCTGTATTCAATTAATACAGGAGGTAAAAGATTTAGACCATATCTAGTATATATTTTTGGCAAAGAATTGAATTTATCAAACAGTGTCATTTTTAATTTAGCTTCAGCAATTGAGATGTTACATAATTATTCTCTTGTGCATGATGATTTACCTTCTATGGATGACGATAAATTTAGGAGAGGAAAAAAAACAACACATTATAAATTCAATGAATATACTGCAATTCTTGCGGGATGTGCTTTATTGACTAAATCATATCAAATTTTATCTAATAGTTCTTTTAAAATATCCGACAAGAAAAAAACAAAGTTAATTGAAGTGCTGAGTAAAGTTTCAGGTGAAAAAGGACTTCTTTTAGGGCAATACTATGATTTAAGTTTTAAGTCACCCACTGTAAGAGGGAGATTAAAATTAAATAAATTAAAAACTGCAAGATTAATGTCTTATTGCTGTCAAGCAGTTGCGATATGTGCAAACAAAAATAAGAGTGTCGAAATTAGTATGCAAAAAATTGGAGAGTACATCGGAGAAATTTTTCAAATCAATGATGATTTTGCAGATTTTCCAAGAATGTCAAAGGTAAATACTGAGATTTTACTTAAATACAGAAAAAAACTAGCTGAAAAGACTATAAAGAATTTGATGAAAATTAAATTAAAGAAAAAAAAGACACTCTTACTTATTGATTTTTTAGTTGATCTAAAAGTTTAGCCACACTGTGCTCTATTGCGCAATATATGATCTGCTAGAACACACGCCATCATAGCTTCAGCAATAGGGACAGCTCTCAAACCTACACATGGATCGTGACGACCTTTTGTTGAAATCGATGTATTTTGAAATTTATTATTAATTGTTTTTTTTGCCTTCAAAATTGACGACGTTGGTTTAATCGTTATTGATAAATTTAAATCCTGACCACTTGATATACCACCTAAGATTCCGCCAGAGTTATTAGAAGAAAAGATAATTTTTTTATTTTTATTAGCTCTTATTTCGTCGGAGTTTTCATCTCCTGATAATTCAACAGCCTCATTACCAGCTCCTATTTCAACACCTTTAACAGCGTTGATACTCATCATTGCACCTGCAAGGTCAGCATCTAATTTACCATATACAGGTTCTCCAAGTCCGGCGGGAACATTTTTAGCATTTACTAATAATTTTGCACCCAATGATGATCCTTTTTTTCTAGTTTCATCTAGGTACTCTTCCCAAACTTTAACTATTTTTTTATCAGGACAGAAAAATGAATTTTTCTTTACGTCATTCCAATTGAAATTTCTTTGATTAATTGTGAGCTTTCCAACTTGTGTAACTGCACCTTGAATTAAAATATCTTTTTTTAATATATGTCCAATTACCTTTCTTGCGACAGCGCCAGCAGCTACTCTACTCGCAGTTTCTCTTGCGGAAGAACGACCTCCACCTCTATAATCTCTTATTCCATATTTCAAAAAATATGTTAGGTCAGCATGTCCAGGTCTAAATTTATTTTTTATATCGCTGTAGTCTTTTGATTTCTGATCTTTGTTCCAAATTAACAGCATTATCGGAGTTCCAGTTGTTTTTCCCTCAAATACACCAGATAAAATTGAAACTTTATCATCTTCTCTTCTTTGTGTAACAAATCTATTTTTTCCTGGCTTTCTCATATCTAAATATTTCTGAATATCCTTTTCCTTAAGTGGTATTAGAGGAGGACAACCATCAATTACACATCCAATAGCTTCCCCATGAGATTCCCCCCATGTTGTAAATCGAAAATTTTTTCCAAAAGTATTAAATGACATATTTATTTTTTATTTGTCTCTGATTATTAAATGATCCACCAATTCATCAAGATACACTTTATATTTATTTCCTTCAAATTTATTAATATTAGTTTTAGCTTTTTCTGCGTATTTTCTAACAAATTCGATTGAACTCTTATAAGTATTAGTTTTCTTCATTAGATTTAGAAGTACTGCCAGATCTTTTTTACTTCTTTTTCTCTTAAAAAAGAGTTTGGCTATAATTTTTTTTGACTTTTTATCAGATTTTTTGAAACAATGAATGACTGGATATGTTACTTTACCCTCAAAAAAATCTTTCCCAACACTTTTACCCATTTTGCTCGAGTCACCAAAATAATCTAATACGTCATCAGATAATTGAAAGGCCATGCCAAAATTAAATCCAAAATCATTAAATATTTTTTGAGTTCTTTTATCTTGGTCAGTAATGATGGTTGGTAAGAAACAAGATATCCTAAAAAGCTCAGCAGTTTTAGCATCTATGATAGATAAATACTTTTTTTCTGTTAAGTTAACATTTTGATTATTGCCTACGTCTTGTATTTGTCCTCTTGCTAAAATGAGTGATGTTTGGGATAATATCTCTAGTAATTTTAATGATTTATTTTTTACCATTAGCTTAAAAGCTCTACTTAACAGGTAATCTCCAACTAAAACACTTACTTTATTTCCCCATATTTGATTTGCGCTTAATTTTCCTCTTCTGATCTTTCCTGTATCAATTACATCATCATGCAACAAAGTAGCGTTATGAATAAACTCTATGCAGACAGCAAGTGTTACATCTGCGTTACCTTTGTAATTTAGCATTTTTGATACAAGTAAGGTAAGAAGGGGCCTTATTTTTTTTCCTTTAGCTTTAATGAGATGGCCTGCTGTTAATGTAATTAATTTTTCTTCATCCTTTATGTTCTTACTGATTTCTCTTTCAACTCTCTTTAGAGAGCTTTTAAGTAAATTCGATAATGATTTTACTGGGGTATTCACTTATTAATTATGATTTTGTTTTATATTTAGATGTACTTATAATATAGTCTCATATAATTAAAAGTTATTGATTTCAGACAAAAATTAAAAAAATGAGCTTAATATCCTCTAAAACAAGAATAAATATAGTTGGCTTGCGAGGTGTTATTGGAGATCTCGGTAGATTTCAAAAGGGTCTTACACTTGAGAATTGTGCTGCTATTCTTGAGAAAGCTTTTAGCTTTAAAAAGCCATCTGTAGTAGTCATTAAGATCAACTCACCAGGTGGGTCACCGGTACAATCTGAGCTTATACACAACCGTATAAGAAATTTATCAAAGAAAAACAATGTAAAAGTGATTACGATCGCGGAGGATGTTGCTGCCTCAGGAGGTTATATGCTGATGTGTGCAGGAGATACCTTAATCGCCAATAAAAGTTCTATAGTCGGATCAATAGGTGTGATCAGTGCCTCTTTTGGATTCAAAAAATTAATAGATAAACTAGGCATTAAAAGGAGAGTTTTTACAAAAGGAGATAGAAAATCGTTTCTCGATCCATTTGAAGAAGTTTCTAAAAAAGACATAGATAAGCTGATCAAAGTTCAGGATAGCATATTTGAAAATTTCAAAGATTTAGTATCAAAAAATAGAAAAAAGAAAATAGACCCAAAAAAAGTTTTTAATGGGGAGTTTTGGACAGGCGAACAAGCAAAAAAACTTGGTTTAGTAGATTCTAATGAAGAACTAAACTCATACATTGAAAAACATTATGGAAAAAAATTAAAGATTAGGAACATAGAAGAAAAAAAATCATTCATTAAAAATATTTTAAATAATCAGATTTCAAATAACGATATTGTTGACCGGCTTACAGAAGCTCTAAGGGAAAATTCTTTCTGGAGTCGATATGGCCTCTAAAAACATGGAAGACCTCGTTTCATTATGTAAAAGACGGGGGTTTATTTTTCAATCAAGTGAAATTTATGGTGGCTTGCAAGGAATATATGACTATGGTCCACTCGGAGTAGAATTAAAAAATAACCTTAAATCCTCGTGGTGGAAATCAATGATCTATGATCGAGATGACGTTGAAGGACTTGATGCATCAATTTTAACAAGTAGGCATGTATTAAAATATTCAGGCCATGAAGATACTTTCTCTGATCCTTTAGTCGACTGTAGAAATTGCAAAAATAGATTTAGATCTGACCAGGCCACGGATGGAAAATGTCCAGCATGTGGGTCTAGCGATCTAACTGAACCTCGACCATTTAATCTTATGTTTAAAACCACAGTTGGTCCTGTAGATGATGGCAGTAATTATGCTTACCTAAGACCTGAAACCGCACAGCAAATTTTTACAAATTTTAAAAATATATTGGACTCAACAAGTAAGACTATTCCTTTTGGAATCGCGCAGATAGGTAAAGCATTTAGAAATGAAGTCACTCCAGGCAAATTCATATTCAGAGTTAGAGAGTTTGAACAAATGGAATTAGAATTTTTTGTTGAACCAGGTAAAGATGACGAGTGGCATAAATATTGGGTAGACAAGAGGTATTCATGGTGGATTGATCAAGGCATATCTGAAAAAAGATTAAAAAAGCTAGATGTTGAAGATGCTGACCTATCTCACTACTCAAAAGCTACTGTAGATCTTATGTATGAATTTCCACATGGACTTGAAGAATTAGAAGGTATAGCAAACAGAACTGATTTCGATCTTGGCTCTCACACTAAAAATCAAAATGACTTTAAAATATCCGCAGATGTAATGAAAAATAACCAATCAACAACGAAATTGAGTATTCAAAATTTAGAAAGTAAAGAATGGTACATCCCGTATGTTATAGAACCCTCCGCTGGTGTTGATCGAGGTGTATTTGCGCTACTCAATGAAGCTTACAAGGAGGAGGATTTAGAAAACGGAAATAAAAGAATTGTATTAAGTTTGAAACCACATTTGTCTCCAATTAAAGCGGCCGTAATTCCTCTAAAAAGAAATAATGAGGATTTAGTCAATAAAGCAAGCAAGATTAAGAATGATCTTCAAGCACTAGGTATGGGAAGGGTCATTTTAGAAAACTCTGGTAATATTGGAAAAGGTTATAGACGTCATGATGAGATTGGTACACCTATTTGTATAACAGTTGACTTTGAAACAATCGAAAATGATACAGTGACTATAAGAGATAGAGATACTATGTCACAAAAAAGAGTTTCATCTCAAGACTTAAACCTTGAATATAAAAAAGTTTTTAATTAACTATATATCTCTTCTCGGAAATTCTATTTTGCCAAATGGCCAAGATTTTTCTAACCATTCCTTAAATGTTTTTCCTAATTCATCCTCTAAGCCGCTATCAAGTAAATCTTGTCTTATCCAATAGTATGCTTGTACCTCGTACTCAGGGTTATCGGAGGGATAAATATAGCAACAACCGATTACATCATTCTCTTCTTTTTTTGATAGAACTGTGTAAGCGAAAGAATGTCTAAGAGAAAACTCCACTTCATGCCATCCCAGATCAGCAAGATTTTCATTTAATGTCATTCCTTTTGGCCATTCACTATCGTCCATTAGTTTATATAGATGATCTACACTTTTCATTACTGCCTCATAGTCTTTATCGACATATTTTATTGTTAGTGGTCTTAAGATAAAATTTTCAGTTACCAATTCTGTAGGAACTTTAAAGCTGTTTTTAACTATTGGACGGCTGTACATTTAAATTTCAAGTCCAAAATCAACGTTTTCAATACTATGGGTAAGTTGTCCGATTGAAATTCTATCAATTTTTGTTTTCGCATAAGACTTAATATTTTTTAAATTAATATTTCCAGATGCCTCACAAAGAAACCTTTTTTTAACAATTTTTAAGCACTGAGAAATTTGTTTCTCAGACATATTATCGAGAAGTACAATATCTATTTTCTGATTTAAAATTTTTTTTAATTGTTTAATTGTGTCAATTTCTACTGTAATTTTCTTTTTTAATTTTGATTTTTTAATTTTTTTTATATTCTCAACCAATCCTTCTTTATTTCCAAGATGGTTATCTTTTATGAAATAAAAATCTGATAAAGAGGCCCTGTTTACATGCGCACCACCAATTGTAAGAGCATATTTTTGTATCTGTCTCACCCCAGCAATTGTTTTTCTTGTTGAATAAATTTTAACGCCGTAAGGTGCTGCAATATCAACGAATTTTCTTGTTTTTGTAGCAATACCAGACATGAACCCTAAAAAGTTTAGAGCTGTTCTCTCTGCAATTAATATACTTTGTGCATCACCATTAACGTCAATAATTTTATTTCCTTTAACTACTTTACTTCCATCTTTTTTTAGAACTTTTATTTTAATTTTACTATTGAGTGCTTTAAATGTTTGAACAGCAAACTCAGTTCCACAGACAATCGCATTCTCTTTTGCGACTATAGATGCTTTGATCTTAGTTTTTTTGGAAATTAAAACTTTTGAGGTTATATCGCCATATCTACCAAAATCTTCTTTCAAAGCAATTTTGATTTTTTCCTTAATATCTTTTTTAGCTAACAAGTTTTTCATCAACTTCTGATATAGTAGAATCCAAGATAGTTTTGATATAACCATCTATTTCTGAATATTTAATATCAAAATGCTTAATAAAATCTTTATCAGTATCTTGGTAATCAGATCTTAAATGACAACCTCGACTTTCTCTTCTTAAATAAGCGCCTATGATAATAAATTTGCTAACCAAAATCATATCATTAAGTTTAGCTGAAAGGCCTTTTGACTCTCTCTCAATTTTTAGTACATCATTTAGACCCCTAATAATAGAATCCTTATTTCTAACAATTCCTAAATTTCTCATCATTGAAGACCTTAATTGCCATATATATTTTTTTGCTCTTATTTTATTTTTAGTTTTCTCTTTAAAAATTTTTATAAATTTAGAGCTAATATGAATATCCTTTTTTATATTCTTTTTATTTATTTCATTTGCAACAATCTTAGCAAATACAAGAGACTCTAATAGTGAATTTGATGCAAGGCGGTTTGCTCCATGAATACCAGTTGCAGCAACCTCTCCGCAGCACCAGAGCCCTTCAACAGAAGTCTGTCCTTTCAGATCAGTTTTTACTCCACCTATATGATAATGAGCGACAGGAATTATTGGCAGCAGGTCTCTTTCAGGATCTAAGTCTGCATTTTCACAATAGGATGAAACTTGAGGAAAACGAGTATTAAAATTACTACCCATATGCCTACAATCTAAAAATACTGAATTTCCTTTTTCAATTTGTTTGAATATATTTTGAGCAATAAGATCTCGTGGTGCCAACTCATTATCAGGATGAATACCAAACATAAACCTTTCTTCATCTTGATTTACAAGGTAAGCCCCTTCACCTCTAATCGCCTCAGTAGCCAAAGGAGTAGGGTCTAAGCCAAAATCAAGACCTGTTGGGTGAAATTGTACAAACTCCATGTCAGTAAGTGTTGCACCAGCATGAGATGCCAACGCCACGCCCTCTCCATAAGAACTTCGTGGGTTGGTCGTATTTGCAAAAATACCTCCTAAACCACCTGTCGCTAAAACTACATGAGAACTTTGGATAATTACATTACTGTCAGGAACATTATCGTCAGTAAATCTTCCAATTACTCCGTAAATAGTATTTTTTTCTGTCATAATTCGATCAATTGAAACATTTTCTAAAACTGTGATGTGATCACTTTTTTTTACTTTTTCAATTAAGCCGCGCATAATTTCAAGACCAGAACTATCACCTTTTGACCTTATGATTCTATTAAAGCTATGGGCACCTTCTAGCCCTAAGTTAAATGAACCATCTTCATTTTTATCAAAATTAACTCCGTATCCCTCTAAATCATCAATGATGCCTTTTGCATTATTTATAACTTCTTTAATCGCATCGATATTCGCCAAGCCTTTTGCTGTAGTCAAAGTATCATTAATATGACTTTCATTACTGTCATCCTTTGAAACTGCCGCGGCAATACCTCCTTGAGCCCAACTGCTTGAAGTATTTATTCCAAGTGAACTTTTAGTAATTACACAAACTCTTCTTGGCGCTAAGTTGAGTGCAACAGTTAAACCGGCCACACCTCCACCCACTATTACAACATCAGGGCTATAAATAGCATCAGACATTAGCTGCTTCTGCCAATTTCAAGCATACGATCAATTGAAAGACGAGCTTTATCAATAATTGCCTTATCAACTTGAATTTGATACTGGTTAAATCGTATTGCGTCATAAATTTTCTTTAGAGAAATTCTTTTCATATGCGGACATAGATTGCAAGGTCTGATAAATTCGACATTAGGATTCTCTATGGCAACATTGTCACTCATTGAGCATTCCGTAACCATAATTACCTTTCCAGGTTGATTGTCTTTTACATAATTACTCATTCCAGCCGTTGAGCCAGCGAAGTCACTTACTGCAATAACTTCAGGAGAACATTCAGGATGCGCTAATACAACAATATCTTTATGTTGTTTTTTATATGCCATTATTTCATCTGCAGTAAATCTTTCATGTACCTCACACCGACCTTTCCAAGAAATAATTTTTACATCTGTTTGAGCTGCAATATTCTTTGCAAGGTATTCGTCTGGTAGAAAAATAACTTTATCAACACCTAAAGATTCTACTACATGTTTTGCATTTCCTGATGTACAGCATACATCAGTTTCTGCTTTTACATCCGCTGATGTGTTCACATATGTAACAACTGGTACACCTGGATATTTTTGCTTTAATAATCTTATGTCTTCTGCGGTTATCGATTCAGATAAAGAACATCCTGCACGAGTATCTGGGATTAAAACATTTTTGTTTGGGCTAAGTATTTTTGCTGTTTCAGCCATAAAATGAACGCCACATACAATTATTGTATCTGCATCAGAGTCTCTTGCCTCATAAGCCAACTTTAATGAGTCGCCAACAATGTCAGATACACAGTGGAAGATTTCAGGTGTCTGGTAATTGTGTGTTAATATCGCAATATTTTTTTCTTTTTTTAGCTTATTTATTTCATGAATGAGTGGAGCATGAAATGGCCACTCAACTTCAGGTATAATTTTTTCTACACCCTTATATAGATGAGCCGTGGCATCTTTCACTTCAGAATTAAAATCTGATGGATATTGCAAATTTTCGTTCAACATAATTATTTTTTAATATAGTTTAATATTACAATTATAGTTAAATGTATATATTTCAACATATCAACAATTATAGAAAAAACTTGGAAATCTGCCGTCGTGCTGGAATTGGTAGACAGGCTGGTTTGAGGGATCAGTGAACGTAGTTCGTGAGAGTTCGAGTCTCTCCGACGGCACCATATGGTAAAAGGTACAAAATAAGATGAAAATCCTTTTTATAGGACCCACAAGAATAGGGGATACCATTCTTTCCACATCAATAATAAATTTCTATTTACAGAAATATGATGATTGTAGTTTTTCTGTAATCACGAGTCCATTTGCTAAAGACATATACGTCAATATGCCAAGACTATCTAAAATTTTAGTTGTTAATAAAAAAAGATATGGTTTGCATTGGTTAGATATAATTAGATTCTCTTTTTTTAAAAGGTGGGATCTTGTGATCGATTTAAGATCTTCAATTACATCTTATTTACTTGCTACCAGGACTAGGAAAATATTCAAAGGTAACAACAATTTTCATAAACTTATACAGTTTAAAAAATTCTTAAATACTGATAAAGCAATAGTTCCAAAAGTTTGGTATGACACTGAAGTTAGCTCAAAAAGCTTAGTAAAAATTTCTAATAATCAACGCATGATTGCTGTTGCACCTTATTCAAACTGGTCAAAAAAAGATTGGTCAATAAAAAAATACAAGACTTTACTTGAAAATGAATTTTTTAAAAATTACACAATAATTTTAACTGGTATTTCGAATGACATTCGAAATAAAGAAGAGTTTGACGATTTCTTAAATTCATCAAGCCTTAAAATCATAAATTTGTTTGACTGGGGTAATCTTAGACATATGGTACCAATATTTGAAAAATGTGATTTTTTTATTGGCAGTGATAGTGGACTAATGCATCTATCGGCATCAGCTGGATGTAAAACTTTTGCCCTTTTTGGACCCACAAACGACTTAGTGTATGGACCATGGGGAAATCATACTGTGATTAAATCTAATAATGATATGCTGGATCATGAACTTGAAAATTTATCTGTTGAGAAAGTGATAAATAGCATAAAAGAAACTCTGTCATGATTGATTTAATTATAAGAAACGGAAAGATTGTAACTCATAACAATGAGAGGTTAGCTGATATTGCCATTAAAAATGGAAAAATTTTTAAAATTGGTAAACTTACTAATCTGAAATCAAAAAAAACTATTGATGCAAAAGGTTTACATGTTCTGCCAGGTGCTTTTGATACACAAGTTCACTTTAGAGAGCCGGGCAATACTAAAAAAGAAAACCTCAAAACTGGAAGCTTAGCTGCTGTTGCAGGAGGGATAACTTCAGTTTTTGATATGCCTAATAACAAGCCTAGCATTACAACAAGAAAGCTTTTTATGAAGAAACTGCAGACTGCAAAAAAGAGAATGCATTGCAACTACGCTTTTTATTTTGGAGCTGAGAAAGATAACATTAAAGAAATTAAAAAAGTTGAAAAAGTAAAAGGTTGTTGTGGTGTAAAAGTTTTTGTTGGCTCTTCAACTGGTACATTACTCGTTTCAAACCATAATGATATTGAAAAAATAATGAGAGCAACGAAGAAAATGATTTCATTCCATTCTGAAAATGAAGATATGCTTATTACTAGAAAAAAATATGCTAAAAAAGGAAAGCCATTGAGCCATCAAGTGTGGCGAAATGTAGATACAGCCTTAAGTTCTACTAGAAAGCTGATCAGATCAGCTAATAGAAGTAAGAAAAAAATACATGTACTTCATATAACAACGGCAGAAGAAATAAAATTGCTTCTAAAAAATAGAAAATATGTCTCATTTGAAGTAACCCCCCAGCATTTAATATTGGCATCTCCTGATTGTTATAAAAAACTGGGCACCTACGCTCAGATGAATCCACCTATTAGAGGAACTAGACACAGAAATGTTCTTAGAAAAACATTACAAAAAGGCCAAATTGATATTATTGGATCAGATCACGCTCCTCATTTAAAATCTGAAAAAAATCAAATTTATCCAAATAGTCCATCAGGAATGCCGGGAGTTCAAACTCTACTTCCTATTCTTTTAAATGAGGTTACAAAAAAGACAATTTCACTCAATGAAGTAGTAAAGCTAACAAGCTTTAATCCTAAAAAAATTTTTAAGATTAAAAATAAGGGGTTAATTAAGGTTGGTTACGACGCAGATCTTACAATTGTTGATATGAATAAAACTAAAAAAGTTTTGAATAAAGATATGAAAACAAAGTGTGGATGGACACCTTTCAATGGCATGAAACTTAAAGGTTGGCCTGTTGGAACAATAATAAATGGTAAAGCAGCATTTTGGAAAAATAAGATTAATAAGTCAGTATTTGGCAATCCAATAATTTTTAATTAGCTGCGAGCAATAAAAGAAGAGTTTCTAAAATTACGCTTACCATAACGCAAAATTTTGCGATCTAATGTTCTTATTCTGCCACCCGCAAATCTTAATATAGCATCTCCAGCGGCCGTATCCCATTCCATTGTAGTTCCAAACCGAGGGTATACATTAGCTAAGCCATGCGCGATGTAACATAATTTTATTGAACTTCCTGAACGGAGTATTTTATTAGCGTTGAATTTCTTGAATATCATTTGTTTTGCTTTTTCTACTTCACTCTTAGCGAGCGAATGAGATCTACTTAAAATGACTATATTTTTATTCCTTTTTTTAACTTTGATTTTTTTTATATTATTAATCTGTCCCTTTTTATTTAATTTTGAAAAATAAGATTTTTTATCTTTTGTGAAATAAAGCTTATTTTTAGTTGGCATATAAATAATACCAAAAACTGGTTTTTTATTTTCAATCAGGCCAATATTTACAGTAAATTCACCATTACCTTTTAAAAATTCTTTTGTTCCATCTAATGGGTCTACTAACCAAAATTTTTTTGCAGCTTTACCTTTTTTAACTTGCTCTTCAGAAACAATAGAAATAGGGATTTTAGCACCATCTCTGGCATTGGCCCACAATCTTTGGGAACGGTAATGACTCGGGTCAAAATCTCCACCCAATACTTCTTGGGTTTTTAAGATGGTTTTCTCTTGGGAAGACATATCGTATTCGATCACCGAAGTGGGAGTGGTTAGAGAGTCAAAAACATACCTCAGTCGGGTGGACTCAAAATCGGGGTTGTAATAAAAATAAAGTGAGTAAGATTCCTCCTCAAAATTAAGGTAATAGTCTTCCGATTGATCCCAACGCAAAATCCTTAATCTCGAAAGACCATTTTCTCTCTCGTTTACCACCCAATACTGATCAAATAGTTCAAAGTCTTCAACCAAGACCTCCTTACGGTGCTGCAGTAATGGCTCCCAAAACTCAGTAGTTGTATGGTCGATAGAAGTTCGCATAATCTGAAAGTTAGTAGCCTGGTTTAGGTTGGTATGAAGGTAAAAATGACCCCCAAAATGTGCAACGTCATACTCTAATCCAATGGTTCGGGGCTGAATGATTTTAAATTCCGCCTCTGGCTCATCGGATTTTATAAAACGATACTCGCTGGTGTTCGTACTTTGAGAGGATATAAAAATATATTTTCTAGATTTTGAAGAGGTAACATAGACCGAATAGGTTTCGTCAACTTCCTCATATACGATTTGATCTGCTTGTTCAGGAGAATTAATATGATGTTTATAAACCGCCTCAGAGCGCAGAGTTTGTAAATTTTTTTTGTTGTAGAAAAGTGTTGCGTTATCAGCAGCCCAAACGCTGCCACCCGTGGTATTTTCAATACTGGTATTTATTAGTTTACCACTATTGAGGTCTTTGACCTTAATAGTATATTGCCTTCGGGAAAAGGTGTCAACACCGAAAGCAACTTTGGTGTTGTCAGGACTTATTGAAATTCCTACCAGCTGAAAATAGTCCAAACCTTGCGCCATTTTATTGCAGTCCAACAATACCTCCTCCGCAGCAGTTAGAAGTCCTTTTTTTCGACTGTAGATGGGATAATCTTTACCTTCCTCGTATCGGGTGATATACCAGTACCCATTATAAAAATATGGAACAGAGCTTTCATCCTCTTTAAGACGCGAACGCATTTCTTTATAAAGCTCCTCTTGTAAAGGTTGGGTATGGGCAGTCATTTTTTGGTAATAATCATTTTCCCTATTTATGTAATCTAAAACCTGAGGGCTATCCCTATCGTTAAGCCAATAATATGGATCGATTCGAATGTGATCATGAATCTTATGTTCATATGGAGCTACATCAGCCACTGGTGGGGTTATGTTTAAGTTTAGCATACTTTTATGGTTACAATTACATCTGGCAACAAAAGTAATTGAGTATAGCAATGGAAAAAAATCTGAAGGTAAAGTTTTTGTAATTCACAAGAAGTAGGATGTTTTATTCTTTAACTTAATTATAAATACTATTTTGAATTCGGAATTTAAAATTAATTTTGTCATTAATTGTAAACTACAAAATTCAAAATGATTTCTTCTGAAAAGGAAAAAGAACTTAGTGATCGCCTTGGTGCGTTAAGGGGGTATCTTTGACATAGACGCCAAAAAAATAGAAATCACCAATCTAGAGGAGAAAACACTTGTGCCAAACTTTTGGGATGATGCACAGCAAGCTGAAAAGCTAATGCGTGAAATAAGAAACTTAAAAAAATGGGTGGATTCTTTTGAAAACATCTGTCAAAAACAAGAGGACCTTACAGTTTTGTTGGAATTTCAAAGGGCAGGTGAAATCACTTTCGCTGAAGTAGAGGATCATTACAACCAAACCTTGATTCAACTCGAGGAGATTGAATTTCTAAATATGTTATCTAACGAGGGAGATGAGCTTAGTGCTGTCCTCCAGATTACTGCGGGTGCAGGTGGAACAGAAAGTTGTGATTGGGCTGAAATGTTAATGCGCATGTATTTGATGTGGGCTGAGAAAAACAAAATCAAAGTCAGAGAACTCAATAATCAACCAGGAGATGTAGCAGGAATAAAAACAGTAACACTTGAATTAAATGGAGAATACGCTTTTGGCTGGCTTAAAGGAGAAAACGGAGTGCACCGACTAGTTAGAATCTCACCTTTTGACAGCAATGCAAAAAGGCATACCTCTTTTGCTTCAGTATATGTATACCCATTGGAGGATGATAGCATCGAAATCGTTGTTAAACCCTCTGAGTTTGATTGGGAAACAATGCGTGCCAGTGGAGCTGGTGGGCAAAATGTCAACAAAGTTGAGACTGCAGTGCGTTTGAGACATCATCCCACTGGAATCATCATTGAAAATTCTGAAACTCGTTCACAATTAGAAAACAAAAATAAAGCGATGCAATTGTTAAAATCTCAGCTTTATGAAATCGAATTGCAAAAAAAACTATCGGCCCGAAGTGAGATAGAGGCCTCAAAAAAGAAAATCGAATGGGGATCCCAAATCAGAAACTATATCATGCACCCCTATAAGTTAGTAAAAGACGTCAGAAC
>ENA-OSEY01001788-OSEY01001788.1-marine-metagenome-genome-assembly--contig:-NODE-1788-length-14436-cov-2.605961_pt1 | contig 14436 bp, 15 predicted proteins | sample MGYA00248465_ERZ534230 | MGnify/ENA primary metagenome ERZ534230 (study PRJEB26409, sample SAMN06344110) | marine metagenome | isolation source: Sea water from surface | place: Atlantic Ocean:Southern...
CACAACAAATTGGACCAAATCAAACAATTGCATTAGACGTAGGCTCTACCGTGTTTGCTTTAGCGGATCGTATCAAAGAAATGCCTATTCGAGTTTTTTCCACCTCACTACCAATTGCCAGTCACCTCGGACAATCAGGTGCAAAGGTGTATGTGCCCGGCGGCGAAGTTCAGGGCTCAGAACCATCGATAGTGGGTGTAAAAGCAGTTGAGGATTTAAGGCGCTTCCACTTTGACATCTCTTTCCTTGGTGTTTCGGGATTGGCGGAAGACGGATTCTACGATTATTCAATAGAAGAAACAGAAATAAAAGCTGCAATGGTCTCGCAATCTAAACGCAATATTGTTTTAATGGATAGTTCTAAATTTGGTAGAGTATCGGTTGCAAGAGTTTCTGAACTTACTAATATCAACATGCTTATAACAGAGAAAATACCGCCTGAACCTTTGCTAGAATCTTTAGAAGCAGCTGGTGTCGAAATTCTAATTGCATCGAGTGTCGTTACTGAAATGAGAAAGGAGATTTATAATGGTTTTTGACTTCTTTGGAGAGAAGAAAAAGGTGGTGATCTCCATGGCACACATTGGTGCTCTGCCAGGCTCGCCACTTTTTGACGCTGACGGCGGAATAGATAAGCTAATAGAGGACGTGTCAATAGACATTGAACAGCTGCAATCTGGGGGTGTTGATTCAATAATGTTTGGTAATGAAAATGATCGGCCATATGTTCTTAAAGCGACACCCGAAAGCATTGCAGCTATGACAATGATTGTATCGACACTTAAGCCAATGTTGAAAGTACCATTCGGTGTAAACTATTTATGGGATCCGACTGCTACTGTTGCTATTGGTTCTGTGACGGGTGCATCATTTGTTCGCGAAATCTTTACAGGAGTATTTGCTTCTGACATGGGTGTTTGGGCTCCAGACTGTGCACAAGCAAGCCGACTTCGTTCCAGTCTAAACAAAAATGATATGAAAATGTTTTTTAATATAAATGCCGAATTTGCCCATTCTTTAGACCAGCGAAATATTGAATTAAGGGCAAAATCTGCCATATTTTCGTCTTTAGCTGACGCCATCCTAGTATCAGGTCCGATCACAGGCCAACCTGCGGATAGCTCAGACCTTCAAAAAGTTGCCGAGGCTGTCGGAGATTTAGTACCAGTTTTTGCAAATACGGGAGTGAATATAGACAATGTAAATAAAGTCATGTCAGTTGCATCTGGTTGCGTTATAGGAACACATTTTAAGGTTGACGGCAATACATGGAATAAGGTCGACGGTGAACGTGTAAAACGATTTATGGATGTAGTAAATAGGCTACGAGGATGAGTTACGTAATTGGGCTTGATATTGGAACTACATCTACAATAGGCATTTTGCTTAGTTTACCTGATAAAATTTTAGGTCACGCCACTCGACCTGTAAAACTGAGCTCCCCATTCCCAGGATGGGCAGAGGAAAATCCAGACGAATGGTGGAAGAATGTTGTTGAAATCATTCCTGAACTCATGTCAAAAGCGAAAATTGGTCCGGAGGAAATCCAGGCTGTAGGTGTAACAGGTATGCTTCCAGCTGTGGTATTACTCGACTCTTTAGGTAGAGTACTCCGTCCTTCTATCCAACAAAGTGACGGTCGTTGTGGTGAGCAAGTTCAGGAGATAAAATTAGAGTTTGAAGAACAAGAATTCATCAAAAAAACGGGAAATGGTATAAATCAGCAATTGGTTGCTGCAAAATTGCGTTGGATAGAAAAACATGAACCTGAGATATTTGCACAAATCAGTACAGTTTTTGGTTCTTACGACTTCATAAACTGGAAACTCACTGGTGAAAAAGCAGTTGAACAAAACTGGGCACTTGAAGCAGGGTTTGTCGATACTACTACTGGTTTGATTTCTGATGACTTGGTCTCTTTAGGACACATCCCCCGTTCTGCTATACCTCGCAAAATTGCCTCTCATTCTGTTCTCGGAAAAATAAATGAAGACTCTGCAAAGGCAACTGGCCTTTCGAAAAGTACATTGGTTGTTGGTGGTGCAGCTGATCATATAGCATCAGCTTATGTTGCTGGAGTGAACCAACCTGGAGACGTTTTGCTTAAGTTTGGTGGAGCGACTGACATTATGATTGCTACTGACAAACTGAAACCTGACCCTCGTATGTTTCTTGACCTCCATTTAATACCTGGTCTGTATATGCCAAATGGTTGTATGGCATCTGGTGGCTCTGCTCTTAACTGGTTTGTTGATAAGTTAGCCAAAGGTGAGAGAGAAAATGCACAGTCATGCGGAATTACACTACATCAATACCTTGACAAAATCGCTACTGAAACACTTCCTGGGTCCGAGGGTGTCCAGATTATTCCTTATTTCTTAGGTGAAAAGACACCAATACATGACCCATATGCTCGTGGAATTATTCGCGGAATCAGTTTAAACCATGACATACGACATTTGTGGCGCGCACTGCTTGAGGGTTTTGGATATGCGTTCCGACACCATATAGAGGTTTTTAATGAGATGGGCCATCCAACTACACGTTTTCTGGCCTCAGATGGTGGCTCCAATTCAAATCTTTGGATGCAAATTTGTGCCGACATATTGCAACAACCTATTCAATTGTTGAGGGGACACCCAGGTTCCTGTCTTGGGGCGGCTTGGATGGCAGTTATTGGGTCAGAAATGAGTGATGACTGGTTTGGCATTACAGATTTTGTTTCTTACAGTAACCTTATTGAACCTAATACCCAAAATGCTGAACTTTATAACAAGGGATACCGCACCTTCCGTCAAACATATCAAGCCTTAGTTGAAGTATAAATTATGATAAAGGCAGTAGCCTGGGATATAGATGGAACACTCGTAGATAGCGAACCTCTTCATTTAAAATCACTAATATTGGTTTGTGAAAAATACGACGTTGATATTTCTGACCTCCCAAATGAATATTTCATCGGTGTAAATCTCCCTGGTGTTTGGAAATCACTTCAAAAACGCTTCCCTGCTGGGCTAAAATTTGAAGAATGGGCACACCAAATCAATAATTTTTATTTTATTAATAGTTCAACTTTAACTACGATGCCAGATGCTTCAGAAGTTATAAAAGAACTGCAAATTATGGATATTTTACAAGTTGCTGTTTCAAACTCTAACCGGCTGGTAGTAGACATTAATCTTGCCGCACTTGGAGTGTCAAAAATATTTAATTTTTCTCTCTCTCTGGACGATGTAAAAATAGGTAAACCAGACCCAACTCCTTATAACATAGCTGCAAAGAAACTGGGGCTCAAACCATATGAAATTTTAGCTGTTGAAGACAGCATCTCAGGCATTATCTCAGCACAAAAAGCAGGACTGCTGGTTGCCGCAGTAAATGTTCGTGGAAACCTGGCGAAACCTGCAGATTTTTCAATAACGTCACTAAAGGAGATACTAAATTTAATAACAAAAAAAGATAATTCTGCAGAATTATTTTAAGTCTAGATATTATAAATCCTAATAGCAAATATTTAAAAATTACTATACGAAATTAAAACATAAATTGAGACTCTATTAGTGGTTTGAACTCTACCGACTTTAATATAAATGATTTAATGAAAGTTCGATCTAAACCAGTGAAAAATAGTTTTTGTCTTGAAACATCAATGAAATTTTCCCCTCAATAGCGCGTTTAATTTATCAAATGATAGGCAGCAATAAATATGGAACATCCTTTTCTGAAAAGTGAAGCGATATTTTTTTTCCAAAAACATCCAGTGGTCTGTCATCAGGGTCGTTATGTAAAAACGGGCCACAACCCGAAAATTTATTCATATTAGGAAGTGTACTGCCTCCACCAGATTGATTTACATAGTCTCTTCCTCTGACTGTAAGCGCTATTCTGTAATTTTTAGGTATTACTATTGAAGTTGGCCAAATCTCGATATCTAACTCATAGATTTTTTGAGGCTCTAAAGGCTGAATTTCGTCATGTGTGTAATAGGGCCTGTAAGGTTTGCTCATATTTGGATCTAGTTTTCTGTGAGACGCACGCAGCCATCCCTGTCCTACAGGGGTATTTGGGTCTAATGCACCTTTGAAAGTAATTTCTTTAAAATCTTCGGAGAACACTCGCACGACTAAAAACAAATCAGCATCTGAAGACTCAGATGAGATAAATAGTTTTGATGCCATTGGGCCTGTTATTTCTGTTTCGCCAGACAAAGGCTGACTTACAAAAGTTATACCTTCTCCAAAACCATCATATTCAATTTTGGTTTTTTCAAATGTTTGTTCTTCTGAAGAAAGCGAGCCAGTTGGTGTTAGATATAACTTGGTCCAATTTGTTCGCTTTAATGGCCATTCATTCTCTTTTCTTTCAACAAATTTATTGCCAGGATACCTTACCTGCAAAGTAACTCTGGGCTCATTTCTCCAATTATTATCTTCCCCTTTAAGATAATGTCCAAAAAACCTCTTCTGTATATTTACGCCATAATCTGTATAAAACTCTGTCCAATGCTCCATGCCATGAACTTCAAGCCATTTCTCAGTAGAAGCAATCTTGTTAAAACCTTCAAAATTACCTCGAGAATGAAGTGATTGCCCCCCCCAATTTGCTGCTGATAAAACAGGGACAGTAATTTTTGAAAAATCGGGTATTCTTTCCTGCCAATATTGGTCCGTAACTAATTTATTACTGGACATATCTCTATTCATGTTAGTGCGATTATAACCAAGCTCTTCATTTGATAGCGTGAGCGGTCCTGACACATAGTCACCATTAATCCGAGCTTTATATCCGTTCACACCTAAGCCATTTTGTCTTGGAATGCATCGCCCTTTATACCAATTGCCACCATATGTACAATATATACCGCCATGATAAGCCCATTCTCTATATAGATCATGCGCTCCCTCCCAAATACACATTGCCGCAAGGTTAGGCGGCTGTAATTCAGCAACTTGCCACTGATTAATTGCATAATAGGAAATTCCGTTTAAACCAATTTTTCCATTTGACCACTCTTGCTGGGCAGCCCATTCAATACAGTTATAAAAATCCTTAGTTTCACGTGGTGAAAATGGGTCTAAATAACCAGGTGAGCGTCCTGCACCCCTCGAATCTATTCGCACACAAACATAACCGTCAGGAACCCATCTTTCAGGATCTACAACTTCCCAATTCTGATATTTGCAAGAAGAATTAGCCATAACTTCTGGAAACTTATCTACCATGATATCCCATTGGGGCTTATAACCATCTCTAAAGTCGAGCCATTTACCATAAACCCCATAAGTCATAATTACTGGATATTTACCAACTTTCTCAGGACAATAAATATCTGCTCTTAAAATGAGACCGTCATCCATTTCAATAGGATGATCCCAGTAAATTTTCATACCATCATTAAAAGTAATTTTTGTCATGAAATTAAACAACCCTCGCAATTATTGAATTCTTTAACTGTTGTATACAGAGCAATAAAAGTCAAATTCAATAGCGTGCTTGTCTGATAAGTTCAGTTTCTTTTCTTTTAACTATTTGACACTATTTTTCAATTTTGCTCAAATTACACCATTGGAATCAATTAAGGGGAAAGCCATGCAACGCGTTTCTAATTTAGAAAAAGAAGACTACACCACGTCAGAAAAAGAAATCTTTGAAGCAGCAGAGCAGTTTTTGGGCAGGACATCAAACCTTATGAAAATTCTAATTACACATACGCCAGAGATTGCCCGCTGGTGGCTAGGATTTCTTGTATCTATTCGTCAAGATGGTCTTGGCTCCAACTCTGATGTAAAGTTACGTGGACTGGCCTGCGTAAAAACTTCCATGACAAATGAATGTAACTATTGCACATCTCATACAAGAATTTATGCAAAAGGCATTGGTCTTAGTGATGAACAAATTATAGCATTATCAACAGATGATTATAAGACATCGTCTTTATTTACAAATCGAGAAAAATTGGCTCTTGAATGGGCAGAAGCTGTCACTTTAAATCAATCTCGTGATAACCAAGAACTTGCGGATAAGATGAAATCTGAGTTTTCAGATAGGGAAGTTATAGAAATTACACTCGCCTCTGGTTTGTTCAATCTTGGTAATAGATTAAATGATTCTTTTGTATCTGAACTAGAGAGTGAAACATATAACAAAAAACAATGGAATGCAGTTGGAAAGTTGTCTATTCAAGCATTGGAGAATTTTGCTTCTAAATTTCCCGATCAAAAATTTCGAGATGTTGAGTAAAATTATAAGTGAGAAATACCATAAAAAATATCTCTTTTATTTTTCTTATAATATGTGTAACCAACATCTTCTATCACCCTAGTCAAGCGAGAGAGATTTCTGGGACTAAAGGCAGCAAAATTTTTGGAGAAATAATATCAACGTTTAACCAGCCCTGGGCCATATCTTTTATTAATAGCAATACCATGCTTATTACAACAAAAGGTGGTATATTATGGCTTGTGGATTCTTCTGGGTTTAAAAAATCAATTGCAAATATTCCTAAAGTATCAGTTGGAGGTCAAGGTGGCTTAGGGGATGTGATTATTCACCCAGATTTTGCTTCTAATAATCTTATTTATCTATCTTATGTCTCATCCGATGACTTTGGGATTTCAAAATTTGCCAAAGTTATTAGGGCAAAGTTAGAAATTACAGACGAACCTTACTTAACTGATGTAACTGATATATGGCTGCAAACTCCAGCAGCTATCGGAAATGGTCACTTCTCTTACAGAATGGTCTTTGGACCTTCCGGTTCTGACTATGAGTTAGATTTATTTATAAGTTCTGGTGATAGGCAAAAAATGACCCCCGCCCAAAATTGGAATAGCGACTTGGGCAAAATAATAAGACTAAAAGAAGACGGAGCAATTCCAAAGGATAACCCTTTTCAAGATAATGGTAATCGCGCTAAATCCTTTTGGACAATGGGACATAGGAATGCTCTTGGTCTTGCTTTTGATAGCAACGACCAACTTTGGTCTACTGAGATGGGGCCTAAGGGCGGTGACGAGCTTAATTTAATTCAAAAAGGTAAGAATTATGGTTGGCCAATCGTATCTGAAGGAAGCCACTACAGTGGTATACCCATTCCGCCTCACGAAACACGCCCTGAATTTCAAGCTCCAATGGTGTTTTGGAACCCGACAATTGCTCCCTCTGGTTTAGATTTTTATGAAGGAGATGAATTTCCATCTTGGCAAGGTAACGCACTAATAGGTGGTTTGAGAAGTAGAGCGCTTATTAGAGTAACATTCGATGAAAATGGTCCGATAGAAAAAGAGAGATTTCATTGGTCAAAAAGAGTTCGTGATGTAGAGGTGTGCCAGAAGGGTTTTATCTGGGTGATAGAAGATGGCAATGATGCAAAATTAATTAAATTCGCTAATTCTTCAAAAATCTAATCGGTTTTTTCTTCAATAACTAAAGTTTTAATCTTTTAATAAGGTATTTTCTTATCTCTAAATCATTTTGCGATAAGGCTGCTATAATTGGGTCCCCCCAAACAGGGTGAGGCCATTTTGCATCATCCTTATGGCGTGCAATAACGTGTAAATGAAATTGAGATACAATATTTCCAATAGAGGCAATGTTTATTTTATCCGCATTTTGCGTTTGACTTAAAAACTGACTAAGTTTCCTTGTATAAATAAGCAGATTTTTTTCTACCTTAATTGGTAAATCATGCCAGTCTTTTAATTCAGAAATTGTTGGAACGAGAATATACCAGAAATAGCGGGAATCATTAAATACTCTAATTTGAATATCCTCAAAAATATCAATCAAAAAACTATTATCTTCTAGCCTCTGATCCAATTTGAAATTAGACAAAAACACTCTCCTTTTTATTTTATTCTGCCAAAATAGTTATTATAACTCATGCAACTTCACTTAATTCTGCTATTCTCTCTTTTTAGTATCCTAGACAAACACTTGGACTAGATAAAATATAGCGTTTATTTATTGAGTTAAGAGGCGGATATGCTTAAAAAATTAACAAAGAACATAATTTTAGAGTGGTTTGGGGTTCTAACAGCTATTTTGTATTCCATGTTGATTGCTCTCAATATCGGGGCGGAGTTTCTTGGTTTTACGTTATTATTAATTTCGGCTATTTCAATTGCTATCTGGGCATATCGCAATAATTTTAAAGGGATATTAGTATTACAAGTTTTTTACGCCTCTGCAGGGCTTGTCGGCATGTTAAGATGGTTTTAAGTAAAACAAAACTATTTTAAGTATTAAAATTACAAATAAGATTTTCTTTTTTATGGTATAATTTGAGTGCTGGTTAATTTTGTTTGATAGAGAATAATATGTCACTTAAATCTTTTTTTTATGACAGATTGTTACTGGTAGGTATTTTGGTAACTGCTGCTTTAATTCTCTGGTGGTTAACCGATGATATAATTGTAGCGCTGGTATGTCTTTTTTCATTAATAATCATTTCTTTTATTGCAAGATTATATCAGCCCTGGAATGAAGAAAAAGTAATTGAAGAATTAAACATTCAAAATCAAAAAAAACCAAAAAAGCCTTTTTCACAGGACCGATGATGCTTCATTTTCTGCTTATGACAAAATTTTTTTTGTTAACAATGATATTTTTTTTCCCAGTCATAAAATACCTAGAAGCAGAGACTAAGACAGCCGAGATTTGGAATGGTGTTTGGTTTACATGCGAATTTTCCCAGCGTACAAGAGCGCCTGATGACAAATGCAAAATGTTTGATAATGAAGGTTTTAGAGTCAACAATGGCATATTTACCTATCTTGAAATGATAAATTCAACTGAAGAAAACTGTCGCGGCAACAAAAAAGGACATTGCTTCAATAGCAATATGAATAGTATTTCCGTGAAAGAATCTCCCATTGGAAAGATTGATATTGGACCAGATCACTTATTTGTTAAATATCTTGGATGCAAACAACGGTTTTCGTTTAAAAAAGCAGAGAACTACTATGCTGTTATTCCAGATAAAAAAAATTGCTTTTGGGCATCAAAGCGACATTTTTATGTTGCACGTTATTTAGGAGAATTATCTGTTAAGGATTAAGTTAACTTTCATCTAAATAACCGTTTTACACTCACCTGTCCAAAAGAGAGTGTGTTTCAGGGTGAAATAAATCCTCAGCTTGCACAGACTTAATAGCAATACCATCCATTACAGCATATCGTATCAGGGCAGTTATTTCCTCATGATTAGCAGATAAGCCGTATGGCCAAGGATTGCCCCCCATTAAATTAGTGAGCTCTTTTTGAAGCTCATGTACCCATGGTAGCGAAACACGGAGCACGTTTCCTAATGATAACTCATGTAAGCTAAATTCTTTTGCTCTCACAAATAATTGGAACAGGTGTTCTGGTAAATCAGGGTAATTTGATAGGAGCGTTTTCTTGACTGCCAGACAGTGCATTATTGGGAAAAAACCTGTTCTTCTGCAATAATCGCGCTCTGCTGCACCTACATTATCATACATGCGTATCACTGGTGCGTCTGGGTCTAGTAAGCTATTAGGCTCCCGTGGAGAGAAAATAGCGTCGATTTCGCCTTTACGGATAAGCTTATCAAGGCAATCATCTTTTTTAATTGATTGTACATCCATATGCTCTGGAAGCGTAATTTTCATTCGCTCACCGGGACCTGGGCTGTTCAATGCACCTACCTTCCATGATATCTCATCACTTTTTACTCCATATTCATCAGCCATCATCCCACGCAACCAAATACCTGCAGTCTGCTGAAATTCTGGTACACCAACGCGCATTCCCTTTAAATCTGCAAGAGAATTTATGCCTCTGTCGGAACGAATAAAAATCCCTGAATGCCTAAACGACCGAGATGGAAAAACAGGAATACCAATATATTCGGTATCCCCTCTTGCAGTCTTTGTAATATGGCTTCCCATCGATAATTCTGTGATATCATATCTTGCTTCCTGTAACGCAATTCTAAAAAGTTCTTCAGGTTCCCCAAAATGAAAATCAAATTCATATTTATTTGATTTTACATCTCCGTTTTGTATGGGACGGCTTCTATCGGTAGCCACACAAGCGATTGAAAATTTCATAAGTCTCTTTCTTGATTACAAGTACAATTTACCCTTTGGCCTATACCATAAAAACCATGCTGTGAATGTTGCAACTAACACAATACCAAAAATTATCATGAAACTGGCCTTTAGACCAAAAAATACTAACAAATACCCTATAAGTGGGTAAGCAATCAACCAACAGGCATGTGAAAGGCTAAATTGTGCACCAAAAATGACTGTTCTATCTTTTATATCTGTTTCTTCTCTTAAGATTTGGCCAATTGGCACCAAGATAAGACTTGATAAAAATCCAAAACATGCCCATGAAATTAGAAGCGCTTCATAAGATTGAATGAACGAAGAGCCTAGGCTAATTAATGCGGTTAAGAATGCCCCTGCTAACATGATGAGTTTATAATTTGAGATAGCACTTATTATAAAAACTATCATAGCAGAGAGAGCAGCACCTATTCCATAATATAGCATTGCTAAAACAAGTTTGCTTTCTGATAGTCCAAAAATTCCCTGAATGATTGTGACACTATTTACAAGTATCATTGCACCAGATGTAGCAATGACCATATTTAAACTTAATATTGCGAGCAAATTTCGGTTTCTAAGAAATAAAACGATTCCACCAATAGCCTTTTTCCAAATAGGAGTAAACTCCATTTTTTTTACATCTATTTCTGGAAAAATAGTAACCGATATAAGTAATGCGGAGAGTAAAAAACAAATTGTATTTCCTATGAAAAACCATGAATAATTCATGAATGAAAGCATAAATATAGCAAAAGTGGGGCTTAAAATATTTTCCAGATTATAAGCCACTCTGGATAAAGAGGAACCCCTTACAAATAAACTATCCTCTTTTAAAATCTCTGAAGTTACTGACTGGTAAATAGGAGTAAACCCAGCAGATAATGCATGAAGGCAAAAAATAATTAAATAAATTTGCCATATAGAGTTAACAAAAAACAATAGAATTACCGCGAATGCACGCATTAGATCAAATACGATAAGATACAGTTTTTTATAATTATTCCCAATTAGACCTGTAATGAGTGGGGAAATAAAAACATATGCTATCATCTTTATAGCCAGCGCTGTACCCAGCACGATACCTGCTTGATTTCCAGCAAGCTCAAATGCAAGCAATGCCAATGCGATTGTCGTCAGTCCAGTCCCAATCAAGGCAATAATTTGCGCAGCAAATAAAGTCCTAAATGCTGGTATGTAAAATAGCTCAAACATATAAGAAAATATTTGTTATCTTGCTATTGATTTTGCAACAGCACGCTTCGCCAACTCTACGATTAAATGTGCTCGATAATCTGCCTCAGCATGTATATCACTCATTAGCCCATCAGCAGAAATATTAATTTCAGATAAAGATTCAGGAAGAAACCGCGCAGATAAAGCCGTTTCTATCTGCTGGCATCTAAATACACCTTCTTCTCCTGCACCCGTAACAGCAACTCTTACCTCTGAGTCAAACTTTGCTACAAAAATACCAACCATAGCATATCGTGATGCTGGATTAGGAAATTTTTCATAGGCCGCTCTTTCTGGTTTAGGTAAACTGACTGAAGTAATTATTTCATCCTCTTCTAAGGCAGTTTCAAATAAATCAACAAAGAAGTTTTCTGCTTTTATATCACGTTTAGTAGTATGAATTGTGCCTGACATAGCTAATATGGCAGCTGGATAGCATGCGGATGGGTCATTATTCGCAAGAGACCCGCCGATGGTTCCACGATTGCGAACCTGTCTATCGCCAATATGAGACGCAAGTTGCGCGGTAGCAGGATTTTCAGTTTTTACAAGTGCAGAGTTCGATACATCAAAATGAGTTACCATCGCGCCAATATTCAACAACCCTTCTCGTAAAACAATTTTATCGAGCCCACATTTTTCTAGACCAATTAAATTTTCAATGCGCGCTAAACGCTGTTTTAATGTTGGCAGTAACGTCATTCCGCCTGAAATCACTTTGTTATCATCCGACCCAGAAAGAAGGCTTTCTGCCTCCTTAATAGAACCTGGCTTAAGGTAGTTAAATGAATACATATTTAATTCCTATTACTGTACATCGATTTTTATTACCTGTTTGTTAAATTATTCTCATTTTTTGCTGCTTCTTGAATTGATTTAACAATATTTTGGTAACCTGTACATCTACACAAATTACCTTCTAGCCCTTGCCTAATTTCCTGATCAGTTATATCAGGTTTTCCCTTTATCAGTTCAATTGCACTCATAATCATGCCAGGAGTACAAAACCCACATTGTAATCCATGGTTTTCATGAAATGCTCTCTGCATAGGATGCAACACATCTCCATCTGCAAGACCTTCAATTGTTAAAACATCACGACCGTCAGCCTGAACAGCTAACATTGTACAAGATTTTATGGACTTTCCATCTACATGAATCACACATGCACCACATTGACTTGTATCACACCCAATATGTGTCCCCGTAAGTTTAAGCTTTTCTCTTATGAAGTCAGCAAGCAATACATGATCAAACACATCCTGTGTATACTTTTTTCCATTAACTGTGAGTGTAACCTCTGTCACGAAATTTTCTCCATAAATTTTATTCCTTTACCCGTAGTTGCATATAACAAACAAGGTAAATAACTTGGCTCCATTAAGAAATATAATATTTTCCTTGTAAAAAAAAATACCGTAAGTATTTATACCAGATAAATTATTATTTTTTAAAATAGTACGCCATAGAGAAAATGATATTTTGACTAATGATATTCCTAAATTAGGTAGACCTTCTTCTGTCATAAATGCTGCGCGACAGGTTTGGTATGACAGTCTAGCCGCATTATCTGAATTGTCTAAATTTGAGCGTATCTGGCGCATTTTTTGGATATTAGGGCCTTTTATTTTACTCATAGAGAGGAGTCCTGCGGATGCTTGGATATCACTGATTTGTATAGGGTTTATTGTCCGCACAATAAAATTAAAACAGACTAAATTTTTGAGCATATTTTGGGTACGAGCAGCGTTTGTTTTTTGGTTAGTATGTCTGATATCAGCTGCGTTTTCTAAAATACCTTTTTATGCATTAACTGAGGCCTTTGTTTGGTTTCGCTTTCCATTATTTGCAATGGCATGCGTTTTTTGGCTTGGCACTGATAAAAGGCTTATATACGCCATGCTATCCACGACAGCTATCGCAATGCTTGTCATGTGTGTCATTTTAGCTGCAGAGCTATATTTTGTTGGTCAAGTAAACCAACGCCTTAGTTGGCCTTATGGCGACCTTACTTCTGGAAACTATCTCGCGAAAGTCGGCCTACCTGCATTTTTAGTAATGGTAGCACTCGCAGTTTCAGCACGCCACAATATTGCCAGTGTAGCAGCATTAGTATCCCTAATAACATTGATATTTAGCGTTTTAACCGGTGAACGAATAAATTTTATTTTGCGTGCCTGCGCGGGAATGCTAGCTGGTTTAATGTGGCGTCCAAAATGGAACAGATATTTAATACTTATCGCGATTGAAGTTACAGCAGTAATTTTTTTATTCCACAATAGACCTGAGATGGCCGACCGGTTTTTGACAAACTTTGTTGATCAATTACCTATTCATACTGATAGCCCATACTATCGTTCAATGATGCCTGGAATTGTAGCGTTCCAACAGGCTCCAATGTTAGGTGTTGGTACAGCAGCATTTAGAGAATTATGTCCAGAAATAATTTCGGATAGACAAGAATTAGACTGTCATCCACATCCACATAATTTTTATATTCAGATGGCAGGAGAAACTGGTATAATCGGTCTTATAACTGGCACAACATTCTTCATTTCAATTATATTTGTTTGCTATGTAGCCAGAAAACGAAATCCCGATAATGTTTTTGTTGCGGTTGCATTTATTATTCCTCTTAGCTTATTTTGGCCCATAGCATCCTCTAGTGACTTATTTGGACAATGGAACAATTGCTTTATGTGGAGCGCTATATCTTTATCATTATGCTCATCTAACATTAAACCAGAAAAGGCTATAAGTTAAAAACACTGATTAAATGATACTCGAAATAAAAATTAATGAATTAGCATATTATGAGGATTTTTATCTGTTTTAGTTATTTGTGAGCCTGCTTATTGTTAGTTACCCCATCTATGAGACAGTGTGTTCTTCTATTCGCCGAAACTTCGATAAAAATACTAACTTTTCGATTGCAGATGATAGGCACTTACATAAATTTGTGTTTAGAGTTGTTTCAAGAGTGATAAAATTAAACGATGCCAATCAAAATAAAATATGATTTTTTTATGAAATAGCTGGAGCTAGCTGTTGTGCTTTACCTTCAATAACCAGTGTTGTTGCAATAATTTTCCAGAACAATTGACTATACTTGCATTATATCCTT
>ENA-OSEY01001789-OSEY01001789.1-marine-metagenome-genome-assembly--contig:-NODE-1789-length-14431-cov-3.046886_pt1 | contig 14431 bp, 17 predicted proteins | sample MGYA00248465_ERZ534230 | MGnify/ENA primary metagenome ERZ534230 (study PRJEB26409, sample SAMN06344110) | marine metagenome | isolation source: Sea water from surface | place: Atlantic Ocean:Southern...
AAAATGCTGTTCTACCCTTAGAAAATGCTATACAAGGAAACCTCAAAGAAACTACGACTCGTGTGCTTTCTAGCTTAACTCCAAGAGAAGAAAGAGTTCTTAGAATGAGATTTGGTATTGGTATGAATACCGATCATACATTAGAAGAAGTAGGACAACAATTTAGTGTTACTAGGGAGCGTATTAGACAAATAGAAGCTAAGGCACTAAGAAAATTAAAACATCCGAGTCGTTCTAGGAAATTAAGAAGTTTTCTCGATACATAATGCTGCAATAGGAGAACATCATGAGATGCCCATTTTGTGGAAACACTGATACTCAAGTTAAAGATAGTAGGCCAGCAGAAGATAATGTGTCTATAAGAAGAAGAAGATCTTGTCCTGCATGTGCAGGAAGATTTACAACATATGAAAGAGTTCAACTTAGAGACTTAATTGTATTAAAAAAAAATAATAGAAGGGAAATATTTGATAGAGATAAATTAGAAAGATCAGTCAGAATTGCACTACAAAAAAGACCTATTGAAATAGATAGGATAGAACAAATGGTGACTGGTATAGTTAGAAGATTGGAGAGCTTAGGGGAGACAGATATTCCCTCAGATAAGGTAGGGGAAATTGTTATGGAGACATTGGCTAGAATAGATACAGTTGCATATGTAAGATTTGCATCTGTTTACAAAAATTTTCAAGCAGCTGATGATTTTGAAGAATTTGTATCTGAGTTAAGACCAGACATAAAATAGTCATTTTTGTTAATGGACAATCAAGAAAAAAATACAAAAAATGATTTCAGATTTTTAAAAACTGCTATTTCATTAGGTTACAGAAGCATAGGACAAACATGGCCTAATCCATCAGTAGGATGTGTAATAGTTAAAAATCAACATATTGTTGGAACAGGCAACACTGCATTCAGAGGGCGACCACATGCAGAGAAAATAGCATTAGATCAGGCAAAATCTGAGGCTTTAGATTCTACCGTTTATGTTACTTTGGAGCCATGTTCTCACTTCGGCAAGACCGCTCCTTGCACAACACAACTTATTAAAGCAAAAGTAAAGCGAGTAGTTTGTCCATTAAAAGATCCAAACCCTAGAGTAAATGGTAAAGGATTCGAAATTCTTCGAAAAAATGGAATAATTGTAGATAACTCTCCTATTTTGCTAAAAGAGATTAAAAATTTAAATCAGGGATTCATTACTTCAATAGAAAAAAAGAGGCCCTTCATAGCTTTAAAGTTAGCTATGAGTTTAAACGGGAAAATAGCTACACAAACTAAAAAAAGTAATTGGATTTCTGGAGAAAAGTCTAGAAATTTTGTTCAGCTTATAAGATCACATTATGATGCCATCATGATTGGTACGGAGACTGCTTTTTGGGATAATCCTAGTCTCAATCTACGTGGTCAATTTTCAGACCTTCCACAACCAGCTAAAATCATTATTGATAAAGATCTAAAATTATCAAAAAAAATGAATTATATCAGATCAAAAGATACTGATAAATTATTTTTTGTACACGATTTAAATTTAAAAAAAGAAAAAATAGAATCCATGAAAGTTAAAGGTATAAGAACAATAGGTGTATCAACTCTAAAAAACGGTAATTTAAATTTAGATGAAATTTTTAAAAATCTTTCAAAGTTAGGACTGACGAGTGTTTTAGTTGAAGGTGGAGGAAAAATTGCGACTTCTTTATTAGAAGTTGAATTGGTAGACAAACTTATATTATTTACTGCAGGAATTATATTGGACAAAAATGGTATTGATGGTTTTCAACCATCAATACCTGAAAGTATTAATTTAAATAATTATAATCGATATGATCTTGATAAATCGTTAACGATTGGAAATGATATTGCTCATTTTTGGAATATAAATAATTAAACTCAAATAATTTTACCAATTAAAAAAACTAGATAGATTGATTTCATTAAAAAATGTTTGAAGTTTTACAAAATAAATATTAGTAAGATTTCTTAATAAAATTATCAAAAAAATATTCTTATTATTCAATTAAATTTTAAATAGATTAAAAATATGTTTACTGGTTTAATAACAGATATTGGAACATTAGTGAGTGTTAGAAAATCCAAAATCTTTAGTGCAAGAATAAGTTGTAATTATAATTATTCTGAAACTTCCGAAGGTGCCTCTATATGCCATGATGGGGTATGTTTAACAATTTTTAATAAAAGAAAAGAAGAAAAAGGCTTTTCTTATGAAGTTGAAGTTTCTAGTGAAACAATTTCAAAATCAAATATCATGAAATCAAAAGAACCTTGGAAAATTGGTAAAAAAGTCAATTTAGAAAAATCCCTTAAAATTGGTGACGAATTAGGTGGACATATAGTTACTGGTCACGTTGATGGTGTAGCAAAACTAATTAAATCAAAAAAAATAGATGAAAGTCATAAATTAACATTTGAGTGTCCGGAGGAACTTATAAAATTCATTGCAGTGAAAGGATCAATTGCTTTAAATGGAACTTCCCTAACTGTAAATGATGTAAGTAAAAATATATTCACCGTAAATATTATTCCACATACAAAACAAGTAACTACTTGGAAAGATAGTAAAACTGGTGATCTATTTAATTTAGAAATAGACTTACTAGCTCGTTACATGGATAGATTGCAAGCGGGTACGAAATAAAATGAATATTACTAATAAAGAAAAACTTGTTCAAAAACATAATGAAATCAATGCCATCGCAGAAATTAATGATATTATTGAAGAAGCTAGAAATGGAAGAATGTTTATTCTTGCAGACGATGAAGATAGGGAAAATGAGGGAGACCTTATAATTCCTGCACAAATGGCTACGCCAGAGGCAATAAATTTTATGGCCACTTATGGGCGAGGTTTAATATGCTTATCTTTAACTAAAAAACGCATAGAAGCTTTGAACCTTCCATTGATGTCAGCTTCAAACTCATCAAGACATGAAACTGCTTTTACAGTTTCTATTGAGGCTAAAGAAGGTGTTACTACAGGTATATCCGCACACGACCGAGCCTTAACGATTTCAACAGCAATTAATCCATTATCAGGACCAGGTGATATAGCAACACCTGGACATGTATTCCCCTTAAAAGCTAAAGACGGTGGTGTTCTTGTGCGAGCTGGGCATACAGAGGCTGCTGTGGATGTTTCAAGATTAGCTGGCTTAAATCCCTCAGCAGTAATTTGTGAAATTATGAATGAAGATGGAACAATGGCTAGAATGCCTGATTTAATTTCATTTGCTAAAATTCATAATTTAAAACTTGGAACTATTTCAGATTTAATTGCATACAGAAGAAGGTATGATAACTTAGTTAAAGAAATTGAAAGCCAAAAAGTAAATTCAATTTTTGGAGGAGAATGGCAATTAAAAACTTTTATTGATGAGATCAGTAACTCATTACATTACACAATTTCTAAAGGTGATATTAGATCAGATGAAGGTATACTCGTAAGAATGCACGTTACAAATACATTTCAGGATCTGCTAGGAATTGAACCCAAACGACAAAATCAAATAAGTGACTCTATGAATCAAATAAGCGAGGAAGGAAGAGGTGTGCTTGTACTACTAAATTTTAGTCATCATTCAAATAATAAAGAAGATAAAAATTCCAATACTATACGCAGATACGGTATTGGAGCTCAAATCTTAAAAGCTCTAGGAGTAAATAATATAAAATTATTAACTAATTCTGGCACGCCAAAACTAATTGGACTAGAAGGCTATGGTCTTAAGATATTAAAAACTATACCTATTAAAAAATATGAATAAGAAGACTAAAAATTTTGAACTTAAATATGATACCAATATAGCAATTGTTGGTTCTCCTTACTATAAATCAATTTATGATAACCTTTTGAATGGAACACTAAAAGAATTGTCAAACCACAATATCAATGTGGAAATACTAAATGTTGAAGGAGCTTTAGAAATACCAACAGCCATCAGTCTTCTTAAAAGAGATTTTGATGGGTTTATTGCTTTAGGCTGTATCATAAGGGGAAAAACAAGTCATTATGATATCGTAGCAGAAAATAGTGCCCAAGCTCTATCTCAGTTAGGATTGGAAGGTATTTGTATTGGCAACGGAATACTTACAGTTAATAGCATTGAGCAAGCAATAGAGAGATCTGATCCAAAATTAAAAAATAAAGGTAAAGACGTAGCAAAAGCATTGATCTCTTTGCTTTTAATCAAGCAAAATTATAATTCTAATAAATAAGATTTAATTCATTTTTAGATTTTGGAAAGTTCAAAAATTACAAAACTACAAAAAGTTAAAGAGAAAAGTGTTTCAAGGCTATATGCTGTTCAAGCACTTTTCCAAATTGAAGCAAATAGTAATTCTATAGAAAAAATTGTCTTAGAGTTTAAAAATCATAGAGAAAAAGAAAATCTTGATAGTAATAACTATTCTAAAGCTGATTTAATCTTTTTTAAAAAAATAATTGAAACAACAGTTAAACATCAAAAAAAAATTGATTTGAATATAATGAAATCAATAAAGGAAGACTGGGCTATGGAAAGAATTGATCCAACTTTAAGAGCTATCTTTAGAGCAGCTGCTGCTGAATTTTTGATAAAAACTCCCCCCAAGGTTGTAATAAGTGAATTTTTAGAAATTGCAAAATCATTTTTCCCGAATGGAAAAGAGTGTAAATTAGCTAACGGAGTGTTAGATAAGCTTGCAACTGAAATTTTATCAAACTAAATTAGGCAATGATAGAAATCGTTTATCTGCTGAACTTTATTCACTCATTTTTGAATATTAGTTCAAATTAAACTTGTTATTTCTTGGAAAACCTTTAGGTGCAATTTTACCTGATTGGGCTCTTTTACCTACCCAATCTTCAAAATTGCTTAATACATTTTTCCTACCTGATTTATCAAACCAAACAAGCCCAATTTCTGAATCAAAAGAAGTGATATCGGAGAGATATGCATTTTTATATTTTTGTAACCTCACACCCTTACCCTTATTAAGTTCTGGTAATTCATTTATTTTGAAAATCAAAAGTTTTCTATTTGTCCCAATTGTAGCAATTGAATCACCCTTAATATTTTTTAAACAATTGGCTATAATACCAGTTTTTAGATTAATTATTTTTTTGCCAGACCTTGTTTGTGCTAACATGTCTTCATGCTTAATAATAAAACCATCGCCAATATTAGATGTAACAAGTGAACTTAGATTAGATTCAAAAACTATAACATTCACTATTTCTATCTGATTAGGTAAATCAGTAAGTAACCTTATTGGTTCTCCATTAGTTCTTCCACTTGGAAGTAAATTCACTTGTAGAGAATAGATATGACCATTACTTCCAAAAATAAGAATTTTATCAGAAGTTTTTGCATTAATTAAAAAACGTTTCTCATCTCCCTCACGATATTTTATTTCTTCAGTGTTGATTACTGTTCCTTTTACAAATTTTATCCAACCAAGCTTTGAAACTATAACCGTAACTTCTTCTTCTTCAATAAATTCCGGAATTTCTAAATTTTCTAATATTTCTTTTTCTTCAATTATTGTTTTTCGATTAAAATACATAGTATTTGAACTTAATTTGAGTTTTAATAACTCAAAATCCTTAGACAACTTTTGCCATTGATTATTTTCATCTTCCAAAAGCATTTCTAAACCTAGACGCTCTTTTAAAAGTTGGTCTTTTTCTTCTTCAAGCTGAATTTGCTCAAGTTTTCTTAAAGATCTTAATCTCATGTTTAAGATTGCCTCTGCTTGTAAATCAGAAAGGTCAAATTCTTTTTGAAGATCCAATTTAGGGTTATCATTATACCGAATTATACTTATTACTTTATCTAAGTTTAAATAGGTAACTATAAAACCTTCTAATAAATGTAACCTAGAATCTATATTTCTTAATCGAAATTTTGATCGTCGGATTAAAATATTTCTAGAGTGATCAATATAGTTAAGTAATAAGTCTTTTAGACTCGAAACTCTAGGTATTTTACCATCAAATAACACGTTCATATTAAGAGAAAATCTGGATTCTAAATCGGTTTTTTTGAACAAATGTTCCATAAGTACATCAGGAGGAATATTCTTCGATTTAGGCTCAAGTACTAACCGAATATCTTCAGCACTTTCATCTCTTAAATCATTTAATAAATTTATTTTTTTGTCATTTATAAGTTCGGCTAATTTTTCTACTAATTTTGATTTTTGGATACCATATGGTATTTCTGTAATTACTATTTGCCATCTTCCCCTGGATAAAAACTCTTGATTGAATTTAGCTCTGATTCTAAAACTCCCTTTTCCTGAAATATAGTTATCTAATATAGTACTTTTAGAATCTACTAATACACCTCCTGTTGGAAAGTCTGGACCTTTTACTATCTCCATGAGATCTGAATCATCTAATTTTGAATTCTGAATTAACTTTATTGATGCATCCAAAATTTCTCTAATGTTATGTGGTGGAATACTAGTAGCCATTCCAACAGCAATACCGTAAGCACCATTTGCTAGAAGTTGAGGGAACAAGGCGGGTAAGTACTCAGGTTCTTTTTCTGACCCATCATAATTATCTTTAAAATCAACAGCAGATTCATCTAGGCCATCTAACATTATCATAGAGATTTCGCTCAAGCGAGCTTCTGTGTATCGCTGTGCTGCTGCATTATCACCATCAATATTACCAAAATTACCTTGACCCTCTATAAGTGGATACCTAGTTGTAAATGTCTGAGCCATTCTCACTAAAGAATCATATATGGCTTTATCTCCATGGGGATGGAAATTACCCATAACCTCACCAACAATTTTAGCACACTTTCTAAATGAACCGGAGGGAGCTAATTTTAACTGCCTCATGGCATATAATATTCTTCGGTGTACTGGCTTTAAACCATCTCTGCTATCAGGTAATGCGCGGTCAGTTATAGTAGAAAGAGCATATTCTAGATATCTTTGACCAAGTGCAACGTCTAGATTTTCATTTAGTATTATTTCTTTATTTGAATTTTTTTTATTTGTCATAAATAATCCATCAACTATTTCATATGCTTTTAATTTATAGGTTTAAAAATGAAAACAAAAAATATTCTAATTACTGGATGTTCAAGTGGGATTGGTAAAGATGTTGCCATTACTCTTCATAACAAAGGATGGAGAGTCTTTGCAACATGTAGATCTAAAACAGATTGTACTTTTTTTACAAAATTAGGTATCGAAAGTTTTCCTTTAGATTTACTTAAAGAAGAATCGATAAATTGTGCAGTTAATTTAGTAAAAGAAAAAACTAAATCTCAACTAGATGTATTATTTAATAATGGTGCGTATGCGATACCCGGTGCGATCCAAGATATACCTAGGTCTGCTATGAGAGAAATTTTTGAAGTAAATGTATTTGGCCAAATTGATTTAATAAATAGATGCATACCACTAATGATGAATTCAGATTATCCAAAAGTTATTAATTGTTCGTCAGTATTAGGTTTCATATCACTTCCTTATAGAGGTTTGTATTCGGCTACTAAATATTCAATTGAAGCACTAACTGATGCTCTAAGAAGAGAAAACTATGATAGTAAAATTAAATTTGTACTAATTCAACCAGGCCCGATAAACACTGATATAAAAAAGAAATCTGTAAAGCATTTTGAAAAATGGATTGATTGGAAAAAATCTATCCATAAAAAAACTTACGAAAATAAAGTCATAAAAAGATTATATGATAATAACTATAAGGATTCATTTAATAGCTATGAATTACAACCTGATGAAGTTACAAAAATACTAATTAACGTTTTAAATTCTAAAAAACCAAAAGCAAGGTACAAAATTACTATCCAAACTAAAATTGCTCAAATAATGACTAAACTTTTGCCAACTAATACACTAGACTGGTTCTTTAAAATCTGATAACTCAAAATTAATTTTAAAAATAAAAAAAAATGTCCTCTATCCTATTCATAATTACAATTATTACTTGTCTTGTTGTTTTAATTATTCTGATGTTTGGAATTGGATCTTTTGCCAAAGGTGGAAATTTTGGAAAAAAATATTCTAACAAACTCATGCGATGGCGAATTATAGCACAAGCAGTAGCAGTATTACTTATTATTGCCTTTGTTTATTTTGAAAAAAGAGGGTAAAAATGGTTATTCTTAATAAAATATATACAAAAAGGGGAGATGACGGAAAGACAGAACTTGGTAATGGAGAAAGGGTTAAAAAATTTTCCAGAAGGGTTGTTGCATATGGAACAGTGGATGAACTTAATTCATTAATTGGTATAGTAACTTCTTTAGATATTGATAAAGATCTTCAAAAATCTCTTTTAAAAATACAAAATGATCTGTTTGATATAGGAGCAGATTTATGTGTACCAAAAGATGAAAAAAATAATAATTTTTCACCTTTTAGATTTCCAAATAATTTTGTTCTAAGGTTAGAAAATGAAATAGATTTGATGAATTCATCCATAGAACCAATAAAATCATTTGTTCTACCTGGAGGAAGCATAGTGTCATCTCAGTTGCACCTATGCAGAACAACTTGTAGAAGAGCTGAAAGATATGTAGTCGAATTAATGGAAAAGGAAGATATTAATCCAGAAGTTTTAAAATATTTAAACCGTCTTTCAGATTGGTTTTTTGTGTCAGCAAGGAAATATAATGAGAATGGAAAGAATGATATTCTTTGGGTTCCATCCAAAAATAAAAAAGAATAAAATGTGCGACAATAATTAGTGTTTAATTAAATGTTTTTTTATGAATTAATAAATAAATATATCAAAAAAAGAGGGCATAAATGAAAATTTTGGTTCCAGTTAAAAGGGTTATAGACTATAATGTAAAAGTCAGAGTTAAACCTGATGGTAGTGGTGTTGATTTATCAAACATCAAAATGTCAATGAATCCTTTTGATGAAATAGCACTTGAAGAAGCTATAAGGATTAAAGAAGCTAATAATGCTGAAGAAATAATTGCTGTATCAATTGGCCCTGAGCAATCTCAAGAAACTTTAAGAACTGCTTTAGCTATGGGTGCTGATAGAGCTATTTTGATCATTGCAACTGACGATGTTAATTGTGATATTGAACCATTAGACGTGGCAAAAATTTTACACGCTATAGTAGTTGAAGAAAAAATTGATTTGGTTTTATGTGGAAAGCAAGCCATTGATAATGATATGAATGCAACAGGACAAATGCTTTCAGCTTTGATGGGCACATCTCAAGCTACTTATGCATCAAAAATAGAATTAAATACAAATAAAGCTACTGTCACTAGAGAAGTAGATGGGGGTTTACAAGTAATAGAAGTATCTTTACCCGCAGTAATCTCAGTAGATTTAAGACTAAATGAACCGAGATATGCAAGCCTTCCTAATATTATGAAAGCAAAAAGAAAACCTTTGGAGCAAAAAACTCCAGAAGATTTTAATATTCAAATTAAAAATAGGTTGGAGATTTTAGAAACAAAAGAACCACCTGAAAGACCGTCTGGAATTAAAGTTTCTTCCGTAGATGAGCTTATAGAAAAACTTAAAAACGAAGTAGGAGTAATTTAAAATGACAGTTTTAGTAATTGCTGATATCGTAAATAATGAACTTTCTATTGACCTAACTGGGAAAACTGTAAATGCAGTTAGTAGTTTAGGAGATGTTACTGTGCTTTGTGCTTGTGAAGATGCGGCAAGTGCTTCTAATGAAGCTGCTAAAATCAAAGGTGTAAATAAAGTCCTTAATATAAGTAATGTACTTTTTAAAAACGGTTTGGCAGAGCCTATGTCAGCCCTTATAGTTGAATTATCTGAGAATTATGATTTCATTGTTTCTGCTGCTAGTGCTTTTGGAAAAAATATATTACCTAGGGCAGCTGCATTAATCGATGTCATGGTAATAACAGACATTTCAAGAATTATAAATGAAGATACTTTTGAAAGACCTATATATGCAGGAAACGCTCTTCAAACTGTAAAGAGTAGTGATAAGAAAAAAATTCTTAGCATAAGAACTGCTAATTTCGAGGTACCAGATCTTTCGAATAGTGCTTCTATTATAAATGCCAACTGCTCTATTTCTGAAAATAAAATGTCTTATTGGGTCGAAGATAAAATCCAAGAAAATGATAGACCTGAACTAACTTCAGCAAAAATAGTAGTTTCTGGAGGAAGAGGTATTGGAAGTGAAGAAAATTTTGAGATAGTTGAAAAATTAGCGGGTAAGCTTGGTGCTGCTGTGGGAGCTTCTAGAGCTGCTGTAGATTCAGGCTTTGCACCTAACGACTGGCAAGTAGGTCAAACTGGAAAAGTGGTTGCACCAGAGCTTTATGTTGCAGTAGGAATTTCAGGTGCTATACAACATTTAGCTGGAATGAAAGATAGCAAAGTGATAGTAGCTATTAACAAAGATGAAGAAGCGCCTATTTTTCAAGTTGCAGATTTTGGTTTGGTTGGGGATTTATTTAATATTGTCCCCGAATTAACTAATAAAATTTGAACTAATGTAATATTCCAATGACTAACAATATTAAGCTTATAGGAGTAGTTGGAGCAGGACAAATGGGGCTTGGTATTGCGCAAGTTTTTGCCACCTCTGGATTTGATGTTTTGATAAACGATAATAATAAAGTCTCTTTATCAAATTCTTCTGAAGTAATTAAAGCAAATTTGAAAAAGGCAATAAATAAAGGCAGATTGCATAAGAATGCTGGCATATCTTCCGTTAAAAAGATCAAATCAGAATTTGATATTTCTCAGCTTGGTAAATGTGATCTAATAATCGAAGCTGCGACAGAAGATGAAAAAATTAAGCATGAAATTTTTAAGGATTTAATACCTCACCTCCAACCCCATACAATCCTCACCTCAAATACCTCATCAATTTCAATAACAAGGTTAGCGGCTAGAACCGATCGACCTGAAAAATTTATGGGCTGTCATTTTATGAAACCTGCACCAGTTATGCAGTTAGTAGAGTTAGTAAGAGGTATAGCTACAAATGAAGAAACTGCAAATTGCTTAAAAGATCTGGTAAAAAAGATTGGTAAAATCTCTACTAATTCAGAAGATTTTCCTGCCTTCATTGTAAATAGAATACTTATGCCGATGATAAATGAAGGAATATATGCACTTTATGAAGGTGTAGGTACTGTTGAAAGTATTGATAATTCTATGCGTTTAGGTGCTAATCATCCAATGGGACCGTTGGAGCTTGCAGATTTTATTGGTCTTGATACTTGCTTAGCAATTATGAACACTCTTCATGACGGTTTAGCTGATACAAAATATCGTCCATGCCCATTACTAGTTAAATACGTAGAGGCAAATTGGTTGGGAAGAAAAAATAAAATAGGTTTTTATAATTATAAAGGAGAAAAACCGGTCCCAACAAGATAGAAAAAATTAAATACCCTCTCCAAAATAATTATTGACTAAACTTTTTAATTTTTCTTCCAAAACCTTTTCATCTTCACCCGTAATTTTTATAGATATTACTGATCCCTTTTCTGCTGCTAAAGTAAGTAATCCCATTATTGAATTTCCGGGAACTACCAAGTTATCTTTGGAAACTTCTACAAAAGATTTATAGTTGTCTACAACAGCTGCAAATTTTGCGGATGCTCTAGCATGCAAACCTCTTTCATTAATAATTTTTAATTCAAGTTTTATAGTAATTTTTTTACCTATTTTTAAATTTAAATTACTTAATTTGGAAGATCTCTATGATTAGAAAGAACATTATGGCCGTCACTATTTAATTTATTCCTTAACATATTAACAAAAACTACAGAACGATGTTGTCCTCCTGTACAGCCAAATCCAATCGAAAATTGGCTTTTCCCTTCTTTTTGAACTTGAGGAATCAAAAAATTGATCAAGCTAAATACTTTTGAAAAAAATATTTTAAATTCTCTAGAACTAGATAGAAAATCTTGTACTTTTTTGTCACGACCATCTAATTTTTTTAAGTGTGAAATCCAGTAGGGATTTTTCAAAAACCTACAGTCAAATATCATATCAAAATTTCTAGGTAATCCGTTTTTATAGGAAAACGACTGAATTAATATGCTAAATTTTTTTATTTTTGCAATTGATAAATTATTTAGCAATTTTTCTCTAAGATCTGTAGGACTATAATCAGTTGTATCAATGATAATATTAGCAAAATCTTTTATAGGTTTCAGATACTCCATTTCTTCAGCTAATGCCTCTGATAAAGATTTAACTCCAGACAATGGATGACTCCTTCGAGTTTCATTAAACCTTTTTAAAAGTTTATTTGAATCACAATCTAAAAAGATTATTTTAACTACCATTTTTTTATACTTTGAAAGAAGTTTTCTTAAGTTTTCAGGAGAAAATTCTCTTGTTCTTATATCTACCCCTAATGCTAAGTTTTTATTTCTCGTTTTACTCAAAACTAAGCTATCTATCATGGATATTGGTATGTTATCTACTGTTTCAAAACCAACATCCTCAAAAACATTTATTGCAGTAGTCCTACCTGCTCCAGATGCGCCAGTTATAATTATTAATTGGTTGTAATGATCAGTTTCCAAGAAATTACCTTAAATAGTATTGTGTTTTACTCCATATCTTAAGCTCATAAAAAGAGCGCTTTCATTATTATAAATAGGATTAAATTCCATCATTTTTATTTTTTTTCCAAAGCAATGTTTCTTTTTTGCATTTGGCAAACGTTTTAATTCTAGATTAGTAATCTTTACAAAGCAAAATAATTTAGCTGAAACCACAAAAGGAACCTCGATTAATCCAATACCTCTTGCCTCAATAAAATTTGGGGTAGTTTCAGGTTTGCTTATTATAATTTTATTTTCTTTTAACCTGAAATGGGTTTGATCATCAGAAATTAATTTTGCACCCATAGATATAAGTTTTATTGCTAAATTACTTTTACCAGCGCCAGACTTTCCAAGTATAACGACTCCTTTTCCATTAATATCAACACTTGAAGCATGTATTATTTTACTGTTATTTTTATATATCTTCATGCTTATTATTGACTTAAAAAATTATTCATTATTCAATGTTATAATAATTAATTATTTTAAAAAATGATTTAATTATATTAAATAAAAATAAAACTTATGATATTTAGTCAAATTAAAATTAATTTGATTATAGAAAAATAGATCGTAACTCATTAGGATTACTATGGCTAATATAAGTATAACTACAAATCCAACTGGACGTAGTCCAGACAATAAATTTTTCTTTGGAAAACAGACCAAAGCTTTAGATCTAACAAGACCAAAATATAATAAAATTGGCAAAGAAAAAGATTATAAAGAATTTTTAAAATTATTAAAAAGTCAAAACTATTTATCCCCTATGAATTTCGAAACAGTAGGGACCAATTTTACATTACATACCAATGATGAACGTCATAAGCAATTTGTTTGGAATATGTTTAAAGTTACAGCTGAAGACCAAGTAGGAGATTGGACTATATATCACAATACTGAAATCAAAATGGATCCAAAGATATATATTCACCTGGATGAAAAAATATTATTAATAGGTGGGACAACTTTTCTTGGTGAAATAAAAAAGGGCGTATTTGGTATTGTTAGTTTTGAGCTACCAAAGTATAAAATACTTCCCATGCATTGTGGTGCATTTACATATGGCGGGACTACTAACTTAATGTTTGGATTAAGTGGAACAGGTAAAACAACATTAAGTAGTGATCCGGATTATAAACTTATTAGTGATGACGAAGTAGCATGGACAAATATGGGCATAAGAATGATAGAAACTGGTTGTTATGCAAAAAGTGAAGGGCTTACACCTGATACTCATAGAACAATTTTTGATGCAGTAGCAACTGCAAAAAAACGTAATACACTTGTAGAAGAAAATCCTGAGGCATTAAATGCAAGATTAAGTTATCCTATAACTTGTGTAGAAAACGCATATCATAAACGTAGTAATTTTGATCACGCTGATAATATATTTTTTCTTACTATGGATGCAGAAGGTGTTTTTCCTGCTATTAGTAGAATAAATGGAAATACTGTAAAGCGCTTTTTTGAAACTGGTTATACAAGTCAAATGCCCGGTACAGAAGCTGGAACTGATGAAATCAAAAGAACATTTTCACCATGTTATGGGTCTCCATTTATGCCACGTAAAGTAAAAGAGTATAGTGATATGTTGATGAAAAAAATAAAAAAACATAATTGTAATGTTTTTTTAGTTAATACAGGTATGGATAAAAATGGTAAAAGATTTGATTTAGAATTTACTAGAAATACTATAAAACAGGCTATATTGACAGAATACCCTTTAGAGGATGATAGTGAGAAAGTTTTAAAAAAACTTGAAAATTTGATTGAACAAAAATAGAGATTTTTACTTTAAAATATAAATTTAAATATATAAATATAATAAAAGCTATATTTTATTTTCGAATTGTTTT
>ENA-OSEY01001791-OSEY01001791.1-marine-metagenome-genome-assembly--contig:-NODE-1791-length-14426-cov-2.843682_pt1 | contig 14426 bp, 11 predicted proteins | sample MGYA00248465_ERZ534230 | MGnify/ENA primary metagenome ERZ534230 (study PRJEB26409, sample SAMN06344110) | marine metagenome | isolation source: Sea water from surface | place: Atlantic Ocean:Southern...
TGAGCAAAAACAGAGGCTTAAAAATTTGGCAGGGCCAGGCGGATTCGGACCGCCGACCTCTACCATGTCAAGGCCGATTGGCCGCACCAAGATACGCTTGGACACTCAAACTTTACATGGACAAAGGGAAAAGTTATCAGAAGTGGCTCGTAGTCTCAGGCTTGCGAAGATCCATCGCTCATATTCGGCCACGCCTGCGAGGTTGCTGACGACACCGCCACAGTTTGGCTGCCGCACAGGTTTGGTTGCCTCTGCGAGCGGTGCCTAGGTCTCGCCGACTGATGGCCGAAATCGGGAGTTACTGCGCCAGGAACCCCCCATCAATCGGATACACGCCACCAGTGCAGAACGATGCGTCGTCGCTCGCTAAGAACGCCACCATCGCCGCGACCTCGTCATCCGTGCCATATCGTTTCATGGCAATTAGTGATTCAAAACCCTCTTTGGCAGCATTGGGTGCGCCCGGCGCCGCCTGTTCTTCGATGGATCTCATCATTGCATTGTCGATGGGAGCTGGCGCTATTGCGTTTACACGGACACCTTGCTCGGCGAGTTCTAGCGCTGCAACTTCAACAAGACCCACGATGGCATGCTTACTTGCTGTATACGCCCCTAAGCCCGGGACACCCACTTTTCCCGTTACGGAACTTGTAACAATCACTGAGCCGCCGTTACCGAGTATGTGAGGGATGCAGTGCTTCATTGTTAGCCAGGTCCCGCGTATGTTTGTATTCTGCACCGCATCAAATTCATCTTGCTCTATTTCTAGAAGCGGTTTTATAGACCCCTCAAAACCTGCGTTACAGAACAAAATATCTATCCCTCCCATCTCGGAGATACTCCGTTCTGCCAGTGACTTGCAGTCTGTCTCGCTAGAAATATCAGTAGGGCAGATATGGACCCTATCGCTATCCAATGTGTCCGCCAGTTTCGACAGCGTTTCACCTGAACGCGCAGCCAGCATGACTGTGGCCCCCTCTGCGAGCAGGCGTCGCGCAGTCGCCTCACCTATGCCACCGGTTGCTCCCGTAATTACAGCTCTTTTATCTTCGAGTCGCTTCATTTCCCTTGGTTACCCCATTGTTTTGATATTCGGCCTAATCCGTATCTTTCTTTTCAGCCCATGCTTTGAGGCGTTCTAAGTAAGGATCGTCATCTGCTGTGCTGAGCATTTCGCCAACGAAGACCTCACCGGTATTGCCGTCAATGGAGATGATATCTCCTCGTTGGATTTTGGCTGTGCCAATTACCACGGCATCTGCTGTGAATTGCATTCCTGCGGCACCTACCACCGCTGGCAGATTCCAGTCTCGCGCGACCACTGCGGCATGGCTCATTAGGCCGCCTAGCGATGTGAGTATGCCCGTAGCGACCGCCATGCCATGAACGTCAGCCGGAGAAGTCTCCTGCCGGATGAGCACCACCTCTTTTCCATCTTCCGCGGCCTCAATGGCGTCCTCAGAGGTAAATACGGCAAATCCACTAGCGATACCTGCTGATGCGCCGATGCCACTGGTTATTGGCTTTCTCTCGCCTGCCAAAATTTTTGTTGAGGATTTTTCGGTCGAAAGAGACTGAGTAATAGTGGCAAGAGCGTCCTTTTTATTCAGTTCAAAACGTTCCGAGTTTGCCAGTTCCACCGCAATTCGGGAGGCCGCACGCGCAGTGCGTTTACCGACTCGCGCTTGCAGTATCCACAGCTTGCCTTGATCCACCGTGAATTCGACATCAACCATATCCTGATAAAAAATTTCTAGCTGCTCGAGGTGGAGCTTGAGTTCCTCATACGCCGAGGGGTGTGTGGCGCCGAACACAGAAATGTCAGAGGTCGCACTGTCGCCTGCGACTACGTCGTCGCCTTGGGCATTACTAATCCAGTCACCGCAAATTTCCTTTTCGCCGGAGTTGGGATCTCGGCTGAATACCACCCCCGTTCCGGAGCCTGCACCCGTGTTGCCGAAGACCATGGCTTGAACCGTTACGGCTGTGCCCAATGATTCGGGGAGGCCTGTTTTTTTTCGGTACGCCTGCGCAGTTGCGCTGCTGCTCGACCGAATGACTGCATGAATACATTCAGTAAGTAAGTAGCGAGCGTCACACAATTGCTCACCACCAATCCGCTCACTTACTACAGTTTCCAAGTCTTTTATGTGATCGGCCAGACCCGCTTGTCCTGAGGTTTGAGCGTTGAACATAGGATGGTCGATATTCAATGTAGATTTGCAGAAACCTTCAAGAAAGCGCCGATATGAATCCAGCACAAAAAAATGATCGCCAGTAATGTCTTGCAGCGCTGGTAGTGTCAGCGGCGTAGCGCCAACGTTTAATATTGTTTCCATCATCCCCGGCATGGACACACTCGCCCCCGATCTCACGGCTAGGAGCAGTGGATTCTCGGGGCAGCCTAACTGTTTACCAGTCTCCTTCTCTAATCTGGCGATTGCATTATCCATTGTGGCCGTGAAGTTCTCAGTGGCTTGAGTTCTGCTCAACATCGCGCAGGTGTTCACTCCAATCGTGAACCCGGGAGGTGTTGGGAGTCCTAGCTTTGAGGTCATCGCCCAAAGACTTGCACCTTTGCCACCCACGACGTCTGAGACTTCAGCAATGGTGCCGGAGTGGGCATGATCAAAATGGAAGATCATTTCGCGATTCATTCGAGAATTGTGACGGTTCCGGAACTGCCGTTAACTTCGATGAGCGCCCCGTCTGGTATCAAACTGGTCGCATTTGTCGCAGACGTCACGCACGGCACACCCAGTTCTCTCGCGACGATTACCGCGTGGCTGATAGTCGCGCCAACGTCGACCACGACCGCTGAAACCGCTGAAAATAGCGGAGTCCAAGATGGATCGGTGTGTCGCGCCACCAGCACGTCATTTGGCTGCAGATCTCCGGGCTCCGACGGATCAGTGATCACTCTAGCCCGGCCCTTGTAGGTTCCTGCGCAGCCGGGTTGACCGTTGATGATTTGAGTAGATGACAGACCTTTTGCGTCTCTTTCAAGCCATTCACCCATCGGTGGGACTATGGTGTCTACAATAAAAGGCGGCTCTAAGTTAGCCAGCCTTTCACTCTCAATTTTTCTATGGTTAATAACTTCTTGCGCATCTAGCGTGCTGTCAAGAAGTTGCTCCCACTCGCTGACCATCAGCATCGAAAAGTCCTCGGGAGCGTTGAATATCCCCTCAGACGCGTATCTTGCCCCAAGCTCCCACATTGGCATTCGCATTTCGTGGGTCAGCAGCGCGCAATTCGTTCGAGTTCGTTCCCTAGCAGCGAAAAAAGTGCCGGCAGCGGTTAAGGCGGCGTTGAACTGTCCGAGTAACTCGGCATCTTGTTGCAGCTTTGATTGGACTTCTGCGATGGCAGCCTTCTTGTTTTCGCGACGGCTCGCTAACCTTGCGTCAGGTGATGCACTGTCTTCTGCTCGGGCCATGATGGCTAGAGCCGATAGGGGAGCTGTGGGATCCAATTCCCAGCATTTTGACGCAACCTCCCATTCATTCGGACCCCGGAATCCGAACTCATCGATGAAGATTTGAAATTTAAAGCGGAACTCTTGGCAATCCGGATTAGGATCAGTCGCGATAGCAGCCATGGTCGTGCCGTTAACGTCGTCGAGATACTGCGACAGGCGTTCGCTAGTGCGCACTAGTCTGCCGAGCTCCCAAAGCCGTTTTGCGGGGAATGCTGAGTCCACCTCGCCGTCAACTGTCAAGATATCAGCGCATAGATCGCTAGCGCCCACGGCGTCACAAATCTGGGCAATAACACCGCTTGGTATCATGGAATGGTAAGTAGCCATGATGTGTCTAATCCACAGGGGTTCCCATTGCTGCTCACAAATGTTGAGGCAGCGTTGGAAAAGCTCTTTATTGGACAACTGGCTTAAGGCAGGTCGATCCTCGCGGAGCTTAATCAGTTTGCCTCGCGTTTCCAGGAGTTCCGGCATGCTTGGGGACGATAGAACCCAGGTAATTGTGTCAGCTAGTTGTGCCTCATGTTTGGCCGATGAATGTCCTATCTCTTCCACGTAGGGGGGTACGTCAGGTTGCTCTCCAAAAAAACTGGCATCAATGGCCTCTGGAGACAATCCTGGCGCCCGAGCTCCAAAAATTCGTGACGCTGACACGTTGAGGTAGCCGTAACCGCCAAAGACACTCAGCATTTCCATGCGGTCGGGAGTGAACTCTTCAAGATCGAAAGCGCCGAGGTTGAAGAGTGCTTGCCGCCACCCTGGTTCTGAGTGGGGGATGCCCCACAAAGTCCAAGAGAAGGGTTTTACGACCTCTGGAAATACCTCGCCGATGTTAGCTCTAGTAAATATCGGGAACTGCGAAGATGGCTCGTTGTCGACTGGCCATCTGTTTTTCGACAGACTGTCCTGAGTGATGTGTGCTACCGCGGCGCTTCGATCGTAACCCATCGAATTTACTCCAGAAAACTCATGATATTGACATCAGTGTCAGTGAAAAGTATACGTATTCAGGCGCGTTGGCAATCATCTTGCGGACCACCGCAAATACTAAGCGGACGCTTCGCGATATCCAAAATTGGAAACGGCTTATGAACTCAAATTTGGCGAAGCAGGTGCGCAAGTCGAGCGTGAGCGACACCGCAAACCGCGACATTGGGGATCCCGCACAGCCTCCACGGGAAAAAGCAGCCGGTGACCGCGATCTTCGCGCAGTTATCGGGATCGAGGAGGTCACGTTAAAGAGTCGCAAAGCAAAGCGTATGCAAGAGAAATTGCTGAAGTCGGCCGCGATTGTTTTCTCCCGGAAGGGTTATACGGCTACGTGCATAGCCGACATCACGGCCAGCGCGGGCGTTGCCCATGGCTCTTTTTATCGCTACTTCGAACACAAAGATGGCGTCTTGCAAGAATTATTAGTGGGGCTCTACGAGGAATTGGCTCAGGCGACGAGAGATGCCTCGACCGTCGGGGATGACGATACACCTCCAACCGAGAGCCGTTTGAGGGAATTTAACCTCCGCTTTTTTCATGAGTATGCCGATCGCAGAGGACTCCTCAGAGTGGCAAGGGAGGCGGCAGCCAGCTCTGTAGACGGGCGATTCAGAGACATTTGGTTCCTGATGAGGGGAAGATTTATTGATCGCACGAAAAAGCTGATTCAGCGCATGCAATCACATGGCATGGCGGTTGGCTTAGACGCAGAGCTGACAGCTGAGGCCCTGGGCTCGACCTCAGAGCAAATGGCATATGTTTTGGTAGGCCTGCCAGAGTCGGCCCCAGATAAAAACCGGCTCAAGGCAATAGGTTTAGCGTGCCATGAGGTGTGGCGCAGGACGCTGTTCCCTGCAGCCAGCGGTGAGCTCCGAGAATCAAGCCATGACCTCTAGCTTACCTAGTCTTTTGGACGTAGGACTCTTCACTGAACGAAGGGAGCATGAGTCTTTTGATCTCTATCGAGCAGAGTCCGAACCCCCACTTCACATTGGCCCTGAACCTGATGAGGGCTTTTATGTTTTGACTCGGCATAGTCATGTGTGGGAGGCGGCAACTAACACAGAAAAGTTTAAGTCTGGGTTGGGCACGCAGATAGCGAATAAGCGGGCCGAGGGTAGTGGAGCCCCGAGTGTGCATAACGCTGATGCCCCCTATCACAGGCATTTACGGGACTTTGGACGTCGAGCTTTGGCGCAGCCGCTGTTAGAGATCCGCCGTCCGCGAATTCGAGAAATCGTTCGCTCTGTGATTCTGGCAGCGCCCAGAAATGAGGAATTTGATTTTGTTGAGCGCGTGGCGTTGGAAATCCCAATGACTGTATTTGGCGAGGTGCTTGGGATCCCCGCAGGTGATAGAGAAACATTGGTTAAAGCGGCGAACACGATGAGTAGTGTGCTTGCTACGCCGGAAGAGCAGGATCGTTGCAGGTCGGAGTTGTTCTCTTATTTTCGGGAATTAGCAGCTGAGCGTCGCAGACAACCTGGTGACGATGTCGCGTCAATCCTGGTCTCGCCGAACGACGATGGCGAGCAATTGAGTGATGAAGAGCTCGACGCGTATTTTTTATTGCTCGTTATTGCCGGTAATGAAACGACACGATTTCTTCTTGCAGGTGGTCTTGAGCAGCTTCTATTGCAGCCGGACGCTATGCAGCAGCTTCGCGAAGATCCTTCGCTGATTCCAGCCGCTGTAGAGGAGATGATTAGGTGGGTCACGCCTGTCATTCACATGAGACGGACCGTTACCGAGGATACGCAAGCTTTTGGGTTAGATGTAGCAGCAGGTTCTAAGTTCGTGCTCTATTTCAGCGCAGCAAATAGAGATCCTGAGGTTTTTGAGGACCCCCACTCTTTTCGTGTAGATCGAACACCGAACAAGCACGTGGGGTTCGGTGCCGGCCACCACTTTTGCATGGGTGCCTACTTGGCAAGGCTGGAAGCGCAGATTTTCTTAGAAGAATTTCTCTCGATAACCCGCGACTGTGAGCTTGCTGGTGACGGCGAGCGCATCCCGTCTTATTGGTTTGCAGGTTTGCAGCGCCTCCCTGTGAGGTGGTCATGAGTTTTAAAAACAAACAAGTCGTAGTGGTTGGCGCGGCGACTGGTATTGGTGCCGCCTTGGCGGCGTTGCTGCGCGCTAACGGTGCCAGCGTAGTGGGGATGGATTGCGAAGAGATTGAAGGCTCTTCCTCGGTCACTGTGGACTTGGCGCGGCTGGAATCTATTGAAGCCGCCGTTGGTGTACTGCCCACTCATATAGATGCGGTGGCGCTCGTTGCGGGCGTGCCCAGCACTGCTGACCCCAGCGATATTCTGAAAGTGAATTTTTTAGGGCAGAGATCACTCTTTTTGGCTCTGCGCCCGAAGCTGTCTGAACAGTCCTCTATCGTTTTCGTTTCTTCGATCACCGCACGGCGGTGTGATTGGTCGGATGAAGATTTAGAGGCGTTGGTCGCAGCCCCCACTGACGTTGCGCCGGGTATGGCGCTGGCAGAGAGTTTAGACGGGGTTGCTGCTTACCAGCTATCCAAACGGGCGCTTAATTATTGGATGAAGAGCCGCTTGCCGGCGTTGGTAGCTGAGGGCATTAGGGCGAACGTTGTAAGCCCAGGGCCCGTACAGACCAGAATTCTGAAGGATTTTGAGGAGAGTATGGGCAAATCTCGTATCGAGGCGGCATCGGAATTGGTGGGCAGACATGGTCAGCCTGAAGAGATCGCAGAGGTAATCGCCTTTCTTCTGAGTGACCACGCATGTTGGATATCCGGAGAAGATCTTCGTGTAGACGGAGGATTTTCTGCACTGCGAGACGCCAGTTTGCAAAGTCCTGCGCTGGACCCGGGATAGTTGAGGAGCCTTTTTGTGCAACTGATACTAATCCGCCACGGTGAGCCCGATTTGTCTGCTGGTAGCGTTGATCCCCCTCTATCGGAGAGGGGAATCCGTCAAGCAGGGGAGACTGCCGCGAGGCTTTCACACGAGGCAATTGACGCGCTTTTTACAAGTCCACTCTTACGTGCGCGCCAGACACTTGAGCCGTTGGCGCAGAAACTTGGGCTAACTCCTGAAGTTGTTGAAGGTTTAGCCGAAATCGATTACTGGGGCGGTCGCTATCTCAGCGTAGAGGAGCTTCGTCGAGCCGGCGGTGATGCATGGGAAGACTTCCTGCGTGACCCTGTCGGCACTCTCGGCGGAGATGAGCAAGCGTTTCTTGAAACTATTTCCAACACGATGAGTGGTTTGACGAAACGAGACTTTAAGCGTGTCGCTATCGCTACCCATGGCTTCCCTATCAACGCCATGCTGTCTGAAATTTTGACCATGCAAGGGTTGACCAACTTCACGCCGCATCATGGATCCGTAACCCGTTTGCATGCAGGTGATTCAGGTCAACTGCGGGTTCTGAGTATTAACGAGATGACGCACATCACTAGGGATGCTCACTAATGCATTTGAGCGGAGTTGCCGCGGAAACACCTCATAAGACGGCGGTGGTGTTTGGTGACACGCGGATAAGTTACGGCGCGTTGGATGCGGCGTCCCGACGGATCGCAGTGTCTTCAAGGCATTGTGGATTGAGCCGCGGAGACGTTATGGGGGTCATGATGGCAACCGGACCTGAAGTTGTTGCAGCCATCGCCGCCGCCCAGAGATCAGGACTCTACTGTCTCCCGTTGGGGCCCAAACTGACACCATCAGAACTGCAGTACATCCTCAAAGATAGCGGAGCAAAGCTTCTGGTTACCGACAGAGGTAACGAGGAAAAAGCTTCAGCCGCAGCCGTCGACATTCCAGATCTAACCGTGTCTTCCATTGCCGGCATCGATCATTTGTTCGAACTGGAGGAATGTCCTAATGATCCTGACCCGGTGGAAGGAGGAGATATCCTCTACACGTCTGGGACTACTGGGTTGCCTAAGGGTGTTAGACGGCCGTTAGGGTTTAAACCAATCGGCTCTGACCTTAAGAGGGCGGAGAGGCTCCGTAACTTGTTTGCCATGGACGCTGACACAATATTTTTCTCGCCTGCGCCCCTCCATCATGCCGCCCCTCTGCGCTTTTCTATGGATCTACTCCGTCTGGGCGGCACCTTGGTGTTGAACGCCCAGTTTGATGCTAAGGCTGCATTACGTCTCTTGGTGAAAGAGCGAGTGACGCACAGTCAGTGGGTGCCAACGATGTTCACGAGGCTGTTGGCGGAGCGAGACGAGAATTTCAGCGCGCCGTCGCACAGAGTAGCGATTCACGCTGGAGCGCCCTGCTCAGTAGAGCTCAAGAGAGAGATGATTTCTTGGTGGGGACCCATACTTCATGAGTATTACTCGGGCACAGAAAGCATCGGATTCACGCATATCACTAGCGAAGAGTGGTTAAAAAAAGTGGGCTCAGTCGGTCGTCCATCGGGCTGCGATATACACATCCTGAATGATGAAGCGGAGCCGTTACCTGCCGGCCAGCGGGGCAAAGTATTTTTCTCTGGTCGCGAGGTGGTTGCCTACCACAATGATCCGAAAAAAACTGCCGCGGCACGCTCACCTCAAGGTTATTCCACCATGGGTGATCTGGGCTACGTAGATGCCGATGGCTATTTGTTTTTAACTGACAGAGAGGCCTTCACGATCATATCGGGCGGTGTAAACGTGTATCCGAGAGAGGTTGAGGAAGCTATCAGCACTGATAGCCGGGTAGCCGAAGCTGCAGTATTTGGTTCCCCCGATAATGACTTGGGTGAGGCGGTCATGGCGGTGGTGGAGTTGCAACGTGATTACGAGCCGACGCTAAACATCGCAAAAATGATCAGGGAGCGCCTTCGATCTCATCTCTCCCCTCATAAATTACCTCGCAAATTAGCTTTTGTAGATCAGATGCCACTGACCGACAGCGGCAAAATTCATAAAGCGCGACTACGCGACACTTGGGAATCTCACTGTGAGCATGTCTACGAGCGGGCGGCGTTAGATGAGTAATGGGTATGCAGGATCAAATAATTCACGTTTTATCGATTAAGGGCTTTGCGAAGGAGGAGTCCCTTGCGGTTGCGGCTGGGCTAGAAGTCTCGGATATAGTGTTGATTGCACAAAGCCTTATCGAGGAAGGCCTTCTGGAGAGCTCTCGAATAGGCATGAAGTTGACCGAAAAGGGTAAGCGTGCTGCCGCCAAAGTCTTGGAGGATGTCAGAGAAACGACGGATCTAGCGGCTTTGGAAGCTTTTTATCGGGCATTCACACCAATCAATCAAGACTACAAAAAAAGCGTCAGCTCTTGGCAGATCAAAACGGTAGGGGAGTCAGCGGAGCCAAACGACCACGAGGATGCGGAATACGATCAGCGAGTTCTGACAGAGATGTTCAAAGACCATGATTCGCTTAAGCATTTGGTTGCCACTCACCTTGCTTCATGTCCTCTACTGCGAGATTACGCCCGCCGACTCGAAATAGCCTTTGCACAAGTGACTGCAGGTCATGAACAATTTGTTACCGGTGCGCTGATAGACAGCTACCACACTGTTTGGTTTGAGTTTCACGAGGCTTTGATTCGTTTGTCAGGTAGGGATCGAGCAACTGAAGCTGCAGCAGGCAGGGCAGAGTAAGGATGGCGTTCATCGGGCTTTTGTTGGGTGAGCAACTGGATTTTCCGGGAGAGGAGTTCCAGCGTCTGTCGCCCGTAGATGGCTCAAGCTTGCGGCCTTGGACTGAGGTCGCGCCCGGTGTCTTAGATCCGCTCATTACGCAACTGAAGACGCTAAATCTAAGCGCGGAGGCCGATCTAAAAGCTCGGAGCGCAGCACTGCTTCAGCTTGCATCAGACCTTGAGCGTGACGCGGCCTCCTTGGCACGACTGATTACCATGGAGACCGGCTGTCCTGTGGCTCAATCCGAAGTTTTGCAGGTGCAATCCGCGGTAGCGTTGATTCGTTCTCTAGTTGAACAGGCGAGCGAGTTTGCGTTTACCGAGGAACTGGCGGGTGCTCGCGGTGGAAAAGTGAGAATTGATCGGTTGCCGATTGGCATCGCCCTAGGCATTGTGCCCTGCAATGTTCCAATCTTTCTGGCTTGCCTGAAACTTGCCACTGCGCTTCTCGCAGGTTGCCCGATTGTTCTGAAGCCCAGCCCCGAGAATGTTGACTCGATGGCTCTTTTTAGCCGTCATCTCGCGCGGATGGATTTGCCGACAGGCGCGGTCAATTTGGTTATAGGCGGGCGTGTTCTAGGTGATCATTTAGTGCGTAACGACGTGTTCCGCAAGGTCAGTTTTACCGGTAGCTCAGCCTCTGGGCTTGCGGTCGCTAAGTTGTGTGCGCAGCGCTTTGCTCGCGTGACGCTGGAGCTAGGCGGTAAATCCAGCGCGATTTTGCTCGACGACGTAGATTTCACCGCGGTGAAGGATCAACTCTGGTTAGCGATGTTGCAAAACAACGGTCAGGTCTGTGGCGCTCAAAGTCGAGTCCTCATTCCGAAGTCTCGCGCGCCCGAACTGCGATCAGCCCTCAGTGAGATGTTCGAGGAGACGGTGGTTGGAGACCCTCGGTCACCTGAAACCGGAATTGGGCCAGTCGTGACAGCGGAGGCAGCCAACAGGATCAGAAATACCTGCAACGAGGCCACTAGCCAAGGCGCGTTGCTGTTAAGCGGCACCAGGGAAGAACCGCAAGAATCTGCCACGGTACCCCCAAGATTGTACGAAGTGAAGGATTCTGTTGCGGAAATCTGGAATGAAGAGCTATTTGGCCCAATTGCGTGCCTGCGCGTCTACGACACCGAGGAAGAGGCGGCTGGATGGGCAAATGAGTCACGTTATGGTTTATCGGGGTCAGTGTGGTCGGGCGATGCCAACCGTGCGCTAGGGATAGCTCAACGGTTGAAGACCGGTAGCGTCGCAGTGAACTCCAAAAAAATCCTAGATTTTGTGGCGCCTTTTGGTGGTTGGGGCCAATCAGGTATCGGTAGGGAACTGGGAGAAGAGGGCTTTCGCTCTTATTTGGAGACGAGAACGATTCTTCTACCCTAGTGGTTTAAGTAGTTGTTAAGTGAAATCAGTACTCAATCTTAAATACGTTCAACTCAGGAGCAGTAAATGAAAAATCATAAGTTATCAAAACTCCTGTTGGCCTCGGTGATCAGTAGCCTGACGGTGCCAACCTTCGCGCAGCAACTTGAGGAAGTGGTCGTTACAGCCTCAAAAAGAGCTGAAAACCTGCAGGATATTCCTCAAGCGGTGACTGCTTTTTCCTCTGAGCGGCTTGTGGAACTCGGGATCGTAGAGACTAGCGACCTAATGGGTGCAGTACCCAATATTCAGGTCACCAGTGCTTACGGGCGGACTCAGCCAAATTTCTCAATCAGAGGTATATCGGTTGCTAATGAGTTTTCCGCGGCAACTGCGTCTCCTGTGGGGGTCTACGTTGATGAGGTTTACCAGAGCTTCAGAGCCTCCCATGGGCAACAGCTTTTTGACTTGGAAAGTGTCGAAGTGCTGAGAGGCCCACAGGGCACGCTCTATGGTCGAAATACGACAGGCGGAGCAGTGAACGTGAACACTATCAAGCCTAGCCTTGGTGAAGGGGCGTCTGGCTTCTTAAATGTCCGACTGGGCAACTACTCATACGCAGACTTCACCGGAGCAGTGGAAGCGACAATCATTCCAGATGTGCTCGGGGTGAGGTTATCCGGAGCTGTATCTGAGGCAGATGGTTATGTGGATAACACGTTACTGGGTACTGATCATCCCCAGACCTCTTCTACTGCGGGCCGCCTCTCAGTTCTGTGGCGTCCTTCCGATAAGACTGATATCCACGCAAAGGTTTATTGGGCAGAAAACGATCCACGGCAAGATATTGCGTTTGGTGTTGGTTACCTCGCAGGTGGCGCAAACGGCACAGGAGTGCCGCTGATTGCGAGCCCAGATATGGAGTCTGTGGCATCTGATACATCTGGCGTATATTTCACCAGCAGCGAAGGGGTCAGCTTGACTGTGGAGCATGAAATTAATGATTCATGGTCTTTCACAGGTATATTTGGTTACGACGAGGGGGAGTATCAGTTATCGCCTTTTGAATGTGACGGCTCTGCGCTTGACGTATGCGCTATCCGCTACTACTCCGAGAGCGAGAGTTACAATGTTGACCTGAGGATTGACTTTACAAGTGAACGTCTGCGTTTTATTGGCGGTATTTACACAGGATCTGATGAAATCTTCACCGCTAACGAGCCCGATTTTTTTGGTTTCCTGCAGCCTCTCTTGTCCTCGGCTGGAGTGCCTGACAACTACTTTAATCCATCGATTGCCGTAGGCAACTCGCTGTCCATCCTGCCGCTTTTTGCAGCGGTGCCTGGATTGGACCCGACTGACCCTGCCAATTGTGCGCCAATTAACATTAATCCAAACGGTTTCTTTGATGCGAGATCACTGATTGCATTCAACACGGATGTTGCGCTTCTTAACAGCGCTGGCGGAACTGCAGTGCAGGCTGCTTGCGCGGCAGCAGGTGCCCCACCATTTGCAAACATCGACGTGAGTCAAGAGTTCACGATTGAGCGTCCCTCCACCGCGATTTACGGCGAAATATCATTCGACGTTACAGATCGATTGACCACCATAGTTGGGCTCAGATACACACAGGACGATGTGAAGTACAAAGACGCTGTATCTGTTGTAAAAAATCTCGGCGGCACCCCGGTTGCGGCCCTCGTGCCCTACATATACAACGCCGCTAATGTGGCTGCGGGCGCGCCTCTGGATATGAGTTCAATCCCTAGGGTGAACCAAGATGAGTCTACCAACGAGTTGACTGGGCGATTTGTTGCTCAGTATCGAATGAGTGACGATGTGATGCTTTACGGTAGCTATGCGCTTGGCTACCGGGCCGGCACATATAACGCGCTGGCGTATCAGGATGTTTCGCAAGTTTACTTTGTCGAGCCTGAGACGGTTGATGCCTTTGAGTTGGGGCTAAAAGCTCGCCTTCTGGATAATACCCTGCAGGTGAATGCCGCCGCCTTCTATTATGATTATTCAGGGCAGCAAATTGCTCAGATCGTCGGCGCCACATCTTTCCTCCGCAGTGCTGACGGTGAAGTAAGTGGGGGTGAGATAGAGCTGTCGTGGCAGGCTTCGGATAATTTATTGATCAACGCTTCGGCTGGTTTCTTGGACACTGAATATGATGACCAACAGCTGTCCGCTGATGGAGCTAATATCGGTGGAAATGAATTTCCTAACGCCCCCCAAACTAGTGCCAACCTGAATGCCCAATGGAGAGTTTGGTCGGGTCAGAGTGGTGATTTGACCCTCTCTGGAGAGGCGCAGTACATGGGCGATTATTGGTTCGACCCTTTCAACGACTACGGCCAGCAGCCATGCGATAGACCGGCCAGTGGAGCCAGTACTCTGTTGGCCAGCCCGGAGTTAGCTTGCCAAAATCCAGGGTACTGGTTACTCAATGCTCGGGTGGCGTATACAACAGACAAGTACACAGTAGCAGCATGGGCACGAAACATTTCAGATAAGGGCTACTACACTTACGGCCTTAACTTGAATGCGTTCTATCAGGATTACCTAGTGAGAGGAATGCCACGTGCTTACGGTGTTGAATTCCGAATGAATTTCTGAGTGCTTTTGACACGCAACCCTCTGAGGCTTTGGTTATGCATCGCGTGCCTGTGCGTGACGCGTAAAATACGGAAACCCGGCTTTGTGCCGGGTTTTTCTTATGGCGTGCTGCCGGACGGATTGGGGAAAGTGAGATTGCCTCTAGCGTCTTGACTCGTCGGATGTCGTCGCAAGCAATACCCTGCAAATCAAACCTCTAGGCCTGATATGTCGATCGTCCCTGGCACTTTCAACCGGCTGTGCTACGAAAAGAAAATCCTACGCCGGTGGCGAGAGTTTGTTATTTGGTAGGACCAGGCGGATTCGAACCGCCGACCTCTACCATGTCAAGGTAGCGCTCTAAC
>ENA-OSEY01001792-OSEY01001792.1-marine-metagenome-genome-assembly--contig:-NODE-1792-length-14420-cov-4.506728_pt1 | contig 14420 bp, 14 predicted proteins | sample MGYA00248465_ERZ534230 | MGnify/ENA primary metagenome ERZ534230 (study PRJEB26409, sample SAMN06344110) | marine metagenome | isolation source: Sea water from surface | place: Atlantic Ocean:Southern...
GAATTTGCTGAAAGAAGCCCATTACCGGAGTTTAGAAATTTAAAATCAAACAAATTAAAAAGAGAGCATCGCAGAGAAGGGTTCGAAACATCAAATGCTGATCGTATTTTTGAAAGTACATTTACTTCTCAAATAAAAAATTCATAAACATGGAGGTTAAACAAATACTTGAAAATCTAAGGATAAAATCTCTTCAGGGTGGTTGTAATGTTGGAGTTGAGTGGTTTGGATCAGGTGATGAAATTTGTTCTTTCAGTCCTGTTGACGGAAGTCTTCTTGGAAAATTAAAAATGACCTCTATTCAAGATTATGAAATAGTTATTGGAAAAGCAGAGAAAGCTTTTAAAAGTTTCAGGAAAATTCCTGCTCCAAAAAGGGGAGAACTTGTAAGACAATTTGGGAACAAGCTTCGTGAAAATAAATTAAGTCTAGGATATTTGGTTTCATGGGAAATGGGAAAATCCATTCAAGAAGGATTGGGTGAAGTTCAGGAAATGATTGATATATGTGACTTTGCACTCGGGCTTTCTAGACAATTATATGGATTTACAATGACATCAGAAAGAGAATCACACCGATTATACGAACAATATCATCCTTTAGGTCTAGTAGGTATTATTTCTGCATTTAACTTTCCAGTTGCAGTTTGGAGTTGGAATGTTGCCCTAGCATGGGTATGTGGTAATGTATGTATTTGGAAACCTAGTGAAAAAACACCTCTTTGTAGTGTTGCATGTCAAAACTTAATTATGGATGTTTTAAAAGAAAATAATATTGACGAAGGAGTCTCGTGTGTAGTTAATGGTGGAGCTGAAGTAGGGAGCTGGATAGCAGATGACCAACGTATGTCGCTTGTTTCAGCTACTGGATCTACAAAAATGGGAGTAAATGTATCAAAAAAAGTAGGCGCGCGACTTGGTAAAACCATATTAGAATTAGGCGGTAATAATGCAATTATAATAACACCTAACGCAGATTTAGATATTGCGATTCGTGCAAGTATTTTTGGGGCAGTTGGTACTTGTGGCCAACGTTGTACGTCAACAAGACGACTAATTGTTCATGAATCGATATTTATTAAATTCACAGAAAATTTGAAAAAATCCTATAAACAATTGAGAATTGGAAATCCAATTGATGAAAAAAATCACATTGGCCCTTTGATTGATGAAAATGCTGTGTCGATCTATTCTGATGCTTTAAAAAAAATTGAAAATCAAGGGGGCACTTGGTTAATTAAGGGAGGTGTATTGTCTGAAAATGATTACGGTAGTAAATGCTATGTTAAACCAGCAGTTGCAATTATTGGTCACGAGGCTAAAATAGTTCATAATGAAACATTTGCACCTATTTTGTATGTAATTAAATATAAAGGTGATATTGAAGAAGCAATATCAATTCAGAACGAAGTTAAACAAGGACTTTCATCGTCGATAATGTCTCTTAATGTTAAGGAAACAGAAACATTTTTATCAAGTTGGGGAAGTGACTGTGGGATTGCAAATGTGAATATAGGAACTTCTGGTGCTGAGATAGGTGGTGCTTTCGGAGGTGAAAAAGATTCAGGAGGTGGTAGAGAAAGCGGTTCTGATGCTTGGAAGGCATATATGAGAAGACAAACTAACACTATAAATTTTTCCAATCAAGTCCCTTTAGCACAGGGTATAAACTTCAAAATATAAATAATTAAATGCTCGAAACATTTCCACTAGTTGGAGCAATCATTTTAATTATAAATATTTTATCTAGTATACTAGGTTTTCGGGATAGAAGATTTTTCGAAAATTATAGCTTCGAAATTGATAAAATTCGAAAAGGAGAATATTATCGGTTGCTAACTTCAGGATTTCTTCATGTAAACACTACACATCTAATATTTAATATGATTACACTATACTTTTTTGTCTCTTTTGTAACGTATTCTTTAGGTGGAATCTCATTTCTAATACTATACTTCGCAAGTTTAATAATAGGAAATCTTTTAACATTAATGATTCATTACAATCAGCCTAATTACAGTGCAGTAGGAGCTAGTGGTGCTGTAACAGGTGTTTTATTTAGTTCATTATTACTTTTCCCATCAATTGAATTAATGATTTTCTTTATACCTATACCAATTCCAGGATATATTTTTGGCATTGGATATATTTTATATACACTTTATGGAATAGGAGCACAAAACGATAATATCGGGCATTCTGCTCATTTCGGTGGAGCTATAGGAGGTGTTATTTTAACATTGTTCTATGATTTTGAAGTTATATACAATTCAAAATTAATGTTAAGCATCTTGTGCGTGACCACACTTATTGCTGGCTTTTTACTTTACATTAAAAGAAAATAGAGTTATATATTGGAAAGTAACTCTTCTATTTTTTTATACAGTGCTGCACCACGTAAATTTCTAGCTACGATTACTCCATTTTCATCTAGAACAAATGTAGCAGGTATGGCAGAAACTTTGTATAATTTAGCGATTGGATCATTCCAAAACATAAGATTTGATACATGGTCCCAAACCAAACCGTCATCTTCGATTGCTTTTAACCATTTATTTTTTTCTTTATCGAGAGAAACTCCAACTATATTCAAACCACGATCTTTATTTCTATGGTATAATTGAACTAAATTAGGATTTTCAATTCTACATGGTCGACACCAGCTTGCCCAAAAATCTATGATTGTCACCTTGGCTAAGCTATTTTCAAATACAAAAGGTTTACCACTAGGACTATTACCATTGAATCGAGGAGCTATTTGACCAACTTCTACAGAGTCTACGCTTTGCTCAAGTTGATTTTTTACAGATTTTCCAGATCTAGTATTTTTGATTCTTTCTTCAAGGGAATCAAAAAGATTTTTTGCTTCATCTATTGGAATAACTTTACTAGATATGAAACGTTCTAGGATTAAAATTGATAGCAGTGAATTTGGAGACGCTTTTAAAAAATCAAGCTCATAATCCTGAATTTGCTCACGTACCTCTTTATATTGTTCTTGAAGATCTTGAGCTAATAAACTATCCCTTAAGATCATTGCTTGTTGTAAATCATTGCCAATTCCGTTTAATGATTCTATGTATTTTTTGGTTTCTGACTTATATCGCATAAAATCATCATTTGAGGTAGTTCCTTTAGCTTTTGAAAGACCTAAACTATCTTTAAATAATGAAATATTTACTGTCCCACTTTCAGCTATAAAAGGGAAGGTATTATTATCTCCTGCGATCTGGAGAAAGTAAAAATTAGGTTCAATTATCTCAGTTTCTAATTCAAATTTCCCATTATTTGAAATAATTGTATCAAGTGTTACAGGTTGATTATTTAGATCAGCAACGATTAGATAAATACTGGTTTGACTATCAATGTCAATTTCACCTTTAATTCTTAAAGTATTAGAGTTATTACTTTGACAAGAATTTAGTAAAGTGAAAACAATAATAAGTGAAAAAAAATATTTATTCATGATCCCGATTGATATTGGTAAAATTAATCAATTGATTGGAAATGGAAAACTTATCATTATTTTTACTCCTTAAGTATGATTTATTTTAAAATAGATGAATTTCTCTAATATTATTGAAAGGTTTAAAGACCTAATAGGTGTTCAATTTGTACTTACCAAAGAGTGGAATAAATTACCACACACCAAAGGCTGGAGATATGGTATGGGAAATGCGTTGGCTGTATTGAAACCTGGCAAATTGACTCAGATATGGAAGATATTAGAGATTTGTGTTGAAAGTGATTTAATTGTCATAATGCAAGCAGCAAATACCGGTTTAACTGGAGGATCTACTCCTTTTGGAAGTGACTACGATAGACCTATTGTAATAATAAATACAATGCGTATTAAAGATATTCATATAATAAAAGAAGGCAGTCAGATAGTAGGATTGACTGGAAGTACCCTATATGGGTTAGAGAGAAAATTAAAACCTTATGGAAGAGAACCCCACTCTATTATTGGATCTACTTCTATTGGAGCTTCAATAATAGGGGGAATCTGTAATAATGCAGGAGGGTCATTAGTCCAAAGGGGTCCCTCTTACACTGAAATGGCGCTCTATGCTAGAATTAGTAAAACAGGGAAATTAGAGCTGGTAAATGAGTTAGGAATAAATTTAGGTTCAAATCCAGAAGAAATTTTAGATAATCTGCAAAATCAAAATTATGATGAATCGGATATTCATGAAACAGATCAATTGGGATCAGATAACAAATATTCAGAAATTGTAAGAGAGATAGATAAAAGTACACCTGCAAGATATAATTCTGATAGTCGACTTTTGTATGGAGCTTCGGGGAGTGCAGGAAAAATTGCAGTTTTTGCTGTAAGACTAGATACCTATGTTTCCCCAACTGAAAATAAAGTATTCTACGTCGGAACAAACAATCCAGATGTGTTTTGGAAAATTAGAAGGGATATTCTTTCAAAATTTAAAACTCTTCCAACACTTGGGGATTATTTGCATAGAGACTGTTATGATGCAGCAAAAAAGTATAGTAAGGATACATTTCTAGTTATTGAAAGATTAGGAACAACATTTCTGCCAACATTGTTTGAACTAAAGAGGAGGGTTGATATTATAGCCAAGAAGCTAAAGATTTTACCTGACAATTTTTCTGATAGATTAATGCAATTTTTAAGTAAACTTTTCCCTAATCATTTACCTAAAAGGATGGATAGATTTAGAGATTTATATGAACACCATTGGATTATAGAAATGTCAGATGAAGGGATAAATGAGGCAAGAAATTACTTTAGTAAATTTTTTAAAAACAATGATGGTGATTTTTTTGAATGCAATGATTTTGAATCAAAAAAAGCATCCCTACATAGATTTGTTTCTGCAAGTGCAATAGGGAGGTATCATATTCTAAATTCTGAAACTCATGGGGAGATGATGTCACTAGACATTGCATTTCCTAGAAATGAAAAAAATTGGTTTGAAAAGTTGCCTAAAGATATTGATGATATGCTTGAAATGAAACTTTATTATGGCCATTTATTTTGTCATGTTCTCCATCAAAACTACATTGTTAAAAAAGGAATTGATGGTGAAAAATTAAAAAATAAGCTCTTAAAATTATACGATAAAAGGGGGGCTGAATATCCGGCAGAACACAATGTTGGCCATGAATATTCAGCAAAACCGTCATTAAAAAAATTCTATAAGGAACTTGATCCTACAAATGGTTTTAATCCAGGAATTGGCAGAACAAGTAAAAATAAAAATTGGGCTTAAATGTTAATTTATTTTATATCAACTAATTTTTATCAAATAGAAATATTACCTAGAACACTTTTGAATACTAAATAACACATAAAGGTTTATCTTTGTTACATATTTTGGTAATATGGCTGGTAACATTTTTGGCTCACTTTTTAAACTCACAACCTTTGGTGAATCACATGGACCTGCTATAGGAGGAATTTTAGAAGGTTGTCCTGCCGGAATTGAAATAGGCCTAGAATCAATCCAAGAAGACCTTGATAGGAGAAAGCCCGGACAATCTTCAATTGTTACTCAAAGAAAAGAATCTGACGAAGTTTTAATACTTTCTGGAGTATTTGATGGTAAAACAACGGGTACACCTATAGGCTTTTCAATAAATAATACAAACCAAAAACCAAAGGATTATTCTCATATTCAAGACTCTTACAGACCATCACATGCAGATTATGTTTATGATCAAAAATATGGTATACGTGATTATAGGGGAGGAGGAAGAAGTTCAGCAAGAGAAACAGCTAGTAGGGTAGTTGCTGGTTCTATAGCGAAACAGTTTTTATCTCCTACTAAGATAAACGCCTATGTTTCAGCAGTAGGACCTTTATCACTTGACACAAACCCATCTGATGTTGATTTATCCCTCATAGAAAAAAATCCTGTTCGCTGTCCAGACCAAAAGATGGCTTTGAAAATGGAAGACTTTATCAAAAAAATAAGAAAAGAAGGAGATACAGTCGGAGGCATTATAACTTGTATTATTAAAAATGTAAAAATTGGTCTTGGAGAACCAGTGTTTAATAAACTTCATGCCGAACTAGGCAAAGCTATGCTTTCAATCAACGCAGTAAAAGGTTTTGAATATGGAAGTGGTTTTAGTGGAACAAAAATCAAGGGAAGCGAACACAACGATTTGTTTAATGAAGATGGGACTACAAAAACTAATCACTCAGGTGGGATTCAAGGTGGCATATCTAATGGAATGGATATTTATTTTAATGTTGCATTTAAACCAGTAGCAACCATTATGCAAAATCAAGAAACTATAAATTCAAAAGGTGAAAAAGTTGAAATGCAGGGTAGAGGTAGACACGACCCTTGTGTAGTACCACGTGCAGTACCTATTGTAGAAGCTATGGCCGCTCTTGTTCTAGCAGATTTTTCTTTAATTAAGCGAACAAATAAAATATAATTTAATTTGAGACAAATAGCTTTACACTGGAAAATATTAATTGGAATGAGCCTTGGAGTATTGTTTGGCGTTTGCTTTTCTTTTATTCCAAGTGGGGACTTATTTATCGCAAATTATATCAAGCCCTTTGGGACAATTTTTATCAATTTATTAAAGCTGATAGCAGTACCACTCATTTTAGCATCTTTAATAAAAGGAATATCAGATTTAAAAGATATTTCTAAATTGTCAAAAATGGGAGGTCGAACTATTGTTACCTACCTAATCACGACACTAACTGCCGTAACCATTGGCTTGATTTTAGTTAATGTAATCAAACCAGGAAAATCGATCAGTGTCGATACTAGAAACGAACTCGTTGAAGCTTATGCAACTGATACCCAAGCAAAGCAAAAAGCAGCAGCAAAACAGCAGGAATTAGGTCCATTACAGGCACTAGTTGATATGGTACCGTCAAACATCTTCTTAGCCGCTTCAAATAATAGAAATATGTTGCAAGTGATATTTTTCGCATTATTTTTTGGTATAGGAATGATTCTTCTAAATGAAAAAAAAGTAGCTCCAGTTAAGAATTTTTTTGACTCCTTCAATTCTATCATTCTAAAGCTAATTGATTTAATAATGCTCTCTGCCCCTTATGGTGTTTTTGCGTTATTGGCAGCATTAGTAGTGGAAGCCCCAAGCTTAGAACTATTCAAAGCATTAGCACTCTATGCGATAACCTTACTATTAGGTCTTGCTGCAATGATTTTAATTTATGTTTTAATTGTTCAACTTTTAACCAAACGAAAAATTTCTTTTTTTGTCCGTGGTATTGCTCCTGCACAGCTACTAGCATTTTCTACTAGTTCTAGTGCTGCAACCTTACCTGTTACTATGGAATGTGTTGAAGAAAATTTAGGAGTAGATAAAGAGGTAGCTAGTTTTGTCCTCCCTATAGGTGCAACAATTAACATGGATGGAACATCAGTCTACCAGGGAGTTGCAGCCGTTTTTATTGCGCAAGCTTTTGGATTAGATCTTAGTCTCTCTGCACAGCTGGGTATTGTCTTTACAGCTACGCTTGCATCAATAGGTACAGCAGCAGTACCAAGTGCAGGCATAGTTATGTTAGTCATTGTTTTAGCTCAAGCTGGGATTCCTGAAGCTGGCTTAGCCCTTATTTTTGCAATTGATAGGCCTTTAGATATGTGCAGAACAATTGTAAATGTGACTGGAGATGCAGCTGTTTCAATGATTGTAGGAAAGTCGATAGGTAAGTTAAAAGACTAAATGAATTTTTTCTTGAGCGTTAAAGTCTAGAGTTATAAAAACTTGTGAGCATATTTTTTTTCTGGTAATGGACAAATATCGTGCTTCCCAAACCATTTATATCTGTTTTTTGCTATAAATCGATACATCATATTTAATAAACTTGTTGGTAGAAGATTAAAAATCAAAAACAAATTCCAGAAGCCACTCAAATATTTTAAAACTCTAAATACAGCTTTTGCTTCTGAACAATATTGCTTTTCACTATCCCAAGAAATTATTGAATCGCAATCTAGAATTGAACTTGGATTATTCTTAAAAAAGGACTTTGCATAGTCACTATCAAGATTGGTAAATCTGATATTGTCATTTTTATCCCATTTGCACAACTTTAGAATTATCGAGTTACACAATACACATGGCCCATCATAAAAGACTATGAGTTCTTTCATTTCTTATTTTGTTTATCTTCTACTATCTCTAAAAGATCTAAGCTGACTTGTGTTTTAAAGACTCCATAATTCACAATTGCTTTATTTTTTTCTATCAGGTCAATAGATCCCACGGAACGACCATCAAACATTCTTACACTATCACCAACTTTAAGTTTAATATTTGATTTTTTCGGCTTATCAATTTTATTTTTCTTTTTCTCCTTTCTAACCAGAGCAATTTCCTTATTTACCTGCTCATTTATTTTTTTCTTCTTTTCTTTTTCAGTTTTAAGTAAAAGGTTTGACTTTTTTTTACGTTTTGAGTTTTCACTTTCAACCAATTTTAAAAGTTCTGATATTAATGGTCTTTTTTTATTGTTTTTAAAAAAGCGCTCACCGATTTCATTAAATTTATTTCCTAGAACAATCATTTTTTGATTATGGTCAAAAAGTTCTTGATAGCTTGAAAGTTTAGATTTTAATTTGGCCTTAATTTGAGCTGTTTGTTCATTTTGCTCTTCAGCTTTTGATTCTTTTTTCTTCAAACTTTCCCCAGTTTTTAAAAGCTGATTACGTTCTTTTTGAAGTTTAGCAATTGTAGCGTCGAATCTGACCTTACCCTTTTCAATTTTCTTTTTTGCACGATTAACAAGGTTATATGGAAGTCCATTTTTTTGCGCTACCTCAAAAGTAAATGAGCTACCTGCTTCACCTAAAACTAGTTTAAAAATTGGTTCTAATGTCTTGCTATCGAATTGCATATTAGCATTAATCATTTTTGGAAGCTCTGTTGCTAAGACTTTTAGGTTAGAATAGTGCGTGGTTATTAATCCTAATGCCTCTCTTTCATAAAAATCTTCCAAAATAACCTCAGCTAGTGCTCCCCCTAATTCTGGATCAGAACCAGTCCCAAATTCATCTATTAAAAATAAAGTATTCGAATTGCATTTTTTTAAAAAATACTTCATGTTATTTAAACGATAAGAATAGGTACTTAACTGATTTTCTATTGACTGATTGTCTCCAATATCAGTTAAAATCAATTCAAAAATACACGCAACACTGTTTTCTTTTACTGGAATAAGCATTCCACTTTGTAACATTAGTTGTAATAAGCCGACTGTTTTTAATGTAATACTTTTCCCTCCAGCATTAGGTCCAGAAATTACGATAATTCGTTGTTCAGAATTGAGTTTTATATCTTGCGGATAAGTAGATTTATTTTGTAATTTATTTGTCTGAAGTAAAAGAGGGTGGAAGGCCTTCTTATAATTGATCTCTTTTTCATCTGAATTTATTTTGGGAAAAATTCCATCAATTTCGTTACCATAACAAGCCTTTGCATAAATAATGTCAAACTTGAGTAAAAAGCTGTGTTGGTTCTGAAAGTAGGGGAGGTAAGGACGAAAAAAATCAGTTAATTCGGATAATATTTTTTTTATTTCCTCTGTTTCTTCAAATAGCAGATTCTGTAATTCTTGGTTTTGTAAATATGTGGTTTCAGGCTCAATAAAAACGATGCTACCTGTTTTTGAGCTTCCCATTATAGTCCCTTTTACCTTTCGACGATACATTGCTTTAACAGCAAGAACTCTTCTATTATTGACAATTGATTCTTTTATGTCATCTAAGTAATCTGCTCCATTATACTGGCTAAGTGATTTGTTAAAACTACTACTTATTTTACCTCGTAATTGCTGTAATTTTTTACGTATTGAAAACAAATTATCAGATGCCTTATCTCTTATTTCACCAAAACGGTCAATGACTCTTTCTATTGCTGGAATGATATCATTTTCAATGGTAATATCATTACTAAATTCATAAAGCGTCGGGTAGTAAGCTTGAAACTTTATTAAAAATTTAATTAGTTTATTAGTTGTCTCAGTATTTGTGGCCATATTCCGAAACGAGCTAATTGCTAAGACACTATTTTCAATTTTTAGTAAAGGGAAAATATCCAAAAGTGATTCAAATCCATGGTTTGGTATTCTATTTTCATTATCAAATGAAGATTTAAATTCAGATACAGATTTTAACTGCTTTTCAATTTGTTCTGTGTCTACAGAGGGTTGCAATTTCCGTATTGCATCTTTCCCTAATTGAGTAATTGCGAAGTTTGCACATTGATTTAAAACTTCAATATACTCTAAATCTTCAAGGGTTTTATTAGGAATAAGACTTTCCACTTTTCTTAACTTAGCCTCACAAAAGTAGTAAATTCATGAAGGTTCAAATAAATTCTAATTGGGAAAAACTTTTAAACTCTGAATTTAGAAAGCCTTATTTCTCTGATTTAGTAGATTTCGTTAAAAATGCATATAGCAAAACTGTTTGCTATCCACCTGGTAAAGATATTTTTAGAGCGTTCAACGAATGTCCATTAGATGATGTTAAAGTTGTTATTATTGGGCAAGACCCATACCATGGTCCAAAACAAGCTCACGGTTATTGTTTTTCGGTTTCCAATTCAATTCCTCATCCACCTTCATTAATTAATATTTTTAAAGAGATTCAAATGGATTTAGGACTCGAGTATCCAAAAAGTGGTGACCTGACTCCATGGGCAAGTCAAGGTGTCTTCTTACTCAATGCAACATTAACTGTTGAGGCCAATAAAGCGGGCAGTCATCAAAAAATAGGATGGGAAACATTTACTGATTCGGTTATTAGAATAATTTCTGAGAAAAAGGAAAATATCGTTTTTATGTTGTGGGGTAGTTATGCAAAACAAAAAACTAACTTAATAGATAGTCTTAAACATTGTGTTCTGAAAAGTGGTCATCCGTCACCACTGAGTGCTAACAGAGGCTTTTGGTTTGGGAATAAACATTTTAGTAAATGTAACAGCTACTTAAAAGAGGTAGGTAAAAATGAAATAAATTGGTCACTAGATTAGTGATTTTATTTTAAATGAAACGGTTTCATAATTTATTTGAGTGTTTAAAATCATCACAAATAGCATAGTTATTAGTAACTTTCAAAACGCAATTATTCTAGATGAAAAAGATATTTGTAACTGCGTCATGTTTTATAATATTTTCGTGTTTTAAAACAGATATAGTTCAATTCGAGAAAAAAAATAAGCTTGCCCCTATTGATGCGAGTGGACTTCAATATGGTGGTCTTGGAGGTATGACTGACACAGCAATAATTTGTAATCCAGCAGGTCTTGGAAGAAAGTTTTGTCGATTTTTACGAAAATATGATAATACATTTTGGGCAGATACAGAAAATTATTATAGTGACTTTTCGGATATACAATTTTTAAACTCTGAACATTTTATATCCTTCTTTGATATTAGTAATGATGTATCATATTGCAAAGGATGGAGACCAGGTGAAAATACTTATGATGGAATAAAGTGGAATATAGAAATCAAAAGAGATGAGGAGGATATATTTTGGTTTGATTATGAGTATTATGGGACAAGTCAAGAAATTGAATATACTATACTGTATAAATATGAAGTAATTGATAGTTTACTTCATTTTTCAAGTTCTGATGATGAAAATTTTATTTTTAGCCCTTCAGAAAAAAATTATTCAAAAGATTCTATTGATACAAGTGAAATAATTGAAATGGAAGGATGTACGTTTTACGGAGCATGAAAAAAATTCTTTTACTAATTCCGTTTTTTGTAATTTCTTCTTGCTTTAAATCAGATATAATACAATCCCAAACAGCTAATACAGATCCTGCTAGTATGCACAATGGACAAGTTTACCCAAATTCTCCTCGTAGCTATACAAATTTTTGTGCTGTCCCAAAAAATTGTAAGTTTTTATTTAAATACGATCACACATTCTGGTCAGATACAGAAAATTATTCTAGTGATTTTTCAAGTGTCAGATTCTTAAATCTTAATAATAATTTTATATCCTTTTATAATATTGATAAAGATATTTCATATTGTACAGGATGGAAAAAAGGAGATAATACTTCTGGTGCGATAAAATGGAATATTAAAATCAAAAAAGATGAGTGGGATGAGTTTTGGTTTGACTATGATTATTATGGGACAGACCAAGAAATTGAATACACCATAACCTATAGATATGAAGTAATTGATAGTTTACTTCATTTTTCAAACTCAGAAGGAGATTCTTTAATTTTCTATCGAACTGATGAAATAAAAGATTTTGTTGATTGCATGTTTTATAATTAGAGCAGACTAAGAATTAATAATATCAATTTCATTAATCTTAAATCAATAAGTAAATTTGAGTCAAAATCATAAATCAATGCGAAAGTTATTCATTAGCTTTTTATGTTTTGTTATGTTGTCGTGTTTTAAAACAGATATAGTTCAATATGGTTCAAAAAATTTAGATCCTGCCACGTTCGCTAGTGGACAACAACTTCCTACTGCGCAACAAAGTTATACTCGATTTTGTAATCCAGGAGGTTTGGGTAGAAAGGGCTGCAAGTTTTTAGCCAAATATGATAATACATTCTGGTCAGATACAGAAAATTATTATAGTGACTTTTCTGATGTACATTTTTTAAATTGGGTATATTTTGTATCCTTCTTTGATATTAACAATGATGTTTCATATTGCAAAGGATGGAGAACAGGTGAAAATATTTTAGATGGAAAAAAATGGGATATAAAGATCACAAAAGATGAGTGGGATGAGTTATGGTTTGACTATGATTATTACGGTATTAGCAATGATATTGAATATACCATAACTTATAAATATGAAGTAATTGACAGTTTACTTCATTTTTCAAATACAGAGGGTCAAGAATTTATTTTCTACCCATCTGATAAAAATTATTCAAAAGATATTGTTGATACTGGTGAAATAATTGAATTAGAGGGATGTATGTTCTACTAGTTTTTAGTAATTATCATTAACAGATGAAAAAAATATTTGTAGCTTCTTTATGTTTAGTCATGTTTTCATGTTTTAAAACAGATATAGTTCAATATGGTTCAAAAAATTTAGATCCTGCCACATTCGCTAGTGGACAACAACTCCCAACAAAACCAAAAGACTTAACATACTTCTGCAATCCAGCAGGTCTTGGAAGAAAAGGTTGTAAGTTTTTATCTAAATATGACGGTACAATATGGGCAGATACAGAAAATTATTATAGTGACTTTTCGGATATACAATTTTTAAACATTGCATATTTCATATCCTTCTTTGATATTAATAATGATGTTTCATATTGCAAAGGATGGAGACCAGGTGAAAATAATTATGATGGAATAAAATGGAATATAAAAATAAAAAAAAATGAATGGGATGAGTTTTGGTTTGATTATGAATATTATGGGACAAGTCAAGAAATGGAATATACCACAACTTATAAATATGAAGTAATTGATGGTTTACTTCATTTTTCAAATACAGAGGGTCAAGAATTTATTTTCCACCCATCTGATAAAAATTATTCAAAAGATATTGTTGATACTGGTGAAATAATTGAATTAGAGGGATGTATGTTCCTCTAGTTTTAAATAATTATCATTAACAGATGAAAAAAATATTTGTAGCTTCTTTGTGCTTAATACATTTTACTTGTTATAAGACAGATGTAATTCAACACGGAACAGCAAATTTAGATCCACGTCAATGGGCAAGTGGAGGACAAATAAACAGTTTATCGCAACAATATAACGTTTTCTGTGGTGGAGTAAAGACTTGCAAATTTCTATACAAATATGATGATTCAATGTGGGCAGATACAGATAATTATTACAGTGAGTTTTCGGATATAAAATTTAAAAACGCAGCTACATATTTTATATCCTTCTTTAAAATTGATAATGACGTTTCATATTGTAATGGATGGCAAAAAGGTGAAAATATCTATAATGGAATAAAATGGGACATAACTATCAAAAAAGATGAGTGGGATGTTTTTTGGTTTGATTTTGATTATTACGGGACTGGTCAAGAAATTGAATATACTATAACTTATAAATATGAAGTAATTGATGGTTTACTCCATTTTTCCAACTCTGAAGATCAATCATTTATTTTTCATCCATCAAAAAAAAATTATTCAAAAGAATTAATTGATACAAACCAAATAATTGAACAAGAAGGGTGTTTATTTTTATAATTAGGATAAACTAAAAATAATAATCTATAATTTTAATTAAGTTTATAAATTATATTTGATAATCATAAATCAATGAAAAAATCACTAGCAGCTGCCTTATTGAGTTTTTTAATTTCTTCTTGTTTTAAAACTGATGTTAGACAATATGAGTCTTGGAATCAAGATCCATTTACTAAAACAAGTGGTTATCAAGTTAATCGGTTACCAAAACAATATAATTCATTTAGT
>ENA-OSEY01001794-OSEY01001794.1-marine-metagenome-genome-assembly--contig:-NODE-1794-length-14411-cov-4.734896_pt1 | contig 14411 bp, 12 predicted proteins | sample MGYA00248465_ERZ534230 | MGnify/ENA primary metagenome ERZ534230 (study PRJEB26409, sample SAMN06344110) | marine metagenome | isolation source: Sea water from surface | place: Atlantic Ocean:Southern...
GGATTAATTTCTGGTGCTGGTTACCTAATTTGGGTAAGAAACGGCGGAAGTGGATTCTTAGGTATTACACAGTTAACATTTGGTATCTTTGGTTCAGCTGTCAGCTTAGTAGCTATGGTTGTTGTAAGTCTAATGACTTCAGCGCCAAACGCTGCAACGCAGAAAATGGTTGATGAGGTTCGTGTACCATCAGGTAAATCGATCCTTGGCAAACAACACTAAATAATTATTTTAAGGGGCGATTAATTTCGCCCCTTTTAATTCAAGTCTTTTTCCAATATAAATTCTTAAATGTCGGCTAATTTTCACCCAATGGTGTACATTATTGATTACATACTTGGGGTAATAATGTGGACATTAATTGGCAGAGTTGCAATGAATATTTTCCAAAAAGAAGACTCTCAATTTTTTTTCATGAAAGTATTCGTAAAATTTACCAATCCATTACTACGTATTTTTAAACCAATTACACCCGAATTTATTATTCAACCAATAGTTCCACTATATGTTGCTTGGTTTTTCTTTATGATAAGATTTTATTTAATGCCATGGATTTTAGGATATTCAGTAATGGGAATGCTGTCTTTTCCATTGGAAAGTGAAATTTCGAGACAAATTTACCAATTTTTTAATTCAATTAAATTTTAAAAATTGATACTAGTTATCTCAGTTATCAATGAAAAAAATACAAATTTCACCTTCAATTCTCTCAGCTAATTTTAGCAAACTTGGTGATGAAATTAAGAGACTCGAAGATGCTGGGGCAGATATGGTTCATGTTGATGTAATGGATGGACACTTTGTTCCAAATCTAACTATTGGACCACCAGTAATTAAAACTCTAAAAAAAAATTCTTCAATACCATTTGATGTACATTTAATGATCTCACCTGTTCATAAATACATTCAAGCATATGCGGATGCTGGAGCAGATATAATAACTATTCATCCCGAGGCAACAGACAATCTTCAAAATTCAATTAATAAAATTAGAGAATTCAAAAAAAAAGTAGGAGTTTCATTAAATCCAGAAACAATTGTAAACAAAATAGAGCTTCATACTTCGAACCTTGGAGAACGTTTGTCAGCTGCCAGACGCTTGATTTCAGCCGGTTATCATGTGGCATTCAATGTTGATCCTGTCTTATATTATGAAGGCTGGAAGCAAGACTATCGAGAGCTATTTATGACATTGAAAGAACAGTTTAAACCGGGCGAAATTTCTTGGATGCATTTAGGTTTATTGAGATATATCCCCGGACTGGCAGGAATTGCGAGACAGAGATTTCCGGGAATTAAGATTTTTGACCAAGAGTTCGTGCAAGGGCCTGATCGCAAATACAGATACCCAAAGCCAATAAGAGATGAAATCTATGCTTTTCTTTACGAAAACCTTGAAGAATGGGATTTAAAGATGCCTCGTTATTCGTGCGTTGAACAGTCTTCTCATTGGCGTAAATTTCATCCTCATATCCCCAAAAATACTGCGCAAGTTAATGAACAGGTGTTGCAGCGAATAGTGTAGTAGGAGTCATTATGAACCCGATAATGAAAGCATTTCTAGATTCTATTCAATTACCTTCTGAAACATCAGAATGTCTGAGACATTTGGAACAAATACGTGATCGAAAAGTTGTTGCAATAAGTATGCGAAATCTGCCATTTGATAATATTCATCTAGATTTGTTAAAGCCACTGGAAATGATGTTACAAAATAGCTCTCCATCTCAGCCCGTAGATTTGTTTTTGCAAACTCAGTATCTACCGGGTACGGATACATTAGCTCTTCATCATTACCTGCTTGATAATAAAGGTTCTTATGGTCTCATAATGGCGGGTAGTGGATTAGAGGGACTTGGTTTAGTATTTGGTGCTTCAGAATGTGTTCTTGGTGGAAGAGCCGGATTTTTCCCTATGCCAACTACTGAAGACCGCTGTGCAGAATTGTTGCGTCTACAAGAAATAATTGAGACTAAGCATATTCGTGACCCTGATAATAGTTGTTTATGTAATAATTTCTTGAAATTATTGGATCAAGACCCTCCTGAATCAGATACTGATCACATTCGACTGAAACGTCTATTACAAGCTTATTTAGATCGTCGATTTGGTTCTCAAGCTCATCTTGGTCGTTATCTACTAATGACTTCTGGATTGAAGATTCAAGCGGCTGAGGCAATAGGAATTCCCGGTACCATGCTTCAATTAGAGGGTTTATACAATCAAATCCTTCAAATTAGTACTCGGATGGAAGGTAGTCAGCAGGTTAAAAAAGTCAGTCATGAACATGGTAGTCCGATGGTCAATAATGCTGAAGAACCTTTCATTGCGGAAGCTCACCTCTGTGCAATTATGGAAACAGTTGAAAAACGGTATATCTGTTTTTGCGTAAAAGGTCTACCTGGATACGATACTCCTGGGATTTTGTGGGCTGAAAAATAACATATTTTACTTTTTTGATTTAATACGGATTTATAAAAAATAATAGCTCAGCTTTAGCTATGTGATCTGAGGTGCTATAATCCTGAGCTTGGCTGCAGCCGGCGCGAAGTGTTAGCTTCCATTTCAAATGGATGGATTTGGTTTACATTCCTTGCACTAGTTGCAACATTCTGTAGTTTTTATAACCGTAACTTTACACGAAGGGTGTTAAACGATGGAAAATATCAAAGTTCGTATCATGGCTTCTCAAGATTGGAGCATGCGCTATGCAATGCAGGAGTTTATTAAGTTTGCGGATCCTGTAATTCGTCACAAAAAGAAAGAATATAAAAAACTTAGAAAGTCATTAATCCACAATGACTTAAACGATAATAATATTATTCTTTCAAAATGTTTGAAGAAACCTGAAGTAATTGGATTTATTGATTTTGGGGATTGTGTTAAAAGTCAATTAATTAATGAACTTGCGATAACCTGCACATATGGGATTTTAAATAGTCTTAATCCATTGTCTTCTGCATGTGATATAATTAGAGGATTTAACTCTAAAATACCATTATTTGAAAGTGAAATTGATTTTTTATACGATTTAATACTAATGAGAATATCAATTTCCATAATAAAGTCAGCATTAAATAAAAAAATAAATCCTACTAATAGTTACCTGCAGGTAAGCAAAGATGATATGGTTCTTTTATTTGAAAAATGGAATAGTATAAATAAAAATCTAGCTATACATTTTTTTAGAAATGCATGTAATTTTAGCCCAAATCATAATGCTAAAGAATTCAAAAAATTAATCAGTCAAAATAAATCTTCAATAGAAATATTATTTAAAAAAGAGGATATAAAAAAATTAAAAAACTTAGATTTAAGTGTTTCTAGTAAATGGCTTTCTAACGGTTTAATAAACGATGTTCAATCTTTTGAAACAAAAATTAATAAATATCCTGATACAACTTTTTTCGGTGGATATTTAGAAACACGTGCAGTTTATAATTCATCTGACTATGAAAGACTTACTGATACAGGTTTTGAAAATAGAACCACTCACTTAGGCATTGATTTTTGGGTAAAAGATAATACGCCGGTCCACTCCATTGAAGATGGACACATTAAAATTATAACTAACGATACGACTTCTAAAGGATATGGAGGACTTATAATAATAGAACATAGTATAGGTAAAATAATATATTATAGTCTCTACGGTCATTTATCAGACCAAAAAAAATCTGTTTTGAAAATAGGAAGTTTTGTTAAGAAAGGAGAGAAAATTGGTGAAATTGGAGCAATTAGTGAAAATGGAGGCTGGAGTCCACACTTACATTTTCAATTAATGTTAACTCTCTTAGATTATCATAATGATTTTCCTGGAGTATGTATGGAATATGAAAAAGATATATGGTCAAGTATATGTCCTGATCCAGTTCATATTTTAAATATTAAAAAAACCCATAATTCTAAATTTGACAAAACCAAACTAAAAAATTCGAGAAAAAAATATTTACCGAATAATTTAAAATTAAGTTATAATGAGCCAATTTACATTGTAAGAGGTTTTAATCAGTTTCTTTACTCAGATAATGGTAAAAAGTATTTAGATACTGTAAATAATATTGCACATGTTGGACATCAAAATTTAAAAGTTACCCAAGCTGCTGCGGAGCAAATTGGAATTTTAAATACAAATACCAGATATTTACATGATGAAATTATTTCTTTGTCCAAGAACTTAATTTCAAAATTCCCAAAAAAATTATCAAAGGTATATTTAGTTAATTCAGGAAGTGAAGCTAATGAACTTGCTATGAGAATGAGTACTCTGTTTAGAAATAGTGAAAATTATATAGTAATGCAAGGAGGATATCATGGCAATACAAATAAAACAATTGAAATAAGTAATTATAAATATAACAGTAAGGGTGGGAACGGAAAGGCAAAAAATATATTTGAAATTCCAATGCCTGATGAATTTCGCGGAAAACATAGAGGTAAAGGAGCTGGAAAAAAATACTTTGAAGAATTTGAAAAGTTAATTTTAAAAGCTAAAAAAGCAAATAAAAAAATCAGTGCTATGATTTTTGAACCTATAATAAGTTGTGGTGGACAAATTGAGATGCCTGATAATTTTATAAAAATGTGTAAAAAAGTTCTGGAAAAACATAATATACTTATGATTGCTGACGAAGTGCAAACTGGATTTGGAAGAGTTGGTGAAAAATATTGGGGTTTTGAATTGCATAATGTAATTCCCGATATTGTAACTCTGGGTAAACCAATGGGAAATGGCCATCCGATTGGTGCAGTTGTTTGTACTGATGAAATTTCAAAAAAATTTGATAATGGATTAGAGTTTTTTAGTTCATTTGGTGGTAATCCAGTTTCATGTAGAATAGCAAATGAAGTAATTAATGAAATAGACAGACAAAAACTACAGAGTAATGCTCTAAAAACAGGGCTATTTCTTAAAGATGGACTAAAAAATTTATCAAAAAAATATCCGATCATCGGAAATATAAGAGGTAAGGGATTATTTATCGGCGTAGAGTTAGTTGACAAAGATTTAAACCCCGAAACTGAAAAGACTAATTATTTGGTAAATAGAATGAAGGAGCTTGGTGTTCTAATGAGTAATGATGGCCTAGATAAAAATGTGATTAAAATAAAACCTCCATTAATCTTCTCTGTTGAGGATTCAAAAAAACTTCTTATACTTTTAGAAAAAGTATTTAAGGAAAATTTTATGAAATCAATTTAAAATTTTCGGTTTGGATTAAATCTATCAATATTTATACTGGTTTTTTTATCATCGATAATTTCTGCTACAATTTTTCCAGTACCAGTACTCATACTCCACCCCATCATTGCATGCCCTGTAGCTATAACTACATTTTTTAGTTTATTGGATCTTCCAATGTATGGAACCCCGTCGGCAGAAATTGGTCTAAAGCCATATCCAGCTGCATCTCTATCATTTTCTGGAATAGTAATCGAAGGATAAAATGATTCAACAGCATTGCATATTGCATTTACCCTATTTTTTCTAATCTTGTTATTGATTGATGAAATTTCCATTGTCCCAGAATATCTTGTGAAACCGTTCATTGGAGTAATTGCACATTTAGGTTCAACTAAAATTGCTGGGCAAGAAATTTCTGTTTTTGATGAATGATTTATACTGTAACCTTTTCCAGCTTGAAGAAGTAAATCAATTCCGAGTTTTTTACATAATTTAGAAGTCCAGGTTCCTGCTGATAAAATATATTCATCATAGATTAATTTTTGATTTGAAATATTTACCGATTCAATTTTATTGTTTTTAATTTCAAAAGATTCAATTTCAGTATTAGTGATGCATTTTACTCCTTTTTTCTGTATAAAATCTTTTAATTCATTGATTAACTCACCAGGAGTTGTATGATGATCACAATAAAAATATGCTGCTCCGATCGAATCTATATTTATATTAGGTTCAATCTTTTTTATTTCACTTTGATTTAACATTTTTGCTCTTAAACCATTTTGAACAGCCAAATCAACTACATCTTTTTCCTTTTCAAGAGATTTTTCAGTTTTACATAACATCAGCAAGCCTTTTTGATCGTAATGAAAATCCATTTTGTTTTTATTCTTAATGTCTTTTAATAAATCTTGACTCAAAAGTGATATTTCAATTATAGGAAGAATAGAGTTTTTCACATTACTATTGGAACATGACTTGTTAAATGCATATAACCATTTAAAAAAATCTAAATTTATCCTGGGTTCAACATAAAATGGACTTGAAGAATTAAACATCCATTTTAATCCTTGTTTAATGACACCAGGGGCTGCTAAAGGTATTATATGGCCAGGGGATAAATATCCAGCGTTCACATATGATGCGCCGCTATTCATTCCGTATTTATCAATAATTGTTACATCATGACCACTCTTGGAAAGGTAATATGCAGAACATATACCAATTATACCGCCACCTACTATCAATATTTTTTTTGACATCTTAAATTACTTGAAAACCTGAATAAAATGGATCATCATCATCAACAATTATTTTATTATATCCATAAATTTTAGCCCATCCTCTTATAACGGGGGTTATTCCATCAAATTCTTTTATTTTGGTTGTTTTTTTAACTCTACAATTAAACTTTGAACCAATATAGCTTTCATGTACAAATTCCTCTCCAACCTTTAATTTATTTTTAGAAAATAATTGAGCCATCCTTGCTGAGCTTCCGGTTCCACAAGGGGATCTATCAATAGCTTTATCTCCATAAAAAACAGCATTTCTAGAGGAGGATTTTGGATCAATTACTTTACCTGTCCATAAAATATGAGAAACATTTTTTATTGACTTATCATAAGGATGAATAAATTTTTCTGAATACTTTTTATTTATTTTATCTCTTATCTCACGAGAATATGAGATAAGTTCCTCAGCTTTAAAGTCCTCAAGGTCAGAATAATTTTTTTGCTTTTCAATAATAGCATAAAAATTACCACCATATGAAACATCAAAATTTATTTCACCTAAATTATCAGAAATTATAGATAAGTTTCTTTCAGCTAGAAAACTGTCAACATTTACTATTTCTACCCAACTTACTTTTTTGTCTTTTTTTTGGTAAGTTACCTGAATGACCCCAGCAGGCACCTCTATATTTAGGATACCTTCAACTTTGGGCTTTACTAATTTTTTTTCTAAAGCAATTGTTACTATTCCAATTGTACCATGACCACACATTGGTAAACATCCAGATGTTTCCAAGAATAAAATAGCAAAATCATTTTTAGAATCGTGTGGGGGAAAAATCATTCCTCCACTCATCATATCATGACCTCTAGGTTCAAACATTAATGACTTTCTAATCCAATCAAATTTTTTTAAAAAATCTAATCTTTTTTCACTCATCGAAATCCCCTCTAAATCAGGTTTTTCAGTTAAAATTAATCTAACCGGATTACCACAAGTATGTGCATCAATACATTCAAAAATGTGCTTACTCATTTTTTTTCTCTATGTAATTATTGATTCTCCTCTCAAGAGTTGGTAATGTAACCGTTCCGTATTCTAAAATTTTTTCATGAAATTCTCTAATGTCAAATTTATCATTCAATTGATCTTTTGCTTTATTTCTGAGCTCACGGATTTTTAGCTCACCTATTTTGTAAGATAAAGCTTGACCTGGCCACGAGATATATCTGTCAATTTCAGTGTTAACCTCGTGTAAAGACAATGCTGTATTTTTTGACATGTAATCGATGGCTTTCTCTTTTGACCATCCCTTTGCGTGAAGTCCAGTATCTACAACTAATCGACAAGCTCTCCACATTTCATAGGTAAATTTTCCAAATTTTTCATAAGGGGTTGTATATATACCCATTTCATCAGCCAGAAACTCTGTGTATAGACCCCAGCCTTCTCCGTATGCAGACAGATATAAATTTCTTCTGAATCTGGGAATACTATCTCCTAACTCATTATTTAAGGCGCTTTGAAGATGATGACCTGGAACCGCTTCGTGAACCGTTAAAGCAGGAATTGTATATAGAGTTCTACTTTTTAAATCGTAGGTGTTTACCCAATAATAACCTGGATCAGTACTATTTTTTGAAGTACCTACATATCTACCCCCAGTATATTTTGGAGCTATAGCATCAGGAACAGGTGCAACACCATATGGTTTTCTTGGAAGAGTTTTAAAAAATCTTGGAAGTTGTTCATCTGCTCTTTTAGAAATATCTCTGGCGTACATAAGAAGTTCTTTCGGAGTTTTTGCATAGAATTGCTCATCGGTTCTCAAGAATTTGAAAAATTCTTCAAAAGAACCTTTAAATTTCAATTCATCAATAATTTTTATCATTTCTTTTTTAATCCTTGCAACCTCTTTTAGACCAATTTGATGAATTTCGTCAGCTGTATATGATTCACTTGTAGTGTAATAATTAATTCTATTTTGATAGAATTCAGATCCATTTGGGGTTTCTGAAACCCCTATTGTAGTTCTGGTTTTTTTATAATACTCCTTTTCAAAGAAATCCTTAATTCTAATAAATTGAGGTACAACACTCTTTTCGATAGCATTTTTTGCTGCAACAAGTATCGAATCTCTTTGAATTTCTGAAATGTCATTAGGTAGTTTATTAAAAGGAGAATAAAAATAATTTGATTCAAAATCTTTAGTGATGTGATCATTATATGTTGATTCGTATCCTTTAAATATTACTAAAGGCTGAGATACACCTTTTTCAAGTCCTTTTCTTAAAAGAGGTAAATATTGATCAACATATTGGGGTATAGCATTAAGCTTATTTAAATAATTTTTGACTTGCTCATAATTGTACATCGGTCTAACATTATAAACTAGACTACTATGGAAACCTGAATCAGAAAGTAACGGATTTAGAAATCTTTCAAAATCATAATATGCAATTATATCACTCAATACAAACGATAATAATTCAAATGAAATATTATCATTTTCATCTAAATTGGTAATATCAATATCATCTAATTTTAGCAAAAGACTTTCAGCAAATTCTTTTTCAGCTTTAAAGTATTCTTCAGAAAAATTACCGAGAGGATAATCCTCATAATTATAGCCTTCATGGTTTTGGTATTCTTTAATAATTGCATCTAGTTTTTCATTATCATTATTACATGAGAATAAAATGAATATTGATAAAAAAAGAATTTTATATTTCATAATTGTAAATATTTTTAAAATCAAATCTCGTTCTTAGAGGTAACACCGTTTATTTTACGATTTATCATTAATGGATTATCATTTTTCAATTCATTTGGTAGTAAATTTTGAGGAAAATCCTGAAAACTTACTGGTCTTAGCCACCTTTTTATTGAATTTGTTCCAACAGCTGAAAATCTGGAGTCGGTTGATGCAGGATATGGACCACCATGGGTCATTGATGGGCAAACCTCTACTCCGGTCGGAACTCCGTTAAATATAATTCTACCTACTTTTAACTCCAGAGTATTGATAATTTTATCGCTTAAAAAATTTTCGTTAATATCTGCTAATATTGTTCCTGTTAGTTGTCCTTCCATTGCATTAATTACCTGAAGCATTTCATTTTGATCCAAACATTTTACAATTAATGAGCATGGACCAAAAATTTCATCTTGCAGCTTTTTATCTTGTATAAAGTTTTTAGCTGTTACGGTAGAAATAACATGTTTTGGAAAATTCGCCTTTGACTCAGATTTCTCTTTTGTTAGAACTGAAATATGTTTATTTTTTTTAATATTTTCTATACCATTATTATACGCATTATATATGTTGGGGTGAAGCATACAACTAGGCGATAATTTTTCAATCTCCTCAACTAACTTTTTTATAAATAAATCAAAAATTTCTGATTCAAAAGAAATAATTATACCAGGATTAGTACAAAATTGTCCAGATCCAATTGTTATTGATTTAGCAAATTTTTCTGCTAATTCAGCATATTCTTTATGAAGTTTTTCTGGAAATATTAGCACTGGATTAACACTTCCCATTTCAGCAAAAACAGGAATAGGATTATCTCTTCTTGATGCTAGATCATAAATTGCACGCCCTCCTCTCAAACTACCAGTAAAGCCAACTGCTTTAACTCCAGGATTATTCACTAGCTTTTCTCCAACTTCAATTCCTTTACTGTTGAGATTAGAAAAAACTCCGTTAGGCATATTAGTTGTTTTTACAGCTCTAATTATTGCTGCCGAAACTAATTCTCCTGTTCCTGCATGCATGGGATGAGATTTTAATATAACGGGGCATCCTGCAGCCAAAGCTGAAGCAGTATCACCTCCTGCGGTTGAATAAGCCAAAGGAAAATTACTTGCACCAAAAACCGCAACTGGTCCAATTGGCATTAACATTTTTCTTAAATCAGGTTTTGGAACTGGAACTCTGTCTGGAATTGAGGTGTCAATGGAAACTTCTTGAAAGTCTCCGTTAATTAGGAGTTCTGAGAATGACCTCAATTGATTAATCGTACGTGTTAATTCAGCAAGACATCGGGCTTCGGTTAAACCTGTTTCAGAACAATAGATATTTACTATATCATTAGAAATTAATTGTAGCTCATCCGCTATTTGATTTAAAAATTTAGATTTCTCTGCAGATGAAACAAGCTTGTATTTTTTAAATGCTTGGAACGCAAGTTCAACTGATTTTTGAATTTCTAAATCACTCGCCTCATAGAAAATTATATCATTTTCAATATTTAATTTTGGATTAAATGTCTGAAATGTTACAGACGAATTTGAAGATAAATTCTCTCCAATATAATTTTTACCAGTAATCATAATTAAAAGCTATATTTTGATAAATCAGGTCTATTTTTAATTCCTGTATTTATAATTTCTAAAACATTTTCTCTTTCTTTACCCGATAAAGGTTTTCTTGGGAGTCTTACATTTTCAGAACCAATTCCTAGTATTGTTTCCGCTAACTTTATATTTTGAACTAATTTTGGATTTATATCTAATTCAAGTAAAGGTAAAAACCACCTGTATATTTCTATTGCTTCTTTTATTTTGTTCTGTGATTGAAGTTTATATATTGCAACGGTTTCTTCTGGAAAAGCGCAAACCAATCCTGCAATCCAACCATCTGCACCCATCAACAAACTTTCAAGAGCAATCGTATCTACACCAGTCATGATTTTTAATCTGGAGCCATAAGCATTTTTAAGTCTTGTTACATTAGATATATCTCTCGTTGACTCTTTAACTGCCTTTATATTATCACATTTTAAAAGCTTTTCAAACATGTCGATTGTAACTTCGATTCCATAATCAACTGGATTGTTGTATATCATAATTGGTAAATCAGTGGAATTAGCTATAGCTTCAAAATATTCTACCGTCTCCTTTTTTCCTGACTTGTAACGCATCGGTGGTAATACCATTAACCCACTTGCACCAAATTTTTCTGCACATTTAACACTTTTTAGAGCATCTTTTGTTGACTGTTCGGCAATATTGACAACAACAGGAATTTTATTTGAAACAAAATCAACAGTATTTTGGGTTAAAATATTTTTTTCGTCCTGGGTTAGGGTACTTGCCTCTCCCAATGATCCACCTAAAACAATTGCATCAATACCTGCTTGCAGCTGAAAGTCTAAATTTTTATTAAAAAGGCCCAAGTCTAATTTATCATCATTACTAAATTTAGTAGTGATTGCTGGCATTACTCCACTCCATTCCATATAAAAGATTTTGTATTGAAGATAATATTTTTTTGCTAATTTATTTTGGTCTAATTTGTCACAAATAAGTCAGATGCAACTCCGTCAGTTAAAAATTTGTATTCTTTTGATGTATGAAGTTTATTGTTTGTTTTGATAAGTACACCTTCTTTAATTTTAAGGTCTATTTGTTTACTTAAACTATCTAAATTCAAATCTGAAAATTCTGATTTAATGAAATCTAAATCAATTCCATCTGAGGTTCTTAAACCTATCATTATTACTTCATTTAACACATCAATTTGTGATAGAACCTCTGATTCATTGGGTAAAATATTTTCTTTAATTTTTTCAATATACTTCTGATTATTACTAACATTCCATGTTCTTGAGGAACCATCAAACGAATGTGCTGATGGCCCAAACCCAATATATTTTTTCCTGTTCCAATATGTAAGATTATTTTTACATTCATAACCAGGTTTTGAAAAACTTGAAAATTCGTAATTATAATAACCTAATTTTAAAAACAAATCATAAGCATACTCAAATTGCAATTTCTGATCCCTGTCTTCAACTTCCTTAATCTTGTTCTTTTCAATCAATTTTTTTAGAGCTGTTTTTGGTTCAACGGTTAAAACATAAGTTGAAATATGGGGTACATCATAATATAATCCAATTTCTATGTTTTTTTTCCACGCATCAATTGAACTTTCAGGAATTCCATAGATTAGATCAATAGAAAAATTGGTGAAATTATTTTTTATTTTTTCAATTGAATCAATTGCAGTTTTTGAATTGTGACTTCTGTTCATTAAGACTAAATCAGAATCAATAAAAGATTGTATCCCAAGACTAACTCTGTTAAAACTATTTTTTTTCCAAACTTCAATTTTTTCAAGACTAACATCATCAGGATTACATTCAATTGTAATTTCAGCATGATTTGAAATTTTAAATTTTTTATGAATTTCATTTAAAATTTTTTCTAAATCTGTTTCAGTAAGAATTGAAGGTGTTCCACCTCCAAAATATATTGAGCCAACATCATCATTCAACTCATTTGATCTTAAAGAAATTTCACTTACAATTGAATCAACAATTAAGTCTTTTGATTTTATCGATGTAGAAAAATGATAATTACAATAGTGACATGCTTTTCTACAAAAAGGAATATGAATATATATACTACTTATGACCCTCTTATTTTATCTTTATTTTTATTTACAAAGCTTGACCAGCTAGAATATTTTGTTCCCTCAAAAGAATTTTTTGAATTATAAAAATGGCATACAGCAGCAGCAAGTCCATCAGTAGAATCTAAATTTTTAGGCAACTCTTTTATGGCTAATAAATTCTGAAGCATTTTTGCTACTTGTTCTTTACTAGCATTACCATTACCTGTTATTGCCATTTTTATTTTTTTTGGTGAATACTCTGTAATCGGTATTTCTCTTGAAAGACCTGCAGCCATTGCTATTCCTTGGGCTCTACCAAGTTTGAGCATACTCTGAATGTTTTTGCCAAAAAAAGGCGCTTCAATAGCTATTTCATCAGGATTGAACTCTTCTATTAAAGAAATAGTTCTTTCAAAGACTAATTTTAGTTTTAAATAATGGTCTTTATGTTTTGTTAAATTCAATTCATTCATTTCTATGAGTGACATTTTTCTATCCTTTATTTTGATTATACCGAAACCCATTATTGTTGTCCCCGGGTCAATACCTAAAATTATTTTTTCACTCATAGTTTTTATTCGGTTGAAATTATAATTGGCATAGTAAATATTACATCAACCTGCTGACCCCTTTTAATGGCCGGATATAACTTTGGGAGATTTGAAACAGTATAATTAAATGAACTATTTATAACTTCTTTATATTTAAGATTTTTTTTTGAAATATTTATACTTTCAACAGAGATTAGACCTTTTTTATCAACCATTAAAACCATATTGACTGTATCTACAAGTGTTCTGTTCAAAACCAAATTATTCTTTTTCAAATTTGCTGTAAAATTATTTGTAATGGTTTCAACAAAACATTTATTCTTTTGGGATACATCATTTAGCTCTAAACAATTCTCAAAAACGGGATACTGATCAACCTCATTCCAGTTAAATGATTTTAGTTCTTCATTTATAAACTCATCAACTGAAATTTTTCTATCAATTTGAAAATCATATTCACACGAATTAAGCAAAAAAAAGAAAATAAAAATCAGAGTTATTCTCACAATAGATATTATTTAATTAATTTCATAAAGTTAATTGATTTTATTTAGAATATTATTAATTATTATATGGATATATTTTTATTGATATTGTCTTTTGTATTTATGATAGTAGGGATAATAGGAAGCGTAATTCCTGTTTTACCAGGCCCTTTAAGTTCATGGTTAGGACTATTTATCTTTAGTAATATTTCAAATGTGCAAGTAGAAAGTAAAATACTTATTTTTTGCCTAATTATTGGATTAATAATTTTTGTTCTCGATTACATAATTCCAATATATACTTCAAAAAAATTTGGAGCAAGTAAGTTCGGAATAATAGGAGCTTCAATTGGAACTTTAATTGGTTTATTTTTACCACCGTTTGGAATTATAATCGGAGCATTAATTGGTGCAATTGCAGGTGAATTATTCTTAAATAAAAATTTTGAAAAATCAATTAAAGCCGCTGCTGGTGTTTTTCTAGGGTTAATCGTTTCCGGGTTTACGAAAGCATTAATATCGATTGTATTTTTAGTAATCTATATAAATTT
>ENA-OSEY01001795-OSEY01001795.1-marine-metagenome-genome-assembly--contig:-NODE-1795-length-14408-cov-4.533250_pt1 | contig 14408 bp, 16 predicted proteins | sample MGYA00248465_ERZ534230 | MGnify/ENA primary metagenome ERZ534230 (study PRJEB26409, sample SAMN06344110) | marine metagenome | isolation source: Sea water from surface | place: Atlantic Ocean:Southern...
TATATGAATTCTTTAATCCTAAGAAAAGAATTTTTATTGGGTATCTTTTAATTGCTATATTTATTGCTGTGGTTTGGCTTGTCTATTTTAGAAAGCTTAATTTAAGAGAAGCAATAAATAAAATTTTTGACAAAAAAATTCTTTTATCAAAATCAGCAAAATCTGACTATCTATTGTTTTTTATAAACCAAATAATAATGTCCGTCATAAGCCCAGTACTTATTACACAATTAGCAATTGCTACTGCATTATTTTATTACTTTCATTCGGTAAGTTGGCTTGATGCCGGTGTCTGGAACAACACACCTTTAGTTATAATTATTTCAGCCTTCACATTATTTCATTTTTTACTTGAAGATTTTTCAAAATATTTTGTGCATAGGTTAATGCATAAATGGCCTATACTGTGGGCAATTCACAAAGTTCATCATTCTGCTACTTTTTTAACTCCTATGACAGTATTTAGAACACACCCATTAGAAGGAGTTGTTTTTTCATTAAGGAGCGCTTTTACACAAGCAATATCAATATCATCATTTGTATTTTTATTTGGTCCTCAAGTCGATATTGCAACTATACTTGGAGCAAATATTTTTATTTTTGCGTTTAATATTGCAGGTTCAAATTTAAGACACTCACATATAGATATTAGCTATTGGAAATGGTTAGAATACTTAATTATTTCTCCTGCCCAACACCAAGTTCACCACTCAGTTTTAAAACAACATCACGATAAGAATTTTGGTGTTGCATTAGCTGTCTGGGATTGGCTTTTTGGGTCTCTTCATCATTCTGAAAAAATTGAAAACTTGAAACTTGGCATCCATATTAACCAAAAAGAGGACACTCATAGTTTAAGAAGTTTATACTTTGAACCACTAAAAGAAATAATTTTGATAGTAATTAAACCGTTAACAAAACTGAAACAAATTTTGAAATTAATTAAGTTCACTTTAATTGGAGTAAATCGATGAGACTAAAAAAATTAATTTTTCTCTTACCTTTAATTACAATTTTTTGGAGTAATAATTCTTTTGCTAATGAAGTAAATATTTATTCTCACCGACAACCATTTCTTATTAATCCTTTTTTAGAGGAATTTACAAAAAAAACAGGGATTAAAACTAATGTCGTTTACTCAACAAAAGGACTAGCGCAACGATTAAAAGCAGAGGGTGAAAACAGTCCTGCAGATGTAATACTTACAGTCGACATTGGCAGATTATATATTTACGAGGATTATAATTTGTTACAACCAATTAAATCTAATGTTTTAGATTCAAACATACCTATGCACCTTAAAAGCCCTGAAAACAAGTGGTTTGCACTATCAAAAAGATCACGTGTTATTGTTGCTTCTAAAACAAGGGTAGAAGAAAATACAATAAAAAGAATTGAGGACTTAGCAAAGCCTGAATGGAAAGGAAGAATTTGCTCTAGACCTGGAAGCCATGTGTACAATAGAGCATTAATGGCTTCAATTATTGCTGCTCATGGAGAAGAAAAAGCTGAAAAATGGGCTGCGTCATTTGTTAACAACCTAGCAAGGAGACCTCAGGGCAATGATAGAGCTCAAGTGAAGGCTATTTTTGAAGGACAGTGTGATATCGCAATTATTAATAATTACTATTTTGGGAAACTTAAATATTCTGAAGATAAACAACAACAGAAATGGGCAGAAGCTGTGAATTTAATATTTCCAAATCAGGAAAAAAATGATAGAGGTGCTCACATGAATATTTCTGGTGGTGGTGTAGCTATTCACTCAAAAAACAAAGATAATGCAATTATGTTACTTGAGTTTTTATCTGAAGAAATGTCTCAAAATTTGTACGGAAAAATAAATTTTGAATATCCGGTGAATCCTAGTATTGAGCCTTCAGAAGAATTGGCCGGATGGGGTATACCCATTGAAGACAAAATTCCTATTATAAAAATAGCAGAATTAGGGCCATTAGCTCAAAAAATAATTGATAGAGTGGGTTGGTAAGTAATCAAATATCCTTAAATATATCTGATCAATCATCACTAGATGTTTGGCGTTATATTCCTGTTATATTAAGTGTTATTTTGTTATGCCCAATAATTGGCATTATTATTACCGCTACCGGTGATAGTGATGGTCTTTGGTGGCATCTATATGAAACTGTTATAGGCAAGTATATAATAAATACATTACTGTTAATGTGCGGCGTATCAATTTCAGTATTATTATTGGGAGTTGGGACTGCTTGGCTTGTTTCGAGATATGAATTTACTGGCAGGAGGATTTTTGATTGGTTATTAATGCTTCCTGCAGCTTGCCCAGCTTATCTAATTGCTTATGCTTATACAGATTTTTTTGAATATGCAGGACCACTCCAAAATTTATTAAGATATTTTTTTGGTTGGCAGTCTGCACAAGATTACTGGTTTCCTGAAATTAGGTCACTTGGTGGTGCAGTTTTTGTAATGTCATTTGTTTTGTACCCTTATGTTTATGTATTAGCTCGAACTTCATTTCTTAAGTCACCATCAAGTTATTATGAAGTTGCTAAACTGTATAATAAAAATTCTTTTTTCTATGTGGGCCTACCAATAGCAAGACCTGCAATCATTGCTGGTTTAGCTTTAGTATGCATGGAAGTAATTTCTGATTTTGGAACAGTGGAATTTTTTACTGTTGAGACGCTTACTTTAGGTATATTTAATGTTTGGCTAGGAATGAACAACCTTGTTGCCGCTTCTCAGATCGCATTAGTTGCATTTATTTTCATTATTTCATTGTTAGTTATTGAATTAAAGGCAAGATCAAATAGAAAATTTAGTGACAGTTCTCAAAGACAAACAAAAATTGAAAGAATAAAGCTTGGTAAATTAAGTCATTTAGCAACTTTTTTCTTTTGTTCTTTACCAGTCTTTCTCGGATTTATACTTCCAGTTTGTCTTCTTTTTTCTCATAGTTTAAAAACAAATTACCATCAAGATTGGGCTCAATTGCTTCAGGTTGTGATTAATACAATTACTATTGCAGGCCTTGGAACGATATCCATCATCGTTTTTAGTTCACTAACTGCAATAATCGCTTTTTACAGGGGTAATAGTTTTATTAACAAATTATCAAACTTGGCATCAACCGGTTACGCTTTCCCCGGAACAATGCTAGCAATTGGAGTTCTTGTTTTTGCAGGGTTTGTAGATAATTTTTACAGCATTGGTTTAAATACAGTAATTGGTTATTCAAGCTCTGGTTTCTTAAGTGGTACAATCTTAATGTTGGTTTTTGCATACACAGTTCGATTTCAAGCTGTAGGATATGGGTCCCTTCGTTCTGGAATTACCCAAATTCCTCAAAATCTAGTAGATGCTAGTTATATAATGGGAAAACCTTTTAATGAAACAATGAGGAAAATTGTTTTACCCTTGCTGAAAACCTCTTTTATAGCTGGAGGTTTGCTTGCATTTGTGGATATCATGAAAGAACTTCCTATGACACTGCTTCTTAGACCTTTTAATTTTGAAACTTTAGCAACTTACTCTTATCAGTTTGCACATGATGAATTAATAGAACAAGCCTCACTCCCAGCTTTATTAATTATACTTGCAGGGTTGGTACCAGTAATATTTATGAATAAATTTTTAAGAGAAATTAAGGTTTAATATCTTTTACAATCAAAAGACCGTTGACATTTTAATGAAGGTGAAATTGAGACAGTCTTATCAGTAGTTTTCCATCCCTGAACGTAGTAAAGGCACATTTTCATTCCAGTTTCCTTGTCAATGCTTACTTTTTTAAGCCTGCAAGTTACAGGTCCGTCACTCCATTTTTTAGCTCTTGTCCTGCACTTAGACGCCTCGCGACCTACTGATGTCTGAGGCCATTTTAAGAGTTTGTTTGACCACTCTGTACAATGTCCTTCTGATGAACCTGTGTACATTCTCCCCTCAGCAAATGATAGGTAAGGCAAAAAACAGAACAAAATTATTAAAATTAAATGTTTCATAATTAAAAATTTTTAAAAGTTTTTTATTATTAAATATATATTTAACTAATCACAGTATATAAACGTCAACAATCAAAAAGATGTGAGTAGATTTAATTTATAATTTTGAAAGGGTTGTGATGTAAGTTATGCAAACCAACATTCGAAATATTTGTTTCTCCACACATCGCCATTGTTAAATCAAGTTCTTTCTTTATAATTTCGATTGCAATTTCAACTCCTTCTTGACCTTTTGCACCTAACCCATATACATATGGCCTCCCAATATGAATACAATCTGCCCCTAAGGCTAAAGCCTTTAAAACATCCTGCCCTGACCTCACACCTCCATCAAAATGAACTTCAACTTTTGAGTTAACTGCATCAACGATTTCAGGCAACACTGATATTGTAGAAGGAGCACCATCTAGTTGTCTTCCACCATGATTAGATATAATTATTGCATCTGCACCAGCTTTAACTGCTAACATAGCGTCTTCACTGTCCATAATACCTTTTAAAATTAACTTTCCCTTCCATCTATCTTTTATCCAAGCAATATCTTCCCAAGTTAGTGTTGGATCAAATTGATCAGCAGTCCATGAGGCTAAAGAGGAGAGATTAGTAACATTAGTTACGTGCCCCATTATATTTCCAAAATTTAATTTCTTTGCTGTCATCATATTAAGACACCATGATGGCCTGGAAATAAATTGCATTATAGTATTAAGATTTATTTTTGGAGGAGCTTCCAAATCGTTTCTAATATCATTATGCCTTTGACCCATTACTTGAAGATCCAGGGTTACTACTAATGCTGAACATTTTGCAGACTGAGCTCTTTTGATAAGCTTATCCATAAATGCTCTATCCTTCATCATATACAACTGGAACCAAAAAGGTTTTGAAGTATTTTCTGCGACGTCTTCAATAGAACAAATACTCATTGTAGACAAAGTGAACGGTATGCCTTTTTTTTCAGCTGCTTTGGCTGCAAGAATTTCTCCATTGGCGTACTGGAGACCACAAATTCCAATAGGTGATAACACTAAAGGGATGTTTATATCTTCACCAATAATGATTTTACTGAGATTTCGATTAGACATATTTTTTGCAACGCGCTGCCGAAAACTTATACTTTTAAAATCATTTTCATTTCGTTTATATGTACTTGATGTCCATGAACCAGTATCAGCGTATTCAAAAAACATTTTTGGAACACGTTTTTTAGCAAGTTTATACAAATCATTAATTTCTAATATTTTAATTTGAAACGTCTCCTAAAAAGAAATTTTTTATTTTATTTTTATATAATAAATTTGTTAAAATATTTGGCAAATCAAGTTTAAAATTTATAAAATACAATATGAATGTAATACAAAATCCAATCAGAGGTAAGGGCTTAAAAAATTTTCATACTATATGTCCTGGTAATATTATTGACGACCATTCTGGGGTAATAAAATTATTAAATTATTGCCCAATTGCAAAGAAAACCCCTTTAGATGCAAAGCCAAAATTAACAGAAGCTTTGAAATTAAAGAGCCTTGCTTTTAAAGATGAACGGGGCAGAATGAAACTTGGAAGCTTTAAGGCTTTAGGAGCAGCTTATGTTATAGCAAAAGCTGCTTATAAGAAAATTGCCAATAATATAAAGATACCCGAAAAAGCGTCCAAAGCTTTAAATGGAGAAACCTTTGTTACTGCTAGCGCTGGCAATCATGGACTATCAGTTGCTGCTGGAGCAAAAATTTTTGGAGCGGATGCTGTTATTTACTTATCTGAATCAGTTCCTATTGAGTTTTCAAAAAAACTTAAAAGTTATGGTGCTAAAGTGGTTATTGAGGGACATGACTACGAAGCAAGTATGGAGGCAGCCGAACGAGATGCAAAATTAAATGATTGGACATTACTATCAGATGTTACTTGGGAAGGCTACGAGGGCGGCATTGATGTCATGGAAGGATACCTAGTTATGGCTTATGAAGCTGCCACTCAATGGAAAGGTGAAATTCCATCACATGTATTTTTACAAACAGGATGCGGTGGACTTGCAGCTGCAGTAACAGCTAAATTAAGAAAAATGTGGGGGAAAAAATTTAAAATTTGTACTGTTGAACCTACGGCAGCACCTGCAATAAAAGAGAGTATTTTATCAGGCAAACCAGTCACGACATCTGGCCCAGTATCCAATATGGGCAGGTTAGATTGTAAAGCCCCTTCACACGTTGCTTTGAAGTGTCTTGCAAAAGATGCTGACTACCTTATGACCTTAGAAGATGATTTTGTGGCCGAAGAAATTAAAATTTTAGAAAAATATAATTTAAAAACATCACCCTCTGGTGGAGCAGGGTTTGCTGGTCTTGTATACTGTTTAAAAAATGAATTATTGGAAATAAATGAAACGAGTAGAGTTTTAATTTTTATATCTGAAGGAGCAAATTAGAATTATTAATAATTTATTTCAATTTCAATTCTTCTATTTTTTGCTCTACCCTCATCACTCTCATTAGAAGCAATTGGTCTGCTCTCTCCGTAACTGATGGCTTGTAGGTTCTTTTCTTTAATCTTACCAGAACTTGACAATTCCTGAACAACACTCGCTGATCTAGCAGCGGCTAGATCCCAATTATCTCTATACCTGCCTCCAAAAACTAATGGAACATTATCAGTATGCCCAGAGACTGTTACGACGCCCTTACTCTCTTCACTAGCGTCAGCAATTTTTTTCATTATGTCTCTTGCTTGAGGTGTAAGTGTAGCAGAACCTGATGGGAAAGAACCAGCGGAACCAACTGTAACTATAACTTTATCGCCTTCCCTTTCAACATTCAATAATCCTTTATCAATTTGTTCAGATAATGCAATTTTTAATTCTTCTTCAGCCTTTGCTGCTTCATTCTCTGAAGCTTTTGAGTCACCTTCTGTACCATCACCAGTACCGTCTGCTGTACCACCACCAGATTTAGCTGCCTCAGTTGCAGAAGCTGCCAACTTTTGTAATTCACCTTCAAGACCACCAAAAAGAACATCCGTTTCAGATTTACCGCCTCCAGCTGCTTTTGCCTTTTCAAGTGCATTTAGAGTTTCTTGTAAGAGTTGCGGCAGGTTCTTTTGTTCTTGCTCCGTGGGAGTAAAGTTTACAACCATTTTTTCACCAAGAACTTCAATTTCGATATCACCTCTTGCAACAGCCTCTTCAAGTGCTTTAGCTAGATCTTCTGCAGATTGTTCTGCTTCGCCAGCTTTGCCTTCATCATCTTTTGTTTTATTTTGAAGTTCAACTTCTGGTTGCTCAACATTGGTTGTTTGTTGCTGCATTGTATCAGTGACAGATGGTGAAGGTGAAGGACTAAAATTTAAAGATAATATTGTTGTACCTTTAGGCTGTTCAACAACTGGTATAACTCTTTGAACACCGAAAGCATTCTTAAGTGAACCAGATATTTGTTTAAATTTTGGTACATTAAATTCAGCAAAAGATAAAATAAGAACGAAGAAGGCCATTAGGAGCGTTGCCATATCGGCAAATGTTGCCATCCATGCAGGAGCACCTACAGGCGGACATTTCGGGCACTCTTCTTCTTCTTTTTCTTCTTCTTCTACTGCTTCTTCAGCCATTTTAAGTCCTTAATATTAATTCTACGCAGCAGCTTCAAGTTTAGCTTGTGCAGCAGGTGCTAAGTTAGCAACCAATTCATCTTGAATATTTCTTGGAGATTCACCTCTAGCTATATTTTGTAGGCCTGTTATTACCATGCCTCTGTAAACAATTTCAGCAGACGTGTAGTTTTCTAATACAGTTCTCATAGGCAAAAATAAAACGTTTGCAATAAAAGCACCATATAATGTTGTTAATAGAGCAACAGCCATGGCAGGTCCAATCGCCTTTGGATCAGCCATGTTACCCAACATCAAAACCAACCCTACAAGTGTCCCAATCATTCCCATTGCAGGAGCAATATCAATCCATGCACCGACAACGCCTTGCATAGCTTCATGCCTAGTTTTCATAGCTCCAATTTCAGTTTGCATTTGAGACGTCAATTTTTTTTCATCTGCGCCATCAACAAGCATTTGCATACCTTTAGCCCAAAACTTATCTGGAACTTCCTGACCTTCTAAAGCCATCATACCGTCTTTTCTCGCAATCCCAGCTAATTCAACCATTCTCGTAATTAATTCATCCTGAGCCTTCACAGGAGGCAAAAATGCTTTTGACATTGCTCCAAAACTACCTAAGAAGGTAGGTAAAGGGCAGGTATACATAACTGCGAAGAAGGTACCTCCAAAAACAATTAAAATGGATGGGACATCAATAAATGGAGCGATGCCTCCTCCAGAAACCATAGCAAAAACTATCATTCCAATGGCTCCTAGTAATCCAATAAGTGATGCTAAATCCATAATAATACCTCAAAAATTCTTTCAGACTCTTTAAAAAGTGTCGATTCGATCATTATTTGCAAATTTGATACCATTATTAATAAATTTGGTTTCAGTATACTAAATTTTAATAATTAACGGTATAATAGTTGCATATAATACTAGTAAATATAATAATAAATTTTGTTTTTAAAATGATATATTCAAGTAAAAAAATTCTATTTTTCATATTATTGATCAATTTTACATTTAATTTTCCAACACTTTCCTATTCAAGACAGTTTTTAGAAAGAGACTATATCATAATAGATTTAAAGAGTGGAGTTGAGTGGCTCAGATGCTCTACTGGGCAAACATGGAATGGAAAAGAGTGTGAAGGCCAAATCGTCAGGCTTAATTTTGAGGAAATACAAGAAGCACTCAAACAAGCAAATGAGCAACTTGGTGATGGATGGAGACTGCCAACAAAAATAGAACTTGAAGGGATTGTTTGTCAAAAATGTGAGAGAGGTAATAAGATTGATAGCGAGTTTTTCCCCTCCACACCAGCAGAGCCGTTTTGGACTTCTGATAAGAATAAATGGTCCAGTAATAGATTTTGGACAGTAAATTTTTTTACTGGATATTCATTTAGCAGATTTACGGCATCAAAACCCTTAGCTAGTCGTTTTGTAAAGGATCGTTAGAATCCTTTTTTTCTTCAAATTTCCAAAGAATAAATTTTACAATAAAACTTAAAACTCCAAAGATCATTATTGCAATAGCTACATTCCAAGTTGTAATAAATGACAAATAGCTCATCTGCTCTCTTGCCAGAAGGCCTACAATAACAAGAACTAACATGGCCAACACAAACATTCTAATAACCATGCAAGTTCGACATACTTTTTTTATGTTATTTGATGAAGAGGATTGAGACATAATTTTGTTTTTATTGTCAATTAAATGACATTTATCACAAAAATAAAAAAAATTAAATAATTATTAATATCCAAATTTATAAGAAACATAAATGTTTTAGTCAGTCAGAAATATGACTTTTTCTCTAGTCAAATTAAAATTTTGAAAAGATTATTTTTTTAAACAAATATCTCTCTAAACGATGGAGGGAATTATGCAATTAGCACAACAAATTAAAATGCGACAAAGCCAGTCATTAGTTATGACGCCTCAACTTCAGCAGGCTATAAAATTACTTCAGATGACAAATATAGAGCTTTGTCAATATTTAGAAAATCAACAATCAGAAAACCCTTTTTTAGAGATTGAAACAAGTATTGACAGTAAATCAAGAAGTGGTGAAGAAAATAATAAAAATGAAAATATAACATCCAATATTTCAGATGATTTCAAAAATGGAAACTCGATCTCTGATGATCCCTCCAATAATCAAGATTATGAAAACAGATATGAAACTGAAGTTAATGAAAGACCAAAACTTGATACACCAGGCACTAATTTGAATAAAGTTACACCAGAAGACTTTGATGACTATATTGATAACTTAGCTAATAAGCCGGAAACATTAAAAGAACATATTCAGAAACAAATTAGCCTTGAATTAAAGACACCCAAAGATCTTGTGATTGCTTCTTTTTTAATTGATTATCTTGAGCCAACAGGATGGATTAGCAGTGACTTAGATCAAATTTCAAAAGAAACTGAGTGTGATATCAACGAAATTGAAGAAGTTTTATTTAAACTTCAAAAATTAGAACCAGCAGGTGTTTTTGCAAGAAATTTATCCGAGTGCCTAAGAATCCAACTTAATGAAAAGTCCCTACTTTCTGATGGGTTAGATATTTTATTAGATAATTTGGATCTGCTTGCTAAGGGTGAAATAAAACATTTGATGAAAATAACTAACTTTGATCAAGATGAAATATCTAAATCAATAACTCTAATAAGAAGTTTAAACCCAAAACCAGGGGAATCATATTCATTCGATGAAACTATCCAAAATTCACCAGATGTTATAGTTTCAAAAGGAAGAAAAGGATGGGTTGTAGAGCTTAATAAGTCAACACTTCCAGCGGTAGTTATAGATGAAAATTATATTTCAGAATTAAGTTCAAAAAAACATGATGATAATTCTTCAACATATATTTCTGATACAATTGCTTCAGCTAGATGGTTAAAAAGGTCCGTAGAACAAAGAAATTCTACAACACTTACAATTGCGTCAGCAATTATCGCGCAACAAGAAGAATTTTTAGAAAAAGGACTGTCACATTTAAAACCTATGGTCTTAAGAGATATTGCTTCTAATGTTGGAATGCATGAAAGTACTGTGAGCAGAGTTACAACTGGTCTTACTATTGAAACACCAAGAGGGTGCTTTGCAATGAAGTATTTTTTCAGTGTTTCACTTAACTCAGCAGATAATAATGAAACTCATGCAGCAACAGCAGTTCGAGAAACAATCAAAAAGCTAATTTCTGAAGAGCCTTCTAAGAAACCTCTTAGTGACGAGGCTATAGCTACTATAATGAAAAAGGACGGAATAGATCTTGCGAGAAGAACAGTTGCAAAATATAGAGAAATAATGAAAATACCTTCATCTGCACAAAGAAAGAGACAATCTCGACTAGCTGAAATAAGTTAATGCAATTAGAGAAGTGTTAATTTGAAGACGCTTGTAAAATATTTCTTGTAAGAAGTTTTTTGCCTTCTTTTATAAAGATAAATGGATCAACATGTTTTTTATTAACCCAAATTTCATAGTGAAGATGTTGCCCTGTTGATCGGCCTGTAGTTCCCATTTTACCGATCCTATTTCCAATAGTAACTTTTTGGCCTTTTCTGACAAGTATTTTTTGAAGATGACCATAAGTAGTAACAATACCGAACTTATGCTTGATTTTCACCATCTTTCCATAACCGCCATTAGTACCTGCAAAGAAGACTGTGCCATCTGCTGGAGCAAGAACATCTTCATGCCATGTACCAGCTAAATCTATACCAGGATGGAAACGTTTTTTCTTGGTTATCGGGTCTTTCCTGTAACCATATTTACTTGATATATAGTAATAATCCATTGGAGATTTTAATGGGATATAATTTAAAGCCAAACGCAAATCTTTAGTTAAGCTGACACGATCAGTTAACAGTTTGAAAAATAATGGTGATTCTGGAGAAACAACATTTCTGTTTTCAAGAACATTTTGAATTTTGGCATTTATTCCATCTCCAACACTTAAAGAAAGAGTTGTTAACAAATCTTTGAATTGTATAATCTCGCTATCAAAACCTGCTAAAATTCTGTATGCTTCTGCCTCAAGAGGCATTTTAGCAGGATTTATTGGCAGACCATTAGTACCAAAGTCTTGGTCTAAATCTTTATTTTTATTTAACTTAGATTTTGTTTCAAAATCCTTTACAGTAAAAACATCTTTTACTATCAAGTTTGTATTACTCTCTTTTGGTAGAAACCAAGACATTAAATTCGAAATATTATTATTATTTTCTTCTTCTATTTCAATACTATCAAAACTCTCTAGCGTATTATAATTAACAAATTGATCAATATTTAAGCTGTCATTCAAAATCTTTGGGCTTAAAGACGCTGAGTAAATAACGGGTTTAGATGTCTGAATATCTTTAAATTTATCTTCTTCATGTTTACGACTTTTTATTACAATTTCATCTAAAGGGTTATAGAAGTTCGCTATTATATTTTTGTCTAGATTCTTTTCATAATCAACATTTTTTAAATAGTCAGTTTTATTAAAAACAATCTTTCTAAAGTTTTGGTTTTTAATTTGATCTGGATTTTCATAATTTTTCGATAGTGCTCTAGTATCTATAAAATCTGCAACAACAATAGGAGTAGCAACTGCTGGTGAAACAAGATCATCTTTAATTACATTAATTATAAATGACGACAAAATTGTGAGGCTAGAACATAAACCAAACAAAAAAACAGCAAAACATGCTAAGTAATGTTTTAAACTAAAAACATATTCTACAGGACCTCTTTTAGTCATCAATAAATATCTTCTCTCACGTAAATGCCATGAGAGGCCTGAGTAATTTCTCAAAAAGAAGTGCTTACCTTCAGTAACTCTTTTAGTCCTAACGCCATTGAAAAAAGAAAATATATATAAAAAGTTATTAAAATTCATCTATTTACTTATTTTAAATAAATAACCGCCACTAAAGTAATGCTGGTTATTAGTTGCATAATAATTAGAAAAAGCAAAATTCTAGGTGAAACAGGGTTTTGTACTGTTAATTTAAAATCAGGCAAATCACTTTTACTGGATTTATCTGTAAAACTATTATCATTTTGGTTATTATTAACAGAATTACTGTCATCCTTAACAGTATCCTCATCGACGTGATTACTTTCTCCCGCCATTTCAGCACGAACTTTTTCTATTCTTTCTCTCAAATTTACAACTTCACTTGTCATTTTACTTGCCTTTAATTAACAATTACTAGTACATAGAATAATATTTATAATATATTTTCCTATTATATAAACGGCAACAGTCGTTATAATGTAATATAAAAAAAATTTGTTTTTTTAATGTTAATTTGTATAGAGTAAATAAATGCTTAATCCAGTAAAGAATCTTATGAAGGACAATGAGTTAGAGGGATCTGTTTCAGTTATAAGTGATGAAATCACAATAACTGGAACTGTTACGAGTTCAGGTAATTTAATTATTAATGGCAATGTAGACGGTGAAATAAATTGCGAATCGCTTGAAATAGGACCGTCAGGCGTGGTGACCGGGACTGTAAAAGCAGGGCAATGCTATTTAGCCGGCAAACTCGAAGGAAAATTGTCAGCAAGAGTTGTAAATATTTTAAGTACTGGGGACCTGAATGGTAGGTTGAGCTATGGAAAATTGGAAATTGAAAGTGGCGCCAATATTGCATTGAAATTAAGAAAAACAAAGCAACTTAGTGATACACCTGTTGAAAATTTAGATAATAATGAGGAGATGTAAAATATGTCTGACCAACAATCATCAATTGGAAGTGGCGCAAAGTTTAAAGGAAAGATTACTGGCGCTAAAGCATTAGAAATAAATGGTGATGTAGAGGCTGATATCGATATTGGTAAAATTACTATTGGGCAAGACGCACATTTTAAAGGTGGCATAAAGGCTGACTTAGCTGTTATCTCAGGAATTTACGAAGGCACTATGCAAGCTGAGTCAATATGGTTAACTGACACATCACGAGTTAGCGGTGAAATCAGATATCAATCATTACAAATGGATAGAGGTGCTGCGCTAAATTGCAGAGTTGTCTACAACTGGGATGATACAGACCAAAAATCAAAAAAATCTAAAACTAAAGATAAAACTGTTGAAACATCAGATGAAATTATTGAGGAAAATATAGAAAATGAGTGAAATAACTTACATATCTAAAGAGGTTTCGGTGGTAGAAGGTGTTCTAACCGCCGAAGATTCAAAAGTTGTTGTTGCAGGAAGTTTTTCTGGAAATATAAATGCAAATGAAGTCATTCTAGAAGAAGGAAGCAAATTTGAAGGTGAAGTTGATGCTAGAATAATAGTGATTGAAGGGGATTTAAAAGGTAAAGTTAAATCTTACCAGTTAAAAGTTTCTCACACTGCAAGAGTTGACGGTGAATTATTAACAAACTCTATTGAAGTTGCATCAGGAGCTGAGATTGCTGGAAGCATATCTAGAGTTTCATAATTTTTATTTTGCTGAAATATCTTCTGAAATTTCAACTGTTTGAATACAACTATCAAAAAAAGCCATTGTTTCAGCCCTGCCGTGCATCTGATATAACTTCATTGCAGCATATCTACCAGCAGCAAGACCAACACCTAAAGGTTCTCCATGAATAGCAGTAGCTGTATTTAGTAACTTTTCTATATCATCTCTTAAATTTTCTAATTTTTTGATTTGTTTAGATGTAAGATCAGTATTTTGGTCGTCATCCTTGTTTGATGAAAAATTTCTAAATTCACTTAAGTTTATAACATTATCCATTCATTCTTTCCTCTTCAAAAGCACTGTCAGGGCATCTGTACAATTCTACATTAAATTGTCTTATTGTGATCTTGTTTTCTG
>ENA-OSEY01001796-OSEY01001796.1-marine-metagenome-genome-assembly--contig:-NODE-1796-length-14406-cov-11.282225_pt1 | contig 14406 bp, 21 predicted proteins | sample MGYA00248465_ERZ534230 | MGnify/ENA primary metagenome ERZ534230 (study PRJEB26409, sample SAMN06344110) | marine metagenome | isolation source: Sea water from surface | place: Atlantic Ocean:Southern...
ACAAATGTGGATGAACCCAAGATAACGACCTGTGTGAAGGACTTGAAGTTGAGTTTGAGAACGGATTGTTCGAGATACTTCTGCGTGTCTTTGGCAGCAGCATCTTGGTCAACCATTTTATTGTTCTTGTAGACCTCGAATATATTAGGTTTCGCTCCACGAAAGACGCGATACTCATCAACACCAATAGAGAATAATACTTCAACTTTAAGACCTTTTTCATTGATACTATTTACTAACTGTCCTCTACTAATCTTTCTAAAAGGTTTGTTAAACAAAACAAAACACAATGCATCTAGAAGTGTAGATTTACCTGCACCGTTTGCACCAACAATAAGAGTTGATGGAGATTCATTCAAACTAATTTCTGTCCATTGATCACCAGTGGAAAGAAAATTCTTCCACTTAATATTTTCAAAAACAATCATTTATCAAATTTGATTTTTGGTATGAGTAAGTCAGTAGGTTCTATTATAGCATAAGAATATCCATAATTACCACAATTCATAGCAACAATTTCTGCATCCACTTCCATAATATCAAGTTCTTGATTAAAATCATCTGCTTCCAAGAGTCCTACATATCTTTCAGCGTCATCTTTCTCTGCAAAAACTAGCACGTTCTTTCTACCCTTCTGGTCATTAGACTTAGAGTTAGCGTATACTCCACCTGTTTTTTTATCTGTAAGAACGAACATTATAATTCTGATGCCTCTACATAAAGTGATCTCATGACAGATTTAACGTTAGGTTTACTGACTCTTAGATCTATCTCATCTATATATTTGTCTAACAACGTCATTGTATCTTCGGTTTCTAGCACTTCACTTCCATTCTCTAGTTCCACACTGAGATCTTCAACAATCTTAAGATCTGCACAACCCATATCTTGTATAAGTTTTACAGTGTAATCAAACTTCTGATAGTCTCCCTTATCTTCTACAATTAATTTGACAAATGATCCTCTGATTTCTGACTCGTCTGGGAGAGACACTCCAGAATTATAATACAGTTTATAAAAAACATCAAAGGGATTCCTATAAAAAGTAGTTTTAAGAGTGTCCGTATCAAAGACGTGAAAACCTCTTTTCGCTGCGTAGTCATTCCAATAAAGTTGATAAGGATTACCTAAGTATCTGATATTACCTTTAGTAGATTTCTGATGATAGTGTCCAGAGAACACTCTTTTAAATTTACTAAACACATTGGGATCCATCCCACCTTCCATCACATGACCTGGATGAGCCTCAAAACCGTTAAGCTCCAGATGACCCATACAGACAGGGGCATCAGATTCTTGTATAACTTTGAGAAATCGTTCGCGATTGTCATCACAAATCCAAGAAAGGAGAAGAATAGGTAGACCATCAAAAGTGACAGTATCGTGGTCATCAATGATTGTGATGTTGTCGTACCCTCTGAGTAATTCATTTGGGGCATTAACTCGAAGAGTATTTTTGTAGTATATGTCATGGTTGCCAACAAGCATGGTCATGGGAATACCCATATCTCTTAATGGATCAAACCACATTTCTTTTGATTCGTTTAGAGACATAAAGTTAATGAATCTACGACGATCAAAAGTATCACCCAAACAAAGGATCTGTTTAATACCAGATGCTTTGATAAAAGGAATTACAATGTTACTATAAAACTTTTTGTAATGATTGATAAAATGTTGATTGTCATTACGAACTCCAAAGTGCTGATCTGTGATTAAGAGAATCTTCATCGTTTAGAATTCATTTCGACACGGGACTTAATTTGATTATACTCTGAACTTGCGTCTCCGTCAACTGTGAATACATGATCGTATCCAGATTTTTCTATGATCTTTTCTTTTATATCCATCTGTCTTTTCTCTTTTGCAATACGTCTTAGGAATGCATAGTATACAATTTGTGTAAAATATGCAAAAGGATTCCTTGATTTATTAGGATCAAAATTATCAATGTATTGAATACAGTTTTCTATACCATCACAAACCATATCATCTTTATACATGTAATTAATAAAGTTTGGTCTATATGATAAGTGAGTAGCAATCTTTAAGAAACAACCACCAATGTAGTCATTGACACGAGGTTTAGGAAGACCTTTCTCTTTAGCGTGTTCAACCTTTTCCTTGTACTTTATAATTGCTGCAAGGAATTCCTTGTTATCAACATAGTGTTGTCGCTTCTTTGGGGCTGCTTTTGGCATATGTTTTCTGCTTTGTATGTATTATAGCATACTTGACAAACCTGTCAAGAACATGTATACTAACACTGTAAGGGTTGACAGGGAAATATATTACTTACTTTTTAAATATTTTTTCTAGCAAAGCGCGGATCTCTTTTGTGTTTCCTAGATATCCTTCAGCAATCGAGGGTGGAACTTGACGCTCTTTCATTTTTCTTTCATGTGCGTCATCTCCAATAATAAATGCTTCATACATGAGTTGAACAGGTTTACTCATTGTTGCCATGGTTATAAGATCCTTTTCTCTTAGAATATAAAATTCTTCATCAGACATTGGAATCCATTTACTAAAACCCATACCTCTCAATATTTTTTGCTCGCCAATTTCTTTAGTGATTGGCAATACGCTAACAGGATCAGATATAAACAATAGAGTTTCCCCCTTGTCCTCAGTAAGAACCGCCTTAGCAAGGACTTCTTCCCCACTAACCAGTTTGAATATACCGTGAAATTCTTCGTCGTGTTTTGCGTAATTAATCATAAGTTTTTACTTTGACGTCTATGATCTCATACTGAAATTTTTCTTCATTATAAATTTTGACTCTTTCCATCAGGTGATTCAACGTGTAGTTGTTGCCTCTGTCTGTTGAGACATCATCAGCAATATCATATAGAGTTGCTTTTGATTTATTGTCTCCCTTCCGCAATACTCGTCCAATAGATTGTAAATTACGAATCCGAGATTTAGAAGGAGAAGCAAAAATAACATTGTGTAAGTTTTTAATATTGATGCCAGTAGAAAACGTACCGTACGATGCAATGATGATTGCATTTTCTGATGCCTCTGTTAACATACGAATTTCTTCGCGGTCATCGACATCTACACCCCCATGAACAAAGAACACGGGTCTGTCTGTATGACTATTTATCAAATTGTAAAGAGGTTCGCCATGACGTTCTACATAATTGAACAAGACAAGAGTATTTCCCTTGACATCACAGGCAAGGTTACGGATAAACCTGTTCCTTCCTTCATGTTCAATAAGGTAATCAATCTCATCTTGATAACCTTCAAATAATTTTTCATCATGTTTTAAAAGAACTACCTTGACTTTCAGTTTGGCAATATGCCCTGCCTTCATTAATTGATTAGTTCTCGTGACTTGTGAACATCTACCAAACAAACCTTCTAATACAAGTTGATTTACATTGGCACCGTCTAATGTTCCTGTAAATCCAATACGGTATTTACAATCATGTAACTTAGACATCAATGTAGTCAAAGACTTTGCTTTGAATTGATGTGCTTCATCACCAATGACAACATCAAATCTTTCAAACCATGCTCTAGGTTCTTTGTAAATAGATTGCCAAGTGGTAATTATCACACTATGATCAGTGTATTTGTCTTGTCCTGCGTATATTCTGTGGCAATCTTTCTTTGCCATCCAACCATATGCTTCAAAGTCTCCATACATTTGCTCGACAAGAGATGTGGTAGGAACTACAATTAGAATATTACGACCAACATTTAGATGAAATCTAACCAATGCATAAATCATCAAAGATTTTCCTGACGCTGTGGGGGACAGCAACAATCGTCTGTTGTATTTTAGTGCTTCGTAAATTGCCTTATACTGATAATCCCTTACCTCAAGAGTCGGGGGCAGATGCAGTGATCTTACAAAACCTACAACCGACTTGGGAGTGATTAGTTCATTCTCTGTAATGGGGTGACCAAAGTATTCATCACTCTCTATTTCATATTCATATCCTTTTTCTTTTGCCCAGTCAGTTAAGTAATCTACAAGACCACAATATATCTCTCCTGTTGCAGGGGAAAATAATCTAATCTTCCCATCCCAACCTCTATACCTTCGAGTCTTTTGCATGTATTTTGCAGACTCAACTTCAAAGGTAAAGAAGTCTGCTAACTCATAATTAATGTGAGGTTGTGCCTCAACTTTGAGATAGACTTCATTCTTTTTACGAATAAGGAGGTCCATAAAACCATGCTACTAAAGATTCACGAGTTCCTGAGATGATAGGACGTACCCTATGCCATTGATCACTTTGAAAGAAAATAGCAGATCCTGCTTTTGACTTAAAAGTTTTATATCTTGGATCAGTCTCTGGTTTATATATCTCCAAATCAAACTCGCCTCCTTCGTAGTCCTCATTTAGAAAGAGTGTCATACTAATCTTTCTCACATTTCCGTTTATTGGTTGTGCGTGTTCATCTATATGCCAATCATAGAAATCTCCTTCACCATATCTACCATACTGAACTGGTTCGACACCTGTAATTTTTAAATTCCAACGAGCATCTTCATTTATTTTTTTAATCATACGAAGAAGCATGGCAAGAAGTTCTCTGTCTCCTAACCATGCTATCTCTGAACTTCTATTTGATTTTGTGCCACTAACAATTTGTCCTCTAGTCCATCTATGTCTATATGAAATTACCTTGTTAACTATAACCTGTGCCTTTGTATTGAAAATAACTTCCTTGTAGGGCAATCCGTATTTCATTAAAATCCATTCTTAAATTTTTCCCAGTCTATCGCATTCTTGATTTGAAAATTACGGTTGTTGATCATCCTCAATACACTATCAAGATACAATAGAGTCTGTTCTATGTAGTCTATTCTATATTGTAGTTTCATTATATCATCATCTGATTCAATAAACATATTAATCTCTTCTTTTGTAGTCAGTTTAAAGTCAAATGGCATTTCCTTATATACAGAGGATGGTGCTTTACCTTTATAATATAACCATTTCTCTTTGATAAGACGCTTCATATCTAACTCTTTCTCCTTTTTCATCAGAGAAAAAGTATTATGAAACTCCATGTATTTCATGTGAAGTTGTGGAATTTTTGTAGACTCTTCGCAGTATAAGTCACCATCTATTACACTGTCCTTTTTCCACATCTCTTGAATGCTTTCAAGATTCATACACCCTGATCCTTATTACTAGCAAACCACTCCTTTAATGAAGTTTGATAACCCGACTCTCTACTCTTCTTTGGAGTTATCCCCTTCATCTTGTTGTAGTCGTTGTGCATCGCTTGGAGGAGCCATGCCTGTGCTAGTTGATTCGGACCTTCTTTCAACAATTGGATTTGTAATTTCGAGAGACCAGCCTTCATCTCCAAATACTCCTGTCTCCACGATGTGTGGGGTGCTTTGTCTGTCATCTTTTTCCCATTCCTCTAATAGGGTTTTTGCTTGACGATCAACGTCGTCCATAGCCATAAGTATTTTACCATCAATCCACAATTTATGCAACCATTCAATAACACCTGTAATTAAATGAGATAACCAAGGTGATTGTTTCTTTGCCCATCTTTTAGATTTGGTATACCAATTATCTATACCACCAAATGTTTTTTCAAACTTAAATATATTAAATTTCATCTTCTAGTTTTCTGGTTTACATCTCTGATTTCATATAAAGTATATTTAAAAGTTGCTTCCGCAGTCATGAATGAATTATCCTCACTTGCAACATCAAACGTTAGAGTTGATAGTTCTACAGGGAATAGATCTTTGAATACAACATCAAAGTTTGCTAGATTATTATTGTTTAATACTTGTAGAGTAGCATCAGAAAAACGTACGTCTTGAGAAGGAGAATCTCTAAACTTAGTTTTCCATGCAGTTCGTTCATCATAATATTGTGGAGTTCCTAATGCACGCATCCAGTTATGAATCTCCATATAATTTCTTAGATCTTCATCTACAATAAATTCAACGGTTAAATCACCATACTGTAGATTTCCCTCTCTGGGTAAAGGAACTAAACCTGCAGTAGGAATAAGAACCTCACCTAAATTTAGTGCAGGAATCTGTGCTTGTTGACATAAAAAAGATACCTTCTTTGCCTTATCTAATAGGAAAAGATATCCTATAGGGGAAAGAAAGTTTCTGTTTGTTAGTTGGTCTTGATACCAATTTGCCATTAGTCTCGTTGTCTCCAGTCGTCAGGTTTCTCTCTGTTAAACCATTCACCAATGTCATCTGCACTATTGAACCCGCTTCTATAATCTGATGGGTCGGGTTCTCCTAACCCCATCTTATTCAGAAAATCGTCCGTCCCTCCTTTCTTCATGTCAGGATTTGCTGCTTTCTGTCGTGCTTGTCGCATCCAAGTGGCAGCAGTGGTATTTCTTTTTGCTAGTTTTTGTGCCCAAATCATGTCATCTAGTTTGACATTTTCACCATCTACGATCTGTTTACAGATAGACTCTAGTCGGAGTCGGTATTGGGTTGAAAGCATTTGTTATTCTTTACTGAGTTTGGCAGATAGTTGATTGAGTTTAGTATACTCTTTGTACGCTTCATCAGATCTACTGTGAAGTATATCTTTGATATCATTTATAATGATATCATTCTCAACGTAGTCGTCAAGGTATTTGAAGAGTGCTTCTTTTAGATACCTTTTTCGATGCCACTCAGGAGAATAAGGATTATAATCCATAATATAATTCCATTGTGATAGAGCTATTTAGCACATAAAAAAGGGAGCATTTCTGCTCCCCATCTGGTCTTCCCTAATACGATTTACATAAGAACCTCTTTGCATATGCGTTTGCATGTTGCTTGTTGGTCGTTGCACTCGATTAAACACTCGTAGTATTCTGTTAGTCGTGTGTCATGTTCTTCTTCATATGAACCCGCTAATTGATTATATGATACTAGGTTGTGCATAAACTCTCCATACAATGTGAAAAAATAACAAACAAGTTTTAGTGCATCTTGTTTTTCCTAATTCTATTATTACTTATAAGGGATACCTGACAATCTCACTAGGTAGTTTACCCTTCGATAAAAAAATTATGAGGGAGGTTGGATTCCTGTATACCAACAAACAACGGGCATTACTACAGAAGTAAATACGTTGTTGCCTGAGTCCTACTTGGTTGAGTAGTTCTGCCATTCCTGACAGCGAGCACCACCTCTGACTCATCACCTTAACCAGCGGTTGCCAGTAAGTTTATTCAGTCACTCCCATGTTGCGTCCAACAAATTAATTATACAACAAGGAAATTTATTTGTCAACCCCTTCGTCTTTATAGTATTCTGAAAGGTCTTCTAAGAATAAAACTTCAAGGTCTTGATCACTAGGTTCAACTTCAATCCATTCCTCAAATTCTTTGTATATCGCATTTTTATCAGCGACAGGTCTTGCCCTTTTTATCCGTCTCATAGACCACTTTCTTGCATCATAAAGTGCAGCTTCAGGTGTCTGTTCCATAGTAATCTTTTCTAAAGTATCTTGATAAGATGTTACTATTGTAGTATTTTGGGGTTCCGTCGTCAAGCTGCTCTGTGAGGACTTTGTTTTTGAAGAGTTGTCTTGTCTCTTCGTAGTTTGTCTTGCCCTTTGTATGATGTAACGATAGGATAATTCGACTAAAATTTTGTTTGCCAAATTGTCTAATTTCTTCCTTAAGTTCCGGACAAGACCCATAGTACTTTTTCCAATCAGATTCTGATTTTACTTTTCTTTTTTTACCTTTAGGAGTTCTGAACTGCCAAAAATATTTACGTCCGATGTATTGTCTACCGTTTTCATTATTTGTAATGAGGTAGACGTAACCGAAGAAATCGCCAATATCGTCAGAAGTGAAAGTTGTACCTTCGTATAGCCAGGGATTTTCATAATCAATGTTCATACTCCTCAAGTATGTCTAACGCATTATTTAGTGCCTGTTGAGCTGCCCATCTTTCTTTGTCATTCCACTCAGGATACCATGTTTTAGAATGAATACCCTCTTTTATCTTCAGAAGACGTGCCTTCATGTAAGGCTTTGACAATCTACCGTTCATAAAATAATACAAGTTGTAGGTTATATATTAGAGTTTGAACCCACTAAATGTATCTTTCTTTACATCCTGTTTTATTCCACCAACAACATAAGACTCAACTTCTGTCTCCTGTGGTGCGACTTGTAGACCCTTAGATGAGATCCAATGATCTGTCCATGGTAGAGGATTGTTTCTTGCTGAGATGTCATAGAGTGGTTTTAGATTGATAGATCTGAGTCTTCTATTTGCAATCCACTCAACGTATTGTTGTAGTAACTTATCATTCAAACCAATCATTGATCCATCTTTGAACAGATAGTCAGCCCATCTCTTCTCTTCATTCACTGCACGATCAAACATCTTATAAGTCCACTCCTCTTCTTCCTTCATGATCTCTTGCATTTCTGGATCATCACCCTTTCTCCAGTTTCTTAAAATGTTTTGGGTGAGGACAAGGTGTTGGTTTTCATCTCTCGCAATGAGGGATATGATCTTTGCGGATCCTTCCATGAGTTTGAGTTCGCCGAAAGCAAAAGAGCAAGCAAAAGATACATAAAAACGAATACCCTCCAAGATGTTGACATTGGCTACTGCACGATAAAGTTTTCTCTTCAATTCTTTTCTAGTAACATTAGATGCTTCTGAGTCTTTCCAACTCTCCTTCCACATATTACCTGTGCCCCATTCTTGAGCATAGTTAATAAAGTCATCATATGACTCTGTAACACTCGCAGCACGTTCTAATATCCTTGGATCACTGATAATTTTATCAAATACTTCAGATGGATCAGGATAAACATTCTTTATGACATAGGTGTATGAACGACTATGGATCATCTCCATGAATCCCCACACTTCCATACATGACTCTAACTCAGGTAATGAACAGTAGGGAATGAATGCCATTCCGGGTGCTCTACCTTGAACAGAGTCTAACATGATCTGATACTTCAAGTTAGAAGTATAGATATGCTTCTGTTCTGGTCTTAGTGATTGATAATCACCACGATCTTTTTGAAGAGATACCTCTTCTGGTCTCCAAAAATATCCTAATTGTTGTGTAGTTAGTCTATCAAATACAGGATATTTGAAAAAATCATACCTTTGAACACCAAGAGGCTGACCAAAAAACATTGGTTGCTTCTTTATGTTCACTTCATTTGTGTTAAATACTGTCATTCCGTCTACTTTAGATTGTGCAAGACTCACACTCTTCCTCCTCAGATGAATTTATTTCTGCCATTATATCTTGTAGATTCGGGGTCTCCTCCTCTATCTCATCACTCTTCATATCGTTAGTATTTTGATAATATGATGTCTTCCAACCATACTTATATGTGGTAAGAAGGTCTTGTGCCATCACTGATACAGGAACTTCAGAGTCGTCAAAGTGCTCTGGGTTGTATGACCAGTTCCCAGAGATTGCTTGATCGAAAAATTTCTGCATTACAGCGACTACGTTAATATATCCAGTGTTATCAGGCATATCCCAAAGAAGGGTGTAGTTGTTTTTCAGGCTTCCATAAGATGGAACCACCTGCTTAAGAGGCCCTTTCTTTGATTTTTTAACGGACAGGTAGTCTCTAGGAGGTTCGATTCCATTTGTTGCGTTTGACACAACGGAACTGCTCTCCGATGGCATCTGTGCGGACAATGTTGAGTGCCTAAGGCCATGTTCCAAGATAGATGCTCTAAGAGATTCCCAATCATGTTGATAGTCAGGATTGCTGATTTCGTCCACGTCCTTCTTATATGTATCAATCGGAAGAATTCCATCAGCATACTTTGTACGACCAAAGTTTTCGCAATAACCCTTCTCTTTTGCTAGATTATTCGATGCTTTGAGTAGATAAAATTGGAAAGACTCTGATAATTGATGAACTGCATCCCATGCTTCTTGAGAGTCATATTTGAATCCTAATTTTGCCAAATAATGTGCAAGACCTATGAATCCTATACCAAGTGATCTTCTCGCTCTTGTAGCGGTCTCTGCTGCCTTTACAGGGTACTCTTGATAGTCAATCAACTCATCCAATGCACGAACTGAAAGATCACATAAATCCTCTAATTCTTTATCAGATTGAACCTTACCCACATTTATCGCTGATAGAATGCAAAGTGCAATCTCACCAAGATGATCATCAATATGTTGTAGTGGATATGTTGGTAAAGTTATCTCCTGACAGAGATTACTCATCGTAACTTTGTCTTTGAAAGAAGAGTGAGAGTTGCAATGATCAATATTCATGATATAGATACGACCAGTCTCTGCTCTTTCTTTTAGTAACTCAAGTATTAATTCTTGTGCTCCTATAGTAGTCTTAGGGATAGATTCATCAGCCTCGTAAGTTCGATATAGTTCATCAAACTCTGGAGACCCAAAACTGTCAAAAAGGTTAGGAACGTCATGAGGAGAAAAGAGCGTGATTTGTTCATTGTCAATAAATCTTTGATAAAATAATGCACTAAGTTGTATGCTGTAGTCGAGTTTGCGAACTCGATTATCTTCTGTTCCTTTATTATTCTTTAAAACGATTATGTCTCTGATTTCTTGGTGCCAGATTGGGAAGTGGACAGTCGCTGATCCACCTCTAATGCCATTTTGAGTGCAACATCTGACAGTTGCTTCAAACTTTTTGAGGAACGGTACAACACCTGTGTGTTGAACTTCTCCACCCCTGATTTTACTGTTGATCCCACGGATGCGGCCTGCGTTGATACCGATACCAGCCCTTTGAGCGACATAGCGACCGATGGCCATATCAGAACTAAAAATACTATCCAAGGTGTCGTCAATATCAACCAGAACGCAAGACGCAAATTGCCGTATAGGTGTTCTGACACCGCCCATGATTGGGGTCGGAATGTTGATCTTGTGTTTGGAAACGGCATCGTAATACTTTTTAACGTAATTCATTCGGACTTCTTTCGGATACTCTGCAAATATTGTCAGAGCAATCATGATATACATGAACTGAGGTGACTCATAGACACCACCACCGCTTCTGTCCTGTACAAGATATTTATCGACTACTTGACGAAGACCTGCGTATGTGAACAGGAAATCACGACTATGTTCGATGAAACCATTTGCTTTATCAATCTCTTCTTTTGAATATTTGTTGAATATATCTTTATCATATACATCAATATTGGTGCAAGAGTAGATATGTTGCTCTAAATGAGGTAGATCTCTGATGCCACCATACAAACTTTTACGCACAGAGAACAATAATAAACGTGCAGCCACATACTGATAGTTTGGATGATCAACGGATATGAGATCACTTGCAGATTTTATTAGGATTTCTTGTATCTCAGCAGTGGTAATACCATCATAGAACTGAATACCCGACTGTATCTCTACTTGACTCGCAGAGACCCCTGCAAGACCCTTACATGCCTCTTCAACCATGACATGCATCTTTTCTAGGTCTAATGGTTGTATTGAACCATCTCTCTTTACAACTTTAGTTCCGTTGCTCATATTTTTTTCCAAGAATTGAATTTTAATTTTGCTTTTAATCCAGAGAATGTATTTGATTCTAACACACTCTTTACATCATGTCCACCTAAAACCATGTCATTGATGTCCTTTTCCTCAATATTCTGAGGCCAAATGACTACTTTGTCTCCTCGATCGATGACTTTGGAGATTCGACTGTTGATTTCTCTGTTGCGAGGTTCATTATCAAAAACCCAAATATGATCGCTCCAACCAAACGACCCAATATCAAGATCGGCACCGCACATAGCAACCGAGTTCTCAATGAAGGTGGAATCGAAAGGCCCTTCAAGAATGTAAATGGGTTTTTTTGTATCAACTTCGTCAAGACCATAGATTTTGGGAGCATCCTCATCTAACATGATAGTAATATATTTAACAGAGTTAGGGCCTAGACTTCTTCCCTGTATTCCAATGAGTTGATTTTCGTATATTAGTGGGATAATAATGCGTGGTTCATCATATTTGACATCATCAAACTTAGTGACTAATGTATTTACCCACCCTTTGAATGTGTCAGTGTAATAAAATTTACTTGGATTTATATTTCTCTTCTCAAGATATTGCTTTGCAATCTGATTCTCTGATGCCTTTGGTAAATCTAACTTTGGTTTGAACTTTGGTGGTTCAAACTTAAACTTTGGTTCTTCGGCAACAAAATTACGACCTGTATGTCCATCTTTGAACTTTTCAAAGGTATATTGTTTATGAACATAGGGATCTACTGTCTTCAAAAAGTTGTTTAAAGACATGGATGCACCACAATTATGACACTTAAAGTTCACATTTGTCTTAACTGCGTACAAATATCCCCTAGTTTTACTCTTATTCTTCTTTGAATCACCACAAATCGGACACCTAAAATTATAAAGATCAGGTTTTACTCTTTTGAATTTTTGTAGTTTGGGTGATATGAGTCCAATAAACTTAGAATCAACGTGATCCATTCACAAAAGCGACTACTGGTTGTATTATAACACTATCTGCTGAATTAAACAACGGCTTCATCATTTTGATTGCTTGAGGGTTAGATATGACCACTACTGCTCCCAATGCTCCGATCGCAGTCCATACTCTTCTCTCCAATACTGATAGTCTCGCACGAATGATGTCATGATCCCCGTCCATTTTATCACGGAGTTCGTCGATTTTAGTAAAGAGTATTCCGTCAATCTCTTCTTGCTTTGATATTTTTTCTTCATGGACTGCAAGCATCTTACTGACATTAGTATTTACCTCTGCAATTTTTTCAATCGCAGAATCAAGTTTGCCTACAAATTGTTCTAATACTTCTTGCTTCTGTTCTAGAATAGCAACCTTTACTTCGTCATCCATCGCTTCCTAGATCCCCGGCCGAGACCGATAATTTTTTTTTTCTCCTTACCTTTCCCATGACGGGATCAAATCCTGCTGTTGGCCCTTTGGCATCTGCCTTAGAACTGAACCCCGGTTTACCTGCAGTGCTACCTGTCGTCATCATTTCTTCTCGAATGATGTCGATAATCTTATCTAGCGGTGTTCTTTTCATTGTAATCCCGGTAGAGTTCCTTTAAACACTCCATATCGACCTGCACATCATGCATACTTGTTCTTGGATACTCAGGCATCCTGTTCAAGAATATAACAAAACTTTTCATCGTGTCCCATAACTCCTCATCAATTTTGAAGAAGAGCATCGGAGTGGTTGCCTCACCCCAAATATTATAGAGCACTATAAAATGATTTAGTAAAAGATGAGATTTGAGAACACCTGTGTTCTTATACCTCTTCAGTAGTCTTTTTATATACTTGAAGTGATTGAGATCCTTATCGAAGTCGTCTTTCGTGACAGCTTGTGGATTTTCATAATTTTTAATGGCAAATAAGAGGAAGTTGTCCTCGTTCAATTCGTCAAATCTCATGTCATATTATTATGAAGTTATATTAGTTGGATAAGGAATACCAGTTCCAATACCAGATGTCGCAATACCAGACATCGCTACGAATATTTCTTTCTTAACTCTTAGATTACCGTCTGTATCAGTGTAAGTTGTAACACCAACCCATCCTTCGCCAGATGTATGATACTGATTAGTTACAGCGTTTGTACCAGATGAATCTGTACCAATACCATAAACAAGAGAGTCACTATCAGGTGCAGCAGTTGCAGTTCCTGTAGAGTTAGAGTTTCTAAATCTATCTCCTTGAAGAATTTGAGTACACCAGACAGGCATCTGAGATACAGTAAATGATGTTCCAAGGAACTTGGAGTCTGCCAAACTTGTAACACCAGCACCAACAAGTGATTCGCTACTTGCAACTGTGCATCTCTCAGTTGTTGCAACTGATACGACAACTACATCACCAAAATACTTATTGATACCTGCACCTCTTCTACCGATTCTAATTACGTCTCCCTCATCTGCATGGCCAGTTTCGCCCCACTGTGTGTTGCTACCAAACAAAGTTAGTTTGCCATACCCGTGAGCAGTGCCATTGTAGTTAAAGTTAGTAACTAAACCAACACCACCGTCTGTGCCCTTGGTATTCTTACTATCGTTGTTACCCCAAAGTGCCATGTTTTTCCTTCTAAAATTTCTTTGCTAATGAATATTTATCAAACTGTAATCTTACAGTTTATCTTGCCACGATTGCCTTTTCTACTTGTTCCAATAGCTTGTCATCCATGTCAGTTTTTGTTAATTTAACTGCCTTTTTAAGGATAACTAGACAAACACCGATAAGTTTTTCTCCCAACTCTTCGTTGTCTGGGATCTTATCAACTGCATCTGATATAATTTTTGATGCAAATGGTAGTAAAAATGAAAGCATAATAATTACCTGAACGTTATATTATATAGGTCAGCAGTTCCAGCGTCTTCGTGCTTGCCTTAATCTGCTGTTAGGATCTTTCGCTGCCTTCGGA
>ENA-OSEY01001797-OSEY01001797.1-marine-metagenome-genome-assembly--contig:-NODE-1797-length-14400-cov-5.970816_pt1 | contig 14400 bp, 11 predicted proteins | sample MGYA00248465_ERZ534230 | MGnify/ENA primary metagenome ERZ534230 (study PRJEB26409, sample SAMN06344110) | marine metagenome | isolation source: Sea water from surface | place: Atlantic Ocean:Southern...
TTTTCATTCCACAACCAAGATATTATTGCAAGTCCACTGTTACCTATTAAGAAAATATAACAGTATAAAGGGTAAAATCCTAAAGCCGCTGTTATAGCGCCTGCTAAAATTGTTAATGTTGAACACCATGCCCAAAATTGGTGAGGTTTTGGTTTTAGTTTTTTCATTCTAATTGCTATATAATCTTTAATTGTTCAAAGCAAACATTAACAAAAAAAAATTTAAATTTATGCAAGTTATTAATAAAATTTTAAATTTAGAAATCTCAAACTTTTTTTGGCTTCTTATAATGCGAAAAATAAGTAGATTTTACAAAATCTATTTTATACCCACAAATAAAAAAAATTTACCTTTAAACAATCATCCTGTGGGAGATCTAAGGGGGTTTTTTGAGCATCAATTTTCTTTTTATAAAAATAAAAAATTTAATTTATATGTTTACTATTTATTAAAAAAAAATTTTAAAAAAAATGCTAAAATAAGATTTTTAGATTATGGTGGTGAAAACTTAGATTTATATTTATATTTAAAAGATCAATTTCCTAGAATTGAAATTACAATAATTAATCAAAATAAATTGAATATTGAACTAAAAAGATTAATCAGAAATAAAAAAATTAAAGATATTAAGGTTTTTAAGAACATAAAAAATTCAAAAAATCTCAAATATAATTTTGTCCATTTTGGAAGCTCTCTTCAATATTTAAGAAATTATGAAAAAATTTTAAAATTTCTTCTTAGAAAAACGGTAGGTTTTTTATGTATAAGCGCTTCAAGTTTTTTTTATGAGGATATTAAAAAAAGGATAATAACGAAACAGGTAAATTTATTGCCAATTATTATGTACTGCTATATTTTTAATTTTAATTATTTAAAGAAATTAATAATTAGCCAAAATTTTAAGATATTATCTAAAAAAGCTAATCCTTATAAGAAAATAAATTTTAATAATTTTGATTTTAAAGTAGACCACTTAAACCTGGTTTTTAAAAAAAATATCTAAAAAATATATTTATCTACTAAGTAAAAGATTATTCCGACTGCAATGCCAAATAATATCCAATGATAATTTTTTTTCATTAAGCTACAAACTTTTTTAAGTCAGGTTTAAAATAATTTGGACCTTTTAATACTTTGCCTTTTTCATTATAAATAGGCTTACCGTCATCACCTAATTTGCTCATATTAGAATTTTGAACTTCAGCAAAACATTTATCTAAATTTATCCCAAAGGCATGTCCTGCGCCATATGTAACATATAAAATGTCGGTCAAAGCATCTGCAACTTCTTTTATATCTTTATTATCTATCGCTTCTTTTAGCTCATCTAGCTCTTCTCGAATTAAATCATATCTTAGAGAGGTAATTTTATCAGTTGGAAATTCGGCTTTTTCTTTAACTTCCTGCCCAAAAGTTTTCATAAATTTCTTAACACTTTCAAAATTACTCATTTTAATTCCTTCTCTTTTACATTTTATAATTATCTAATAAAGTTGTATTATATCAAAGAATCAAAGATGAAATACAGAACAGAATTCGATAGTATTGGAAAAATAAAAGTTCCTGGTGATAAGTATTGGGGAGCTTCAACCGAAAGATCAAATAAATATTTCAATATAGGGGACTTTTTAGTTAGACCTTTAGTTATCCACTCAATTGCAATTATAAAGAAAGCAGCAGCTATAGTTAACGCAAAAAATAAAGATCTAGACCACAAAATAAGTAAATACATCGTAAGAGCTTCAGATGAAGTTTTAAAGGGCAAACATGATAAGCATTTTCCTCTAAAAGTCTGGCAAACAGGGTCCGGTACACAAACTAACATGAATGTAAACGAAGTGATTGCTAATAGAGCAATACAATTAATGGGTGGAAAAATGGGTACTAAAAAACCTGTACATCCTAATGATCATGTAAATAAATCTCAATCGACTAATGATGTTTTTCCAACAGCAATGCATATTGCTATAGCTTTAAAAACAAGAGAGAAGTTATTACCCTCATTAAAACTTTTAGAAAAAGAATTACACAAGAAATCAAAGGAATTCAGTAAAATTGTAAAAGTTGGTAGAACTCATTTGCAAGATGCCACGCCGCTGACTTTAGGACAAGAATTCTCGGGCTATCATGCTCAATTGAAAAAATGTATTTTCAGAATTGAAGCAGCGCTTAAAGAGATTTATTTTTTAGCCCAAGGTGGGACTGCTGTAGGCACTGGTTTGAATACTAAAAAAAATTTTGATAAAAAGATAATAAAAGAAATTAGTAAGATTACAAAACTTCCATTTAAACCTTCAACAAATAAGTTCGCTGCACTAGCTGCCCATGATGAAATTGTAAATTTTTCGGGAACATTAAATACCACTGCTGTTTGTTTAATGAAGATTGCAAATGATATAAGATTTTTGGGATCAGGTCCGAGGGCTGGGTATGGTGAACTTATACTTCCATCAAACGAACCTGGATCATCAATTATGCCTGGTAAAATAAATCCAACACAGTCTGAGGCTGTCACAATGGTATGCGTTAAAGTTATTGGAAACCATAATGGAATAACAATGGCTGGTTCTCATGGACATTTTGAATTAAATGTATTTAAACCTTTAATTATACATAATATTTTGCAATCCATCGAAATAATGAGTGACTCAGCAAAAACTTTTGCTTTGTATTGTGTTAAAGGAATTAAAGCAGATAAAAAACGAATTAAGTTCCTTTTAGAAAACTCATTGATGTTGGTCACTGCTTTAGCTCCAAAGATAGGGTATGACAAAGCAGCCAATATTGCAAAAACAGCTCATAAAAATGGAACTACATTAAAACACGAAGTTATTAAATCAGGTCTTATTAGCGAAAGAGAGTATGATAAGATTATGAGTCCTATTAAAATGACTAGGCCAAAATAAATTAAGAAACTTCATCAATAAAGCTTTTAATTTTTAACAAATCAAAAATATTTACAAAATTCTGATCGAAGAGAATAGTTTCAAATGAATTTTTAAAAAAATTTAGATCCTCTTTGGTGGCAGTATAATCTTTGTTTATTTTAATTGACTCAAAATTTATCTTATTATTTAAAATATTCAAATTTCCTTTTACGCCTAAATTTAAAGGTTCATTTTTTATCTTATATTTAATGTCAAAGTTTTTTAAAAGTTTTTTTTTGTCTTGAGATGAAAGACTGCAATCAAAAATTACTACTGGGTATTCCTCTAATAAGTTTGTTTCACTCTTACATTTAAATTCACTTTCGGAAATTAAAAAACTTTTTTCGATATTGAGTCTTCCATATGCTAAATTAATTTTCATATTCAGATTATCTATAATACTTCTGCTAAATCTTTTTTGTTTAAAGCCAAAATTAGTATTACTATTAATTTTCTTAAATATATCTTTGAAGTTTAAAACTGATTCTAAATTTATATTTTTAATTAATTTTTTATTAAAATTAACTATTTGTGTGTCAAGATTTATCTCTAAGAAAGGATTTAATAAAATAATGCCTTTACTATCAAAAGATAAATTTTTTTCTCTGAAATAAAAATTCTTAATTTTTATCAATTCTTGGTCATACATGAAATCTGATTTTATCCTTGCTTTTAAGATCTTGCCCTTAATATTACCAATAGTTTTAAATTGGTTGTTGTCAGAAAAATTGAGAGATATTGATATCCCAGTTTCTAATATTTTAAAATCGATTTTTTTAGGATTTTTTTTTAAATTTATTTTAAATTTTTTACCAAAAACTTCACCTTTAATTTTATTTTGATTGTATCCATAATTTGAAAAACTTATATCATTGAGTTTAAATAAGATGTTATCATAATTCTTTATTAATAAATTTAAATTTCTAATTTGCAGTTTCTTTTCAATATTTAAAATATACTCATATAGATCTTTCAGACTAAAAAAATCACTAGAAATTAAATTTTTGTTTAATTTAATTTTATTAGAATCAAAATTTTTATAGTCATAAAGAGATACAATTTTTGGATAAACAATTAATTTTTTTGTAACTACATTTATGTTACTAGAGTTAAGTTTCGTCACCACATCATTTAACTCTAGTCTTGCGAAGGGAAAAGGGTAAAATTTTATACTTTCTGATTTTACTACTTTAAGATTATAATTTTTCTCTAAATGAGATTTAATCACAGCATGTCTCTTGTCATAATCAAAAAACATAGGTGTCACTATAAAAATGACAAGAGAAGTAAAGAAAATAAGCAAAAGATATCTAAGAAAAAAAACAAATTTTAAGACTTTTGGGAAATTATTGTTAATTAATTTATAAATTTTATTTAACATTTTTTTATTTTTACAACTAGTATATAAATGAAATTTCTCTCTTATGAATAACATAGTTAGCTTAATTAAAAACCTTAACAAAGAACAAAAAGAAGCAGTACTTAGCACAGAAGGACCTAATTTAATTGTTGCAGGAGCCGGCTCTGGCAAAACAAGAGTTCTGACTACAAGACTTATTCATATAATTAATGAGAAAAAAGCTTGGCCTAACCAAATACTTTGCGTAACTTTCACAAATAAAGCTGCTAAAGAAATGCAAAACAGGGTAATGCAATATGTAAAAGGTAGTTCAAATGCAGTGCCTTGGTTGGGGACATTTCACTCGATCAGTGTAAAATTTTTGAGGAGGCATGCTGAAGCTTTAGGTTACAAAAGTAATTTTACTATTCTTGATACAGATGATCAAAAAAAACTAATTAGAAATATTGTTAAAGGTGAGGATTTGGATGCTAAAAAATTTTCTCCACAATTAATTATGTATCATATTGATCAATGGAAAAACAAAGGTTTGTTGCCGAATGAAGTAAAAATTGAAAAATCAGGTTCAATTATTAAGTCAATATTAAAAGTTTACAAAATATATCAAGACAAAACTAAAGATTTAAATGCCTTTGATTTTGGTGATTTAATCTTATTCTGCGTTAAACTCTTTGAAGATCATGGTGATATTAGAGAAATATATCAGAAAAATTTTAAATATATATTAGTTGATGAGTTTCAAGATACTAATTTCATTCAAAATAAATGGTTGAATCTATTAGTAAATAAAAATGAAAATATTTGCTGTGTTGGTGATGACGATCAATCAATTTATAGTTGGAGAGGTGCTGAAATAAAAAACTTTCTCACTTTTGATAAAATTTATAAAAATTGTAAAGTATTTAAATTAGAACAAAACTATCGATCTACAAAAAATATTTTAGATACTGCATCAAATTTAATTTCAAATAACTCAAATAGAGTAGGTAAAAAATTATGGTCTTCAGCCAATCAAGGCGAACTAGTAAAGTTAAATTGTTACAGAACTGGAAAAGATGAAGCTCAAGGAGTCAGCGATATAATTGAGCAAAAACTTAAAAAGAAATATTCTCTAAACGATATATCAATTTTAGTTAGAGCAATATATCAGACAAGGGAATTTGAAGAGAGATTTCTTCAAGTTGGAATTGGATATCGTGTCTTAGGAGGAATAAAATTTTATGAAAGGGCTGAAATTAAAGATGCGGTATCTTACTTAAGAATTATTTATCAAAAATTTGATGATTTAGCTTTAGAAAGAGTCATAGGTGTACCTAAAAGAGGAGTTGGAGAAAGCACCTTAAACCAAATTTATACTTTCGGTAAATCGAATAAATTATGTCTTGAAGACTCAATAATGAAATTAATAGAAAAAGGAGATTTTAAACCCAAGATTAAATCATCACTTGGTCAATTGATTAAAATGATTCAAAAATGGAGAAATGACTCAGTTACAATGAAACATTTTGATTTATTGAGATTGGTATTAGATGAGTCAGGTTACTCCTCAATGTTAAAAAATAAAAAAGACTTAGAAAATGAAAATAGATTAGAAAACTTAAAAGAATTACTTAGAGCCATGCAGGATTATGAAAACTTACAGAGTTTTTTAGAACACGTAGCATTAGCAACTTCAATTGATCAAGAATGGGAGGGTGCTAAAATTAATTTGATGACAATGCATGCCGCCAAGGGTTTAGAATTTGATGTTGTATTTCTACCAGGTTGGGAGGAAGGTTTATTTCCTCATCAAAAATCTCTGGAAGAAAAAGGAGATTTCGCTTTAGAGGAAGAAAGGCGACTTGCTTATGTTGGTATTACTAGGGCTAAAAAGGAAGCTTACTTATCATTTGCAATGAAAAGAGCTTACCATGGCGACTGGATGGATGCATTACCGTCAAGATTTATAAATGAAATACCAGACGACAGCGTGGAAAAAAATGAAACAGATTTAAATGATAATAATGACTTTGAGTTTAATCAAGATAATTCAATTGAATTTGATGAGGAGTATAGAAGTCCTGGATGGGATAGGTATAAAAAAAATAAAATGCTTAAATGGAAAAAATAAATAAGTTAAAAAAGATTTTTGAGAGAGAGAAGATAGATGGGTATATAATTCCTAAAAATGATGAATTTTTTGGTGAATACACTCCAGATTATAATGATAGACTAAATTTTATTTCAGGATTCACTGGCTCTTATGGTTTTGCATTGGTGCTTAAGAATAAAAATTATTTATTTGTTGATGGAAGATATACTTTACAAGCTAATAATCAATGTGGAAAATTTTTTAAAATTATTACTATTCCGAATAAAATGCCCAGTGATATCCTTAAAGAGAAAAAATTATCTATTGGTTTTGATCCTAATTTATTTACTGAAAAATCATTATTTATTTTTTTTGGGAAAAGTAAAATAAAATTAAAGCCAATTTTTCAAAATTTAATTGATAAAATTTGGAAAAGAAAGATTGTAAAAAATAAGAGTAAATTTTATTTATTACCAAGTGAAGCTGTAGATGAAAGATACCAATTAAAAATAAATAAAGTTGCTAAATATTTAAAGAAAAAAAGGTCTGATTTTTTATTTGTTACTGCAAGTGAAAATAACGCCTGGTTATTAAATATAAGAGGTAGAGATACAAAGTATGCACCTATACCACATAGCTATGTTTTAATTGAAAAAAATAGAAATATTAGTTTTTTTTGTAATTTAAAAAAAGTATCTTCAACTTTAAGACGAAGTTTTAAACAGATAAAATTTTTGGATGTTAAAGATTGTGCTAAAACACTTTCTAAAATTGAAAATAAAAAATTTATAATTGATAGTAATTCTTGTTCTTTCTTTTTAAAGAATTTAATCGATAAAAAAAATAAAATTCTAAATTTACAAGATCCTATTTATTTATTTAAGGCGATCAAAGGAAAACAAGAAATAGAAAATATTAAAAAAGCACATATTTATGACGGAGTTGCTTTAACTAAATATTTATTCTGGCTTAAAAAAAACTTTTACAAAAAAAATATAACTGAAATAACTGCATCAAAAAAATTATTAAAATTTAGAAAAAAAAATAAAAAATTTAAATTCTTAAGTTTTCCAACGATATCAGGAACAGGTCCCAACGGAGCAATCATTCATTATAAAGCAACTCATAAGACTGATAGAAAATTAAGAAAAGGAGATATTTATTTAGTTGATTCAGGAGGCCAATACGAATTTGGTACAACAGATGTTACTCGGACTATTTCTTTAAAAAATTCTAATAAGAGAATAAAAGATATTTTTACCAGAGTTCTAAAAGGACATATAGCTGTCTCAAATTTTAAACTTAAAAAAAATACCTCTGGATCAGAAATTGATACAAAGGCTAGAAAGTATCTTAAACAAATAGGCTTAAATTATGCGCATGGGACGGGACATGGTGTAGGGTATTTTTTAAATGTGCATGAAGGTCCTCACGCAATATCAAAAAAAAATAAAGTTAATTTCAAAGGGGGAATGATTGTTTCAAATGAGCCAGGCTACTATGAAAAAAACAAATTTGGAATAAGAATTGAGAATCTTATTTATGTTAAAGAAAACAATAAGAAAATGAATTTTGAAAATTTAACAATGGCGCCTATAGATAAAGATTTAATAGTTCCAGAGAGATTAGATAAAAAAGAGAAAAAATGGATTAATAACTATCATAAAACTGTTTTTAAAAATTTAAAATCATCTATGAACAAAGTAGACACTTTAGAACTTAAAAAAGCTTGTTCAGCTATTTAAAATTTTATTCCACTCCTTTTCCAATATTATTTTAATTTTAAGTTGTTTAGCTTGTTCAACTTTTCTTTTTGTTGGCTTAGTATCACCAACAACTAAAAAGTCCAAATTTTTAGAAATTGAACCTAATACTTTTCCTCCATTATTCTCAGCTATTGATTTTGCTTCCGATCTACTCATATTCTTGAAGCCGCCTGTAAACATCAACTTTTTATTAGCAAACTTTCCATCATTAGTTTGTATAGAATAATTCTTGATATTTAGTTTATTAATTAAATTTTTAATTATTCTAATATTAGTTTCATTAGAAAAAAAATTATCAATAGACTGAATTTGTGTTTCGCCTATTCCGTCCAAATCGACTAAGTTTAATAAAAATTTTTTTCGATTTTCTATAACAAATAATTTTGAAAATTCCTTGATTGAAATAAAAAAACTTGCAAGAATTTTCGCATTTTCTTGACCAATATGTCTAATTCCTATTGAGAAAATAAATTTATCTAAAGAGATTATGTGAGATTTTTCTACAGCTTTTTTTAAATTATTTATTGATAGCTCGCCCCAGCCCTCTAGCTTTCCAATTTTTATGTAGTCAAGATCAAAAATATCTGATGGTTCCTTTATTAAATTCAAATCCCAAAATTGCTCAATTACTTTTTTCCCTAATCCATCGATATTAAAAGCTTCTTTTGAAACAATGTGCTTAAGTTTTTCTTTAGCAATAAATCTGCAATCATAACCTCTCGTACATCTTCTCACGGCATCTTCTTTTTTTGTGTTTTTACTAAATTCTTTTTTTGTTTCTGCGCCGCATAGACATTTATTGGGAAAATTAAACTTTTTACTATCTTGTTTTCTTTTTGATTTATCAATTGATAAAACTTGTGGGATAACATCTCCAGCTCTTTGGATCATTATTGTGTCTCCAATTCTAATATCTTTTCTTTTAATTTCATCCTCATTATGTAATGTTGCATTTGATACAACCACGCCTCCAACTGTTACGGGCTCTACTTTAGCTACTGGAGTTATCGCTCCTGTTCTTCCTACTTGAATAATAATATTTTTAATTTTAGTTTCTGCTTTTTCTGCTGAAAACTTATAAGCTATTGCCCATCTCGGTGAATTAGAGGTGTTACCTAATCTTTTTTGTAAATTTAAATCATTAATTTTATATACTAGCCCATCGATATCATAGTCTAGGGAGGAACGTTCCTTATCTAGTTTATTATGTTGTTTTTCTATTTCATCTAAACCCCTTAAAATTTTAACAGAGGGATTTGTAATAAAATTCCATTTTGATATTTTTTCCAAAAATTCTGACTGAGTTTTAAATAACATTGGCTCTACTGCTCCAAACCCATACGCAAAATATTTTAGTGGTATTTTAGCAGTTTGCTTAGAATCTTTTTGCCTTAATGAACCGCCAGCTGCATTTCTAGGATTAGCAAATTTACTCTTTAATTTAGAAAAATCTTTTTTCCCAATAAAAATTTCACATCTTATTTCTAATAGTCTTGGTATATCTTTATCTTTAATTATTTTTGGTATCGTATTAATTGTTTTTAAATTTTCCAATATATCTTCTCCAACTTTACCGTCACCTCTGGAAAGACCTCTAATTAGAACACCATTCTCATAAATAAGCGTTGCAGAAATGCCGTCAATTTTTGGCTCTGAAAAAATTTCAATGTTATCATCTTTAATATTGAGGAAATTATTTATTTTTTTTATGAAATCGATCATGTCATTTTTATTAAAAGCATTTGATAAAGAAAGCATCGGCTTAAGATGATTGAACTTTTTAAATTTATTGGTTGGAGGTGCACCAATTATACTTTTAAGAAGATTTAATTTTTTTACAGATTTATTTGCCTTTTCAATCTCAAATAACTGTTTTTTCAAATCATCATACTCTGCATCAGAAATTATTGGCTTATCTTGATTAAAATACAGGTCATTATGTTTTTTTAATTCTTTTACCTTTTGTTTGAAACTTTCAATTACATTTTTTTTATTTGTCATTCTTTTATTTAATTTTTTCTATAATCTTTTTAAATAAATTTTTATCCTTTTTAATGTCCTTCTTTTTAATTATTTTATAATTTTTATTTAAAATTTTATATGCCTCTTCATACCACTCGCTAGAATTATAATTATATCCTAAAATTTTTGCATATTTTTTTGCCTCCTCGACAAGTCCTATATGATAATGAATCTCCACAAGTCTGTGTAACGCCTCTTCAATAAAAATAGTCTGGTTATAATCGTCAACTATGATTTTTAATCTATTAATTGCAGGTATCCATTTTTTTACAGAAATATAATATTTTGCAACATACAATTCTTTTGCTGCTATTTGGTTAATAATTAATTCTTTTTTAAATTTTAAATCTATAGCGTAATCGTTATCTGGAAATTCTTTTAAAAAAAAATCAATTTTATCTTTTGTTTTAAGTATCGGTTCCAAATCTTTTTTTTCATCTTCTATTTGTTCAAAATAAATCAGTGTTTCTAAATAGTGGGCATAGATTATATTTTTATCTGCGGGATATTTTTTTATAAAACTTTTTAAACTTTCTAGTGCCTGAGAATATAAATTTATTCCATATAAACAATAACTAGACATTATTGCAGATTTTGAAGCTAGCTCTACTACTTCGAAATTTAATTCTGCTTCAGAAAATTTTTTTTGAGCATAAAAATAATCACCATTCTCAAAAGCCTGATACGCGTCTTCGTATAATTTATAAGGATCTGATCTAGGTTTCGGTTCATACTTTGCTTCCTCTTTGGAACAAGATAGCAAAATTATAAAAAAAATAAGAAGTATTCTCGCAGTCATCTTTAACTAATAACAAATTTATAAGATTTGGTAAAATTTATTACTCTTTAAGCGTTTACAGCAAGTCCTGTGAAATAACCTTTTTGTGAAATTTTTTTTGTTTCTTTTTCTTTAAACTCGATAATTTCAAAATTGTGTTTATTTTTATCCAAAATTTCTCTTAAAAATAAATTTGAAAATTCATGTCCACCTTTATAGCACTCAACCTTGCCTAAAATATTATAGCCAGCTAAAATAAAATCCCCTGCTAGATCTAAAATTTTATGATTTACAAATTCTTTTTTGTTTCTTAATCCGTTTACATTTAAAATTTTTTCATCTTTAACAACAATAGCATTGTCTAGTGATCCACCCTGGGCTAAACCAATATTTTTTATTTTTTCAATATCTTCGTACAAACAGAAAGTTCTCGATTCGATTAAGTTTTCCAAATTATCTTTTGTGAAATTAATTTTATTTCTCTGATTGCCTATTATCTTATTATTATAGTGCAACTCAAAATCTACTTCAAAAGATGAGCTAGGTTCAATTGATATTTTTTTATCTTTATCTTGATATTCAATTCTTTTTAAAATTTTTAAATATTTTTTTCTTGCGGTTTGTTTTTTAATGCCTGCATTTTTCAAAATATTGATAAATTCTTTAGACGATCCATCTAAAATTGGAATTTCCTCATTATCAATTTCTATAGTCACATTATCAATTTCGCAAATATATAGTGCAGCAAGTAAATGTTCTACGGTAGAAACTTTTCTTCCAAATTTATTTTCAAGAGTTGTACAAAGAGTAGCTGAGGATACATTTTTATAATCTGCTTTGATTGTATTATTTTCATTAAAATCTATTCTTTTAAAGTTTATACCTTCATTCTCTATAGCAGGTATTAATTTGACATTAGTATTTTTTCCAGAGTGTAAACCGTTACCTTTAAATGTAACTACATTTCTTATTGTGTTTTGATAAATTTTTGACATCGAGTGTTTATACTCAATGCCTATTAAAAAATTAAAACAACTAATGTTTCAAAAAAAAACAGATTTAATTAAATAAAAGATCAAAAAATCTTGCTATTAATGACTTTTTTTCATGAATAACTGGCACTGCTTCTCTTTTCCACCCATATTGAACAAGTTTAAAAAGTCCATGATAGATTTTATCAATATTTATTTCTTCTTTGAAATGTAATTTATAATTATTTCTATGCGAAAAGAATAATTTATAATTCTCCTCAAAACATCTAAGGTTTGCGGCATCTTTAATTTTTAAAAAAATTGGAAATTGATTATTTAAAAATCTTATGAGATTTATATTTTTAAAGATGATTATATTTGAAATTTCTTGAATTCTGGCTTCAGCAATTTCTAGTATAAGTTTTTTTTTTATTTTTCTAAAATTTTGATTTTTAAAAAATTCCTCTTCGATGCACTGATCATTTATTTCTCCTGAATTAAATTGTGTATCTCTTAAAATTCTTTTAACATTATCAATGTTAAGCGCCAGTACCTTGGATATATCTTTCTCGATAAGATTACTTCCAAATTTAAAATTTTGTGCAAATTTTAATGCAGAGTTTTCAAATAAAAATATTTTAGAGTCAAATTCATTAATTTCTATATTAAAGAATGAGTCTAAATTTGAATTTTGGTCGATTAAATTTACACCTTCCAAAAAACTTTTTGAAATTATTTTACTAATACTTAAATTACATTTATTAAAAATATTATTAAAATTTTTGAAATCATTATTATCAATTAGATAAAAGGAAAGTTCTTGTGAATAAAAATTACCAAATAAACCTATAGGTAGATTGTTAATTTTTTTTTTGTCTAGATGATAATTAGAATTAAAAATATGAATAGTAGATTTTTGACTCTCTTTTTCGTGAATTTCAGATTTTAAAGAATTCAAGATATAAGTTATATCTCCTTTTGTAAGTTGTGATCCATTTAATTTTTTGTAACCAGAAAGATTTATAATTGAGGAATTTAAACTATCCAAAATTAAAATTGCCTCCTTAAAAACGCAATTTAACTTTCTCTCAATTTCAAAAGTATTTGTTCTTAAAATATCATAAACTTCATTAGGATCTGTAATTTTATTTTCGATAACTCCTGTAACTGGTGTTTGATTTGTGTGAACAATTTTTGGATCTTCTTCATTTTTAGTGTCTATTACAGTAAATGAAAATCTTTTCTCATCTACTCCTACGAATAATTTAAAATTATTTTGAGACATATTTTATTTTAAGATAAGTTGATCTTTAATTCTATAATCAAAAATTTTATATTTTTTAAAATTATCTTTATTTTTTATCTCCAAAAAATTACTTAAGCTTTTTTTATATTCACTTGTTGGTAGTTTAATTGTTTGATCTTTTCTTGTAACAATATCCCATCTTTGAGATTTAAAAAATTGTAGAGACTTAATAATATTTAAAGGAAATTCTATTTTTTTTAAATCATTGTAAAAAATTTTGAAGTTTTTTTTGTCGGAAAAAACTATTGGTAAATTCTTAAATTCTCTGAGATTCAAAAATTCTATAATTTCATTCTTATTAGTGTAGTAATGCTTTTCTTTTTTATTTTGTAAAATAGCAATTGGTTGTTTTTCAAAAACAACAATTTTAATTTTATCTGGATATATTTTTTTTATCTTAAAGCTTTCTATAAAGTTTTTTTTACTCAAATTTTGAGTAATAGTTTTATCATTTAATAAGAAAATGTTTTGATTGTATAAAAAAGAAAATTCTTCTTTCACTTCCTTTTTTTTTAAAATATTATTATTTTCTACAATAATTTCTTTGATGTTTAATTTGTATTGATTATCGATACTATTTTTTGAACTATAAGTACTTAATAGCAGCAGCAATAGTAAACCGATTAAAAATCGTTTTTTCATCTATTGATGCTAGCATCTAATAATATTTGCTCAACTAAATTTGAAAAATTTATTCCACAATAATTTGCTATTTCAGGCACTAAGGAAAGATTGGTCATACCTGGTTGTGTATTAAGCTCTAACAGATAAAATTTATTATTATAAAACTTAAAATCTGATCTTGTTACCCCTCTACACCCTAAAGCATTGTGTGCTAGTTTCGATATTCTAAGAACTTCGTTATAACTCTTTTTTGTAAGCCTTGCTGGCATTATATGTTTTGTTTTTGCTCCTTTGGTATACTTTGCCTTATAATCATAAAATGCTCTTTTTGGAATCAATTCAATTGCGCCAAGAGCTTTGTTATTAATAATTGCAACTTGAACTTCCTGACCTGGAATATATTTTTCAAATATAATTTTATCATATTTTTTGAACAGCTTTTTTGAAGATGAGATTAAGCTTTCAAAGTTTTTACAAATATTGACGCCTAGGCTAGACCCCTCGTCGACTGGTTTAACAACTATAGGGAATTTTATATTTTTTTTTTTTTTTTTCTCTCTTAGAGTAGAAATTTT
>ENA-OSEY01001801-OSEY01001801.1-marine-metagenome-genome-assembly--contig:-NODE-1801-length-14383-cov-3.621278_pt1 | contig 14383 bp, 10 predicted proteins | sample MGYA00248465_ERZ534230 | MGnify/ENA primary metagenome ERZ534230 (study PRJEB26409, sample SAMN06344110) | marine metagenome | isolation source: Sea water from surface | place: Atlantic Ocean:Southern...
TCCTATTTACTTGAATCAATTATACCTGGAATTGATGACACGATCATAGCTATGATCGGAGCTATCATAATATTTTTGTTACCTACAAAAAATAGGGAAAGAAAAATTTTAAAATGGGATGAAGCAGTTAAGTTACCATGGGGAATTTTATTATTATTTGGTGGTGGTATGGCTCTTGCAGCAGGATTTAAAGACAGTGGTCTTGCTTTGTGGATAGGTAATCAAATGACATTATTAGATGGTGTCTCGTTAATATTATTAGTGTTCATTCTAATTGCATCAGTCAATTTTTTAACTGAAATTACATCCAACCTAGCAACAACTGCAATGCTTCTACCTATTCTTTATCCTATGTCCATGACAATTGACGTACATCCATTCATATTAATGGTATCTGCAACAGTTGCAGCTTCATGTGCATTTATGCTTCCTGTAGCTACCCCACCAAATGCGATTGTTTTTGGATCAGGTTATTTAAGAATACCTGACATGGTTAGAGTAGGAATATGGATGAATCTAATTTCAATTATTCTGTTAACACTATTTGTTTTCTTTCTTCTTCCATATTTATGGGATTTTGATCCCTTAGCTTTTAAAGTACCTGAATAAAATTGAGATTTCTTTTAATTTTAAATATTAGACTTTTTTTTATTGGTTTTGTATTAACACTAATTTCATTTAATTGTCTCTACAGTCAAGAAGAAGGAAGTAAAATTGACCTAAAAAATGTTAATGTTGCGACAAAAAGGCTTCCAACAATTTTTTTATTTGGAGAGGAATACACAACTAGAGATAGAGATGAATTATTAAGAGCTATTTTAAAGTCTCAATTTTATAGACCAGACCTTGAAATCATTATAAATCTTCAAGAATTTATTTCAAAAAGATCTTTTAATTTTAGGCATAAAGGTCCTGTCGATATTATTGTTGATGGAAAAAGATTAAGAAATCAGAACAAATATAATACTGCTTCAATTTATGGTCAAGGAGGAGACTCTCAATTATTGAAGCTAATAAATAAAGTAGAAAATGTAAGAATTGATAGTAGTCTTAATGGAATTTTAGAAAGAAGAGTATTAAAAAAAGAAATAAAGTCTATTAACGATCAGATTGCAAAACTTTTGGAAAATACTAAGGTGGAAATCGAGAATGACACAATATTTGTAGCCGAAAAATCTCAGGAGAAAGCCTTAAAAAAATTTTACAGAATAAAGAATAAGCAAGAAAAAAAATTTAATGATACCAAATTGATCGAGATAAAAATTATTACTGAGTAATCAGACTAAATTTAATTTTATCATTAGATTTTAGTTGTGATAAATTGTTTAATGAATTTGTATCAAGCTGAAGAATTCTTGGATACCCCCCTATAGTTTGACAATCTCTGTGAAGTATAATAATTTTTCCAGATGGAGTTAGTTGGACTGAACCAGGCATTACGGGTGATGAGATAATTGATTTTATTCCAATCTGAGCCTTCTCATCAAGATTATATGCCATTCTGCTATTACTTCTAATAGTAAATTCACTTTCAAATAAAATGTTTTTAAATTTAATACTCAATAAATCAAATTCAGGACCTTTAAAGACATCCATAGATCTGTTTAATTTAAATTTTAATTTATTTTTCTTTAAAATTTTATTATTTGAATTATCATAAATTTTAATCTCGTCTCCTTTTCTTAAATAATATGATTCTGTTATATTACTCAGAAACGATTTACTTCCAAATATAGATTTAACATCTATTCCACCAGATATGGCTAAGTAGCATCTAGCACCATTTTTTGAATTATTGATTTTTAATGTATCTCCTAACTTTACATTAATTGACTCATACATTTTAATTGGCAAACCATTAATTAAAGGATTAAAATCTCCACCCGTAATTGATATAGTACAGTTATTATTAAAAAGTAGTGTTGGCCCTTTTAATGTAATCTCAATAAGGGATTCTTCCCTATCATTATTAACAATTTTATTAGCAGCCCATGCACTTTCTTGATCCATAAAACCAGAGGAAGGTATACCAATATTTCTGTACCCATGTCTTCCTCCATCCTGTATTGTAGTGAAAAGACCTGGTTGAATTACTTTAATCATTTATTTAGATATTGGTTTTAATGACTTTTCTTTTTTCATTTTTTGGAATTCTTTACTAGATATCTCAATAAACTCAATTTTATCACCAGGCTTTGCGAAGCATGGTGTTTTAGATCCTAAATCAAAAAAATCAATAGGAGAAATACCTATAATATGCCAACCACCAGGACTATCCTGTGGATATATACATGTTTGATTTAATGCAATTCCAATAGATCCTTTCTTTATATCCAATGAGGGAGTCTGTTTTCTTTCACAATAAAGATGTTCATGTGTAAAACCCAAATACATAAAACCAGGTAGAAACCCTAAAGACAAAACATCATATATTTTTGATTTGTGAGCATCAATAATTTCTGATGGAGACAATTGCTTATCATTTGCTAAGCTTTCAAGGTCAACAGCATATTTAGTATCATAACAAACTGGTATTTGCCATATTTTGTTTGATTTCAAATAATTACTCTCTTTATTTTCAATTTTTTTTAACTCTGATATAAGCTCATTGGATGATACTTTGTCTTTATTAAAAATAATTAGTAAAGAATTAATTGACTGAACAATTTCAATGATACAGCCTTTAATATGTTTTTCTATATTGATTTTATAATTAGAAATAGTATATACTAATTCAGAATCAATAGGATTATCATATGATATTAGAATAGAGCTTTCATTGTAAATGAAATAACTTTTTAAGCTAGCTTTCATCAAATTCTTGATTTATTTTTTTTAATATCTCAATTGAGTTATTTGTATCAGAATGAATACAGATTGTATCAAACTTTATCTTTTTATAATTTCCATTAATGGTTTTTACAGTTTCAGTTTCTTTTATTGTCTTTATATGATTTACAACACTTTCTGGATCAGTTATTAAGGCATTTTCATTACTACGTGAAACTAAACTTAAATCATCATTATAATTTCTATCTCCAAATACTTCATAAATAATACTAAACCCTTTTTTTAAAGCTATTTTTTCAATTTCGGACTTATATGGTATATAAAGCGAACATTTATTTTTAAAGTCTTTTATAGTATTTAAGTAAAAATTAGAAAGTTCAGTATCAATTATCATTTGATTATAAAGAGCTCCATGTGCTTTAATATGATTAAGTTCAAGACCATATGAATCAGCAATTGTCTCAAGAGATTCAATTTGCGATATTATGCTGTAAGATAATTGAGAAGGTGAAATATCTATTTTTTTTCTTCCAAAATTTATTTTGTCCGGGTAAGATGGGTGAGCACCTATTTTTACATTATTTTTTATTGATATTTCAACACATTCAATCATACTTCCGTTATCACCTGCATGGCCACCACATGCAATATTACATGAATTAATCAACGGCATAATGATATGCTCATTATTAAGTCCCTCTCCTAAATCACAATTTATATTTAACATTATATGAGTGATATTAAACCTTTAGTTCCCAGGATTAGCGATATAATCACTATGAGAAAACCAAAAATATTTTGATATCTATAACTATACTTATTATTGATTATTTTTTTGTTATTAATAAGCCATAAGAGAATTATTGCAATAATTGGTAGCAAAAGACTATTAGAAAACTGCGCAAATTTTATTATTTCAATTGGATTTATTTTTACCATAGACACTAGTACACCAATAATTAAAATAATGATCCAAATAGCTCTAAATTTTCTACTCTTCAGTGAATCTTGCCAACCAAAGCAACTTTTAGCAACATAAGCAGCAGCTAAAGGAGCAGTAATAGATGATGTAATCCCTGATGCAAAAAGTCCTATACCTAAAAAATATATCGCAAAATTTCCATATAAAGGTTCTAACCCTTTAGCAAGATCAATTACTCCATTTACATCTTTATTATTTACCGAAGCTGCAGTAATTATTATAGAAAGAGATACAAGACCTCCAATAATAATTGAAAAGAAACTTTCAAATCTTGCAACTTTTAATTTATTTACCGAGTTCCACTTCTCAGAGACTAAAGATGAATGAAGAAAAAGATTGTATGGGACTACAGTTGTTCCAATTAACCCTAAAATGATCGTTAAATTATTTGAATTGATTTTTGGAGTTATAGCTCCATTAATTAGAGCATTAATGTCAGGCTTAGTAATAATTGCAGTTATAAAAAAAGATATACTCATAATTAAAACCAGAAAAACAAGTGATCTTTCTAATACTTTATAATCTCCTTGATAGAGGACAATAAATGCCATTAACCCAATAAAAACTGGTATGTAATTGATAGATTGTGAATTTAGAATTGCGGAGATACCAAGTGAAGCTCCTGTAATATTTCCAGCTTCATATGCAGTATTTCCAATTAATATTGAACTGATTATTAGAATTAACAGTAGCCTGTTTAAAAATTTAGATTTAATATTTATTCTAATTGCTTGAGCTAAGTTCATTTTAGTAATCAATCCTATTCTAAGAGACATCTCTTGTAAAACAATTGTAGAAAAGATAGATATAACAATAGCCCATATTAAAGAATAACCAAATGAGGCTCCTGCTATAGTACATAGAGTTACAGTACCTGGTCCTATAAAAGCTGCAGCAATTAAAACACCTGGTCCTATATCTCTAAACCATTTCATTATGGGATATCTATCTTATCTCCAAGAAGTATAGCATTAAGAAAGAGTCTATTAGTTCCGTACCATGCACCTCTAAAATTAGGATTATCTGCAAACATAATTGCTCTTCCTTCACCAATTTTAGATACTAATAATGAAACAGTAGACTTAAGTTTTTTATGATTATTATCAGTAATGAATCCATCAATTAAAGCATCCTCTGCATATCTTACAACAGATGAATATCTATTTTTTGAAGGTTTAATCCATATAGTATTATTTTTATATACTGGTAAATTTGTATCCTCTAATCCAAATCCCAACGGATGAGTTAAATCTACATTTGTTCTTAAAATAATTCCTCCAATCTGTTCTTTACCACTATTATTAGATGCATCAACGTAAGGAAGATATAAATCTTTATCAGAGTTATTATCTGAGTGAAGCAACTCCTCTTCTACAATTTGATTTTCAATCAAAAACTTTGTACCTGAGCCAATAGAGATTATTGTATTGCCCCTACTAGCCCAATCTTTTATTTTCTGTATTTGAAGATCATTAAATTTATAATCACCAGAAACAATTACCATGGTTGAATATTTGTCAAATGAGATTTCATCAAAGTTTCTAATAGGAATTTTTGAAATAGGCATGCCAACTCTTTGATCCAAAAGATGCCAAACTTCACCCGCTTCATATGCTCTTACTCCAGTTCCAACAAACATCATTGCTTTTTGCCTTTTGATTGGATATACATATCTGCTTCCAAGATCAATTCCACCTGAGCTCAAACCGGATTTAACTGAATAAACATTTATATCAAAATTTTCTTGAATAGACTTTAGTTTTTCAAATAATACATCAGATTCTATATCCTGAATACTTACTGCTATAACCAGCGAGCCATAATCAAATGATTTTAAACCATTTGAAGTATTTATCTTAAAAGGTTTAAAGGCTGTAGAAACTTTAATTTGATTAGATAGTAAAGAATTTACTACAGCTGGGACATTATAATCAACAGAATTAATTAAATATGCATAATTAGATTCCTCAAATGTGTTAGTTTTAAATAGGTTGTCTAAATTTTCAATTCTTAATCCTTCCATCTGTCTAGTTGAAGAGGTATAATTAATATCATAAAAATTTGCAATTGACCATGATGAGGCGTCATAAAAGACACTATCATTAAATTCTTTATTAGTCTCAAAAATTGATCTTACTGTTCTATAATTTTTTTGTTTGGTTGGCACAAAAAAGTTGTTTTTATCTCTGTAGACTTTAATATTATGGATTTCCAATTTGTCTAAAAAAGCTTTAGTTTTATTTCTATCCTTACCCATTTTAAAAGAATATCCTTTTATTCTTTTTTTATCAGCATCTGTGAGTGCAGTTGAAAAAAATCTCTGTTGATATTCTTTTAATTCATCCTTTATTTCAACTGATGCTTTAACTGTATTCATTCCAGATATATATTGATTCAAGATTGTAAAAGGAAAGGTTAACTTACCAAATTGGTTTTGTTGTACATGACCCCTAGAACTAGCTTGCTCAAATAACATTCCAATACCACCCATAAGATCAGCATATGAAGAATGGTAACCAGGATAAGTTTTATCAAATGCCTCCTTAGTGAAATATAGTGAGCCTATTTCATCAAGACCTTTTGAAAAGTATTGACCAAAAAGTGTCTCAAAATATTCATAATTTTCTTGAGGTATGACTGGATCTTTTGCAGCGTGTGCCTTCCATGGAACAAAAAAATATGTACTATTTGTACCCATTTCATGAAAATCCATTGTAACATTTGGATACCAACTATGATGAAAATTAAGTTTTCCTCTAGTTTCTGGATGAATACCTAATAATACATCCCTATTTAAATCAAACCAATAGTGATTAACTCTTCCTCCTGGCCAATACTCGTTATGTTCAGCATCTTGAGGGTCATCAACTAATGGAGAAGCTTTATAACTATTCACCCACTGAGTATGTCTATCTCTTCCATCTGGATTTAGAGCAGGATCAATAAGTACTATCGAGTTTTCTAAATAATTTTTAATCTCATCAGTTTTTGAACTGACTAATGTATAAGCTGTAAGCATTGCAGCTTCTGATGTTGATGGTTCATTTCCATGAACACTATATCCAAGATTAATTATGACAGGAAAATTTTTAGGTTTTTCAGAACCATTATAATTTTTATTATCAGGATCTATATAAGAAATATGTTCATTCCTAATGTTTTCTATATTTTGAATTTTATCTGGTGAACTTACAATCAAGTATATTAATTTCCTTCCCTCGTAAGAAGTTGCATAAGAGAACATATCAGCTTTATCAGATACATTTGATAAGTATGTCATGTAAGACATTATTAAATCGTGTCTTGTATGCATTTCTCCAATTGGATATCCTAAAAATTCTTCAGGCGATTTAATATTTTCATCAAACGGAGCATATTTTTCATAATAATAGTCCTGAGAAAATAGTGAACTTGTAAGTACAAGGCTCAATATTATTATTTTTTTCATAATTTTTAATTTAATCATTATCTAGTGCTTTTTCGATTATTGACTTTAAATGCATTTTGTGAGCTCTAGATGATATATTTCCATTAGAGTTAATAGATTCCATTATTTCGTTAAGATTTAATAATGCTAGAGATTTAGCATGATTTTTATATCTTTTACCCTTATCACTACTAATAATATCGACAAGTCTTTTTGTATATACTATTTGTAGATTTTGTCTGAAACTATCAATATTTCCATCAATTTCAGAAAAAATTGATTTATATAAATCTGTCATAAATTCTGATAATTTGTATTTATTACCATAAAGTTCAGAATCCTTTAGACGTTGTAAAGTGTTTGGAGCCATTAGTTGAGATAGTATTCTAGCCTGATTTGATAAAATTAAATCATGAATTTTGGGATCTTCAGGACCACTATAAAATTCAAAACCTCTTCTTTGTCTGGCTAAATAATTAATAATTTTAGAGGGAATTTTGTAATTATCAGAAGAGAAAATATACTCATCCAAAGCCTTAAAAGCTCGCTTTTGGTCTTTATAATTTACAGGGGTATATGGCTTTTTGGAACCTTTTTGACCTATTACAGATCTTTCAACATATACTCCACCTATAAATTTAGAGATAGTAGAGGCTGCACCTGCATATTGTGAGTTTAGATTAAAAAATGCTCTTCTGAGATCCTCATATGTATTACCAGATATTTGAAATTTATCAAGGATATCATCAAAAAGTTCATTGACAAGGCGCATTCTGTCAATTGAGTAACTGATTGGGTCGGAAGACATATCATTTGTTTGAACTCTTGGGTCAATTCCTCTAGAGGAATAAAGTATGTCAGCATCATTTCCAAAAATAAGTAACGGATCTGTTGACCTAGATAAAATTTCATTTCTTTCTTGTTCAGAATTGAAAGGTTTATATCCAAACTCAATAGCCCATTCATCATAATGTCCAACTGATGAATCTGCATATGGAGATTTAATTTTTGGATTAGGATTTAAATTAAGCGCAGGGTAATCCATCACAGAACCTGAGATAGCCTTTCCTTTTAGTTCATTAGCATCATAAAGTTCGCTAATACTATGGATACTACTTGACTTCATATTATGATTAAGACCCAGAGTATGGCCAACTTCATGCATAATTAAATACATCATTGATTGTCTTTCTAACTCCTCTAAATCATAATCATCTCCATTTAAAGCAATAAAAGTTCTTCCAAAGTTTATATTATCATGTAATATGCTTCCTGCAGAGCAGACAAAATTATCATGATCATGAGTATGATCATAATTATTTGTATCCATTATTGAAGTTGCATCTGAGTATAATTTGTCATAAAAGACTCTATTTGTAAAAAAAACAAACTCAAGCATAATATCAGCGGCAATTATTTCACCGGTTCTTGGATTGACCATACTTGGTCCATATCCTCCAAACGGAGGATTAGGTGAAGAGGTCCATCTTAATACATTAAATCGAATGTCCCCAGCATCCCATTCTGCATCATCAGGTTGAATCTTTACCTGAATAGCATTTTTAAACCCAGCTTTCTCAAATGCAGGATTCCACTTTAGTACTGCCTCCTTTATTGTTTCTCTCCATTCAATAGGAGTTGAGTTTTCGATCCACCATGTAATTGGTTTAACAGGCTCTGAAATTTCTAAACTTGGATCCTTTTTGATTAACTTCCATCGATTGATTAAGTCTCTATAATTTGTAGTTCCAGGGTCTGTAAGATTATCTACTTGAGTTAAAAAATAACCAACTCTCTGATCATCTAGTCTTATTTGATAATCATCATCAGGCATTTCTACAATTGTATGAAATGTTTTTATAGAAACATATCTTGAGTCTTCAACTGCATTTGAACCAGAAGAACCTACATTTGGATTATTATAGACATAGTTTGTTTTAACGTTTAAATTTTTGGGATAGTTCTTAATTTTTTCAATTTTTGATTTTCCTCTGTCAAACCTACCTAATTGAAATGATCGATTATATTGAAAAGGATTGGTTGGTAATTTGATTCTAGTTAAAAGCTCAGATATAAATAATCCATCAGCATCTATTAAATATGCATTTTTCTTTTTATCAAAATATTTAATTTTTACACTTGATATCAATGAGTTACTAATATTTGCATCTTTTGATTTACTTAATGGATTATTCTCATCAAAATAGAAATTTGAATTGACAGCTGATATTTCTATTTTATTAAAGAATTTTTTAAAGTTTAATATTTTTTCATCCTTATACTGACCTCGAAATCCAGCTGTTCTTACTACACCGTCTGCGATCTGCGATCCATAGATATAATCTTTGTTTAGTTGATCTTCCCTTATTAGCATTTGAACTTGTCCGGTAATCGTATCCTGATATATATCAAATAAACCTTCAATTTTTTTACTTGATTTTATAAAATCCTCAAGGGTCTTTGATTTCTCATCCTTTTTTTTGTCAGTTATTTTAGTATCATTATTCTGAGCAATAACAGTATTCAAAGTAAAGAGAGATAAAACAACAAATAATTTTATTTTTTTCATAATAAGCTTAGTTTATATAAATATATTCATTTTGAATTCTTTTAACACCTGTAATTTAACTATTTAGTTATCTTTGACTTCATTAAAAATTACTTATGAGGAATATTATAGCCTTAATTCTTTGCCTATTTATAAATAATACTGCCCAAACACAAAATTACTGGCAACAAAATGCTGACTATAAAATTAATGTAGATGTTAACGCAAATAACAATACATACAAAGGTAATCAAGAGATTAAATACACAAACAACTCTAGAGATACATTAAACAAAATATTCTTTCACCTTTACTTTAATGCATTTAAGATTGGAAGTGATATGGCTGTAAGACTTGAGAATGGCGATGACAACAACAAAAGATTTGATGTAAATATTAATAAATTAAAACCCGAGGAGGAAGGCTATTTAAACGTCACTAATCTTAAACAAGATGATTTAAAAGTTGAAACTTATTTATCTGATACAATTCTGGAAGTAATACTCGCCAATCCTTTAGAGCCAGGAGATTCATCTATTTTTACTTTAGATTTTAACGGACAAGTCCCAGTTACAATTAGAAGAGCAGGAAGAGATTCCCCCATGGGAGTAAAATTTTCGATGGCTCAATGGTACCCTAAAATATCAGAATATGATTATGAAGGATGGAATACCGCACCATATACTGGAAGAGAATTTCATGGTGTTTGGGGAGACTTTGATGTTACAATAAAAATTGATAAAGATTATATTGTTGCAGCTTCTGGATATCTTCAAGATAATGATCCTTCAAATCCAAAGCTAGGTAAAAAGTCTGGTAACAAAAGAATATGGAATTTTCTTGCTCCGAAAGTTCATGATTTTACATGGGCTGCAGATCCTGATTATATTCACGATATATATGATGGACCTAATGGTGTTAAATTAAACTTTTATTATAAAAACGATCCTAAAATAATTGATAATTGGAAGACTCTTCAACCAGTTACAGCAGAACTAATGAAATTCTTTAATGAGAACATAGGGGTTTATCCATATAAACAATATTCTGTTGTTCAAGGAGGAGATGGCGGAATGGAGTATTCAATGCTAACACTTATTAATTCTGGTGAAGATCTCATTCCCCTTGTAAGTGTAACTTCTCATGAGTTAGCACACGCATGGTTTCAGGGAGTTTTAGCAACTAACGAGATGAATCATGCTTGGATGGATGAAGGATCAGCTTCTTACTTTGGAGAACTTGGAGAAAGTCATGTCTTGAATATTGACTTTCATCCATTTTATACAAGAAACGCTTACAGAGATTATATCTCTCTTGCCAATTCTGGGCAAGAAATGCCATTAGCAACAAATGCCAATAGATTTAAATATAATAGAGCTTATGAGGATTCAGCTTATGACAAAGGCTTTGTTTTTCTTAGTCAACTAAGATATATTATTGGAGATGATGAGTTTAAGAGAACAATAAAAAATTATTTTGACACATATAAGTTTACTCACCCTTTGCCAAATGATTTAAGAAGAATTGCTGAGCAAACTTCAGGAATACTTTTAAATTGGTATTTAACTGATTGGACAAATACAACAAATAAAATTAATTATGCTATAGATAAGGTTGAGCAAATTGATGGTAAATCTAAAGTAACAATTGAACGAATTGGTCTAATGCCTATGCCACTTGAAATATTAGTAAAATATAAGGATGGTTCTGAAGAGTTTTATTACATACCTATATCTTTAATGAGAGGTGAAAAAAAACAACCTACATATGCAAAAAATTGGAGACAAATTAAAGACTGGTCCTGGGCATATAAAAAATATACATTTGAGGTTAATAATAAATTAGAATCTATAAAATCGATAGACTTAAATCCTACAGGACTTATTGCAGACACAGACAATTCAAATGATATAATTATATTCGAATAAAATGGAGAATCTATTACTAATATTTGAGAATATTTCATCTGTAAACAGAGCTTTAATTATAGTATCTGGAATTACCATTTTTTGGGTAATTGAGGGTATTGTTCCTTTTAAATTTCTTAACTATAAGAAATGGAAACATTCAATTCCTAATTTTTTATTAACTCTTACTACTATAATTGTGAATTTTTTCTTTGCATTTCTTCTAGTTTTTGCTGCTGATTGGACAAATGAAAACAATTTTGGAATTATACACCTAATAAATTCGACAACACTAGTAAGCGTAATCTTAGGGTTACTAGTACTTGACTTAATTGGTGCTTATTTACCCCACCTGGTTCAACATAAGGTTAAGTTACTCTGGTATATTCATATAGTGCATCATACCGACCATAAAGTAGACACTACAACAGCAAATAGACATCATCCATTTGAAAGTGTAGTCAGATTCATATTCACTTTTATTGGAATTTTCATTTCAGGTGCACCAATTGGACTAGTCTTAATGTATCAATCTATATCTGTAATAGCTTCTCAGTTTAACCATGCTAATATTCAGATTTCTAATAAAGTTGACAAGTTGCTCAGCTACGTTATTGTATCTCCAAACATGCATAAAGTCCATCATCACTTTGAGCTACCTTATACTGATTCAAATTATGGTAATATATTTTCAATTTGGGATAGACTTTTTGGCACCTACATGGAGTTAAATAAAGACAAGATTGTATACGGGGTTGACACAGATTTAGATGAAGTTCAAAATTCTAAGTTTGCTAGTTTGATTGAGAGACCATTTAAAAAATGGTTTAATCACTTTAATTAAGACCTTCAATTTCGGATAAAAGGTTACTAATATCAATTGAAGATTGACTTCCACTCTTCATCTCTTTTAATTTGAAAATATTTGATTTTACTTCTTCATCGCCAATAATTATAACGTAATCAATTCCTTTTTGATTTGCATAATCCAATTGTTTTTTGATTTTTGCATTAGATGGATATAATTCACAAGTAATATTTTTTTCTCTTAATTGATTTATATAGGATAAAATACTGTCTAGTTCTAAACCAAAATTTAAAAAAAGAAAAGATTTAGAGGAGTCTAATTCATTTGGAAACAACTTTAACTCTTCCAATATCATGAATATTCGATCAAAACCAAAAGATATTCCGAATCCACTAAGTTTCGGATTATTTTTTTGTACTAAATCATCGTATCTCCCACCCCCTCCTATTGATCCGATACTGAACTCTTTTGGAGAAGATACCTCAATGATTGTTCCAGTATAATAACTTAGGCCTCTGGCAAGTGATAAATCTACATTAATATTTAAATTATTGTAATTGAATTTTTGTGAGGTGTCAATTATTTCATCAAGTAAATCAACTCCATTTAGAGAAATATTATTTGAATTAAAAAGCTTTCTTAAATTTTTAATTTTCTCTTGGTTAGTTCCTCCTATATTTAGCAAATACTTTAATTGATTAATTGATTCATCTGATAGGTCTCTGTTTTTTAATTCTTTCATAACACCATCAATTCCTATTTTATCAGTCTTATCAAGAACAGAAGCAATTTCTATGACACTATCTAATTTCATTAATTTAGATACTCCCTCTAGAATTTGTCTATTATTAATTCTAAGATCAACTTTTGGCAATCCTAATCTATTGAATACAGAATCATAGACTTTAATGCACTCTAATTCGTTTAATATATTTGACTCGCCAATAATATCGACATCACACTGAAGAAACTCTCTATATCTTCCTTTTTGTGGTCTTTCCGCTCTCCAAACTAATTGAGTTTGGAATCTCTTAAATGGGAATGAAATATTATTCAAATTTTGAGAAATAAATCTAGATAAAGGTACTGTTAGATCATACCTTAAAGCTTTGTCAGATAATGAATTAGAAAATTTAGATAGTTTGTTATGTTTGAAAGCATCTATGTCGGCTTTCTTAATTTTATCTCCCGAGGATAATATTTTGAACATTAAATTATCTTCTTCATCTCCATATTTTCCTGTAAGTGTGGTTAAATTTTCAAATGAAGGAGTCTGTATCTCCTGAAAGTTAAACGATTTGAAACAATTTTTCAGAATATTGAGTAAATATTCTCTTTTTTTTAATTCTAAAGAAGAAAAATCTCTGGTACCCTTTGGTGTATTATGTTTTTGAGACATCAAAAAATAATTTGATAATCAGTAAGTAATAAAGTTATGAAATTATTTCTTTTCAGGAAGAAGCTCGAAGTTTAATTGGGTGGAAACTTCTCTATGAAGCCTTATTGAGGCTAGGTAACTTCCAATTCGTTTAATAGATTTACCAGGAATAGAAATATTTTCTTTTTCTACCTCAATCTTCTTGTCAAGTAGTGCTTTAGCCACATCAGCATTTGAGATTGAACCAAATAACTTACCGTCAGGACCAACTTTTGCAGAAATTTTAAGTTCTAATTTAGAAATTTTAGTAGCAGTTTTTTCAGCTGCTTCAATTATTGACTTTTCTTTAAATGCTTTTTGCTTTAAGTTTTCAGCAAGAACTTTTTTTGCAGAATCAGTAGCAAGAATAGCTTTACCAGTAGGAATTAAAAAGTTTCTACCATAGCCAGCTTTAACAGAAACTAATTCATCTTTAAAACCAACATTTGCAACATTTTCTTTTAGTATAATTTCCATAACTACTTTAATAAATCTCCAACATAT
>ENA-OSEY01001803-OSEY01001803.1-marine-metagenome-genome-assembly--contig:-NODE-1803-length-14374-cov-7.933203_pt1 | contig 14374 bp, 12 predicted proteins | sample MGYA00248465_ERZ534230 | MGnify/ENA primary metagenome ERZ534230 (study PRJEB26409, sample SAMN06344110) | marine metagenome | isolation source: Sea water from surface | place: Atlantic Ocean:Southern...
AAGCCAGATGAAAGATCCAATCTGATGGAGGCTTACAGAAAAATATTTAACGGAGAAGATCAAGAAAAAAAACTCTCCGCTGCAAGGGCTTGGTCAAAATGGGAAGCCTCAACAAGCTATATAAACCATAATCCTGGAGCGGTTAAAGAATCTATCAACGCAGAATTTGCTCTAGCATTTGCACTTATTGAAAATCATTATTTTGTTAATAAAGGATTTTTGGATCATGAAAATCAACTCCTAGATAACGTTGATAAAATTAGGCACATTCCCTGTGTGATAGTTCAAGGCAGATACGATGTAGTTTGCCCGCCTACTACAGCCTATGAACTCAGCAGCAGATGGCCAGAAGCAGAATTAAAAATAGCACCTTTTTCAGGTCACTCAGCTTTTGAAAAAGAAATTAGAGAATTACTTATTGAGGCAACTAATAAATTTGCCTAGTTTGCAGTAAGCATATGCACATGAAATTCTTCAACTGTGGTGCCGCAAATTTTTGCAACGTCATCGTACATTTTCGACCATTTTTTATCTGACTCTTGCCAAGCAAAGGCCTTTTCCATTGCACTTTGTGATGCATGCAGATCAACGGCGCCAACTTGACCATCTTCCCAGTTACCTGGTGATGAAGAATAACTTACTGGACTGTTTTTTCTTTCGTAGCTAATTATTTTTTCGATCTTTCTCATAGCAGCTTTTGTTTTTCCGCTAGGGCAAGGACCTCGGTAAATCACGATTACTTGACCCTTCTTTGCAACCGGCTCTAATGTTTCAGCTGCATAAGTATTAACCCCTGTGATCATTAAGACTATGTAAAGCAAATAAGATAAATAGCGTAGATTCATTTTTCTCTCCTTTATTCAAATAAGTTAATACAGAAGTTATGTATAAACAACTTTTTTAAAATTAACCAGAAATCATATCGTTATGCACCATTAGTTATCAAAAAAGTAACTAAAATAAAGCATTAACTTATATTCATTAATGTCATATTACATTCTTTCTTATGTCAGCTAATAAACAACAAATTGAATTCTGGTCTGGTGGTGGTGGCGACTATTGGGTCGATAAACAATTTGAGATGGACACCATGCTTAATCCTTTAGGGCAAAAAGCTATCGATAGTTTAGATATTCAAAAAGGTGATTCCATATTAGATGTTGGTTGCGGAACTGGTACCACAACACTTTTACTTTCCGAAAAAGTAGGCCCCGAAGGAAAAGTTACTGGACTAGATATTTCTGTACCCATGTTAGCTCGAACTCTAGAGCTTGCCATTGAAAACAATAAAACCAACATTTCCATCATCAATAAAGATGTTCAAGAAAATGAGCTTGATGAACAATACGATCACTTATTCTCTCGTTTTGGCGTCATGTTCTTTACTGATCCCATCACGAGTTTTAAAAATTTAAAGAAGAGCTTGAAAGCAGACGGAAGTTTTTCCTTCGTTTGTTGGCAACATCCTAGTAAAAATCCCTGGCATACAAAACCCTTAGGGATCTTAAAAAAATATTTTGATTTACCTCCTGCACAACCCAGAGCGCCGAGTCCCTTTGCTTTTGAAGAGAAAGCCTATCTTGAAGAAATTTTAAAAAGTTCTGGTTTTAATAATTATTCCATTGATGATAATTTAGAAAATATTCATTTATTTCCTAATAAATCTTCTTACGACGCAGCTAAAGATTTCATGGCATTGAATCCCATCATTAGTAATGCTCTTCAAGGGATGAGTGATGACGAAAAAGAACCTATTGTGACTGAGTTGGCCGAGGTATATGAATCCCATAAAAAAAGCCAAGGCTTAGAATTCGAGAGTGCTACTTGGGTTGTTAACGCTTCTAGTTAACTTAAAATAACTACATGACTTTTTGGCAAAAGAATTTAATTCTTTTATCTTGTTTATTATTTTTTTGGTTTCTCTGTTCCTTTGGATTTGGAATACTTTTTTCAGAGTACATATCCTTCATAAAAATTGGAGGCTTTGAATTAGGTTTTTGGTTTTCTCAACAAGGAAGTATCTACGTCTTTATTATTCTAATTTTTACTTATTCTTATCTCGTTGAAAGACTAGAAAGAAAAGAAAAGAAATAATATGGAAGCGCAGACTCTTACTTATATTTTTGTAGGTCTTTCTTTTGCTCTTTATATTGGCATTGCCATTGCTTCCAGAGCCAAATCAACAAATGATTTTTACGTTGCCGGAAAAGGAGTTAATCCAGTGGCTAACGGTATGGCTACAGCAGCTGATTGGATGTCTGCTGCCTCTTTTTTATCAATGGCTGGATTGATAGCATTTTTGGGTCGCGATGGTTCGGTTTATTTAATGGGTTGGACCGGTGGATATGTCCTTTTAGCTCTGCTCCTGGCTCCATATTTAAGAAAATACGGTAAGTACACCGTACCAGATTTTATTGGAGAGAGGTATTACTCTAACGTTGCACGAGTAGTTGCAGTTATATGTTTAATATTTATTTCTTTCACCTACATAGCAGGACAAATGCGGGGTGTCGGCATTGTTTTCTCAAGATTTCTTGAAGTTGAGATAGAGATGGGAGTCATTATCGGCATGGGTATCGTTTTTATTTATGCTGTTTTAGGTGGAATGAAAGGAATTACCTACACTCAGGTTGCTCAATATTGCGTCATGATTTTTGCTTATCTAGTGCCGGCAATATTTTTATCTATTATGTTAACTGGCAATCCGATCCCGCAGTTAGGGTTTGGAGATAAGCTTTTAAACAGCGATATCTATCTAATCGATAAGCTTGATAAAACGATAATTGATTTAGGTTTCTCGCCTTACACAGAGTATTCAAAAAGTCTGATAGATATTTTTTGCATAACCGCAGCTTTGATGTTTGGAACGGCTGGATTACCTCATGTGATTGTAAGGTTTTTCACAGTACCCAATATGCAGGCAGCAAGGCGATCTGCTGGATATGCACTTGTATTCATAGCAATTCTTTATACCACTGCCCCTGCAGTAGCTTCATTTGCAAGACTGAATTTTATAGATTCGGTCCAAAACACGTCTTATGAGGATGCCCCCGATTGGTTTAAGAATTGGGAAAACATAGGATTGATTTCTTGGATGGACAAAAATCAAGATGGAAAAATGCAGTATTCTTCTGGCTCTCCTTTTGTTGAAAGCAGACCAATTTTCTCCGATGAAAGAGGAAATCTAGGGCAAAGATTGTTGGAAAATGAAGCTAATACATCCAGTTCAAATGAGGTTTATTTAGACAGAGATATTATTGTTCTAGCCAATCCTGAGATAGCAAACCTGCCTATATGGGTCATCGCACTTGTTGCTGCAGGAGGTTTAGCAGCTGCGTTATCTACAGCAGCAGGATTGTTGCTGGTGATTTCATCATCCATTTCTCATGATTTGATGAAGCAAACCTTTATGCCCCAGATTACAGAAAAAAAAGAGCTTTTATATGCCAGGCTGGCAGCTGGGATAACTATTCTTCTCGCAGGCCTTCTGGGTATATTCCCTCCTGCATTTGTTGCGCAAGTAGTAGCCTTTGCATTTGGATTAGCAGCATCAACACTTTTTCCAGTTTTATTCATGGGAATTTTTTCAAAAAAGACCACCAAAGAAGCTGCGATAGGGGGAATGCTTACAGGTTTAGTTTTCACATTCAGCTACATTGTCTTTTTTAAGTTTATTTCTCCAGAATTAAATAATTCTGATCATTGGCTTCTAGGAATTTCACCTGAAGGAATTGGAGTCATCGGCATGATTTTTAATTTTCTGGTTATGTTATTAATAACTAAGTCTACAAAGAGTCCTCCAGAATCAGTTATTAACTTAGTTGAAACTATTAGGCGTCCCTAGATAGAACTTTAGGTTTAAAAAGATTTGTTAAGGCAATTCCAAAAAGAATAAAGCCTGCACCAAGTAAAACATTGTTAGTGATAACTTCATCTAAAAAGATCGCGCCCCAGAATATCCCTGTCACAGGAACTAGGAATATAATTGAAGAAGCTTGGACCGGTGATGATCTTTGAAGCAAAACAACGTAAGCAATAAACGATACTCCAGTTGAAACTAACCCAAGAAAAAAAATTGCAAAAATTATTTTTAAAGATAAGTCCATCGAAAAATCTGTGGGTTCCAAAAAGATTAATGGCAACGAGAAGAAAAATCCTGAAATCATGGTAACCGATGCCAGAGCTGCGGACTTGATGTGGTTGAGTCTAAAAAGAATATTGTTTGAATACGCGTAGCAAAATGCACCTATCAAGCATAGTAACACTGGATAAAAAATAAAAGATATTTGATCTGTGCCTATGAATACCATTAATCCTAAAAATCCTAAACCTAAACCCAAAATTTGTATCAAAGTGGTGTTTTGCCTAAACCAAGTTATAGCAATAATTAATGCAAATAATGGAGAGGTGCCATTTAATATTGATAACATTCCTGCGCTTAAATCTTGCGCAGCGTAAGCGAAAAGAAAGAACGGTAAAGCAGCATTTATAATACCAAGAATTAATATGGAAGGTATTTCTTTGCTCATCAGAATTAAGTCTTTTTTTCTGATAAAGATAGGACCTAGCAAAATACTTGCTAAAAAAAGCCTTGTGACAACTAAGTAGGTAGGAGCTATTTCATCTACTGCTAGCCTTGTAAACATAAAAGAAGCTCCCCAGCTAAAGCTTACAAAAAGTACAAGCATCCAATTAACCAATGTAGTGTTCATAATCTGAATTCAGGGAGCTAATTCTACATGCGTTTTGTGTTAAAAATTATTGTGTTAGTATTTTTTTGGGAGAAACATATGAAAAGTTATCAAGTAGTTGAAAATGGAAAGCCTCTTATTGAAAAAGAGTTAGAAAAACCAAAAGCATCTGGAAAATCTATTCTTTTAAAAACAGTATCTTGCGGTATTTGTCACTCCGATGTTCATATCCATGATGGATTTTTTGAGTTAGGTGGCGATGATAAATTACCTATATCTTTGAGAGAACCTTTAACCATGGGGCATGAGGTTTATGGAGAAGTTGTAGAAATTGGAGAAGAAGTAAAAAACATCAGCTTGGGAGAAAAATATGTTGCTTATCCATGGATTGGTTGTGGTGACTGTGAAGTATGTAAAGCTGATGACGAACATCTATGCAGTCCATTAACAACAAAAAATATAGGCATAAACATCCCTGGAGGATATGGAGAGTATGTTTTAGTTGAAAATGAAAAATACCTTTTTTCAGCTGGTGATACACCAGATAGCTTAGCTGGTTCATACGCCTGTAGAGGTTTGACTGCGTATAGTGCGCTAAAGAGAGCAAATCCCTCCAAGGGAGACAATAGTCTAGTCATTGTAAGTGCTGGAGGTCTAGGATTATTGGCTCTTCAAATTGCCAAAGCTGCTTACGATATTAATCCTATAATTGTAGATATTGATGATGAAAAACTTGCTGCTGCAAAAGAGGCTGGTGCATCAGAAGTTATCAACTCTACTCACGAAGACGCCGCTCAAAAGCTAATGGAGCTTACCGGAGGAGGAGCAAGATATATTGTGGACTATGTCGGCGCTGCTGCTTCAGTAAATTTTGGATATAACTTACTCCGAAGAGGTGGAATTTATGTTGTCACTGGCTTATTTGGAGGATCTATCAATATTCAACTTCCTTTATTAACCGTTGGGGCAAGACAGTTGGTGGGAACCTATGTGGGAAGTCTTGCTGAGATGAGAGAACTTATGGAGCTTGTCAGGAATGGAAAAATTCAACCAGCAAAAGTAGAGAGCAGACCGATCGATCAAATTAATGAAACTTTACAAGATATGAAAAAGGGTTCTTTACCTGGGCTCGTGTCCGTTCATCACGATTGATGGATTTTCTTGAAGGAAAAGTTGAAATACTAGACGATGTTCTTGTTGGAAAAGCAGGATCTAGAGATTTGCTAGCTGATTTATTTCTACCTCCCACTAAAGAAAAAGGTAAGCCAGCTATCGTGGTTATTCACGGTGGCGGCTGGATGGAAGGAGATAAAAATCAACTCAGAGGTCATGGTTTATTCCTAGCAAGGATGGGTTTTGTGTGTTTGTGTGCATCTTATCGACTCTCTCAAGAAGCAAAATGGCCATCTCAATTAGAAGATGTTAAATGTGCCATACGATATCTAAAAGCGAATTGTGAAAAATATGACATTGATCCTGAAAGAATTGGAGTTACTGGAAATTCTGCTGGTGGGCATCTATCTCTGATGGCAACAGTTGATAGTGAAAATTTTGAGGGCAAGGGGGGTCACAATGAGTTCGACAGCAAAGTAAAGGCAGTTTGCGCGATATATCCCCCAACACTGGTAAGAGAGGAAGTCCCTGAAGGAAAATTCAATGCTTTTGCATTTATGATGGGAGATAAAGCAACCTCATCGGATTATGAAAAAGCCAGTCCCATAAAATATGATTTATCTAATTTCCCCCCCTGCCTATTAATACATGGATCCGGAGATCAAACAGTTCCTTTGAGTGAGACAACAGATTTTTATGAAATTCTTAAAGAAAACAATAGGACTGCTGAGCTTCATATTTATGCTGATGAAGGACATGCCTTTGATGGGGAAAGGACTATAGGTAGAAATGTTGTTGATGTATTAGGTATTTTCTTTAAAAAATACCTATAACTAAACAGATACCGCTATTTTGTTCATTGCAATCACGGAATCAATAAGAAGATTTGGAATAGCAGGACCAGGTTGAGATGATAGTTTCACAATTACTGTTTCATATTTAGGATTAACATAAATGCATTGCCCAAATATCCCCAAGCAGTAAAGAGAACCATTTTTATCAACAAGTGTCTGGTTTCTGTAATGACCTCCAGGCAAAATCTGACCTAAAAGGTCTTTACTAAAATTATCCTTATATGTTTTATCGGCGTTTACTGTATCTTTAATCCATTCGGGTGGAATTACTTCCTCGCCTTCAAAATAGCCTTCTTTTGAGAGCATTAACCCAAATCTAGCTAGATCCCTAGTACAGGCGTTCATACCAGCACCAGTATATGAAGCTCCTTTATTATCAACGACAATAAGTGCATTCTGCTCAGGATAGAGTTTTTTCCATATAAGCTCTTCAAATAAAATTGAGATTTTTTTTCCTGTTGCGGCCTCTAAGATCATTCCTAGAACGTTTGTTAATACCGTTCTGTAATGATAGGAACTGCCATCTTTTTGCTCTTTATCTTTAAGCGATAATGCATAATTGAATAGGTCAGAAGAGTTTTTATTCAACAGACTAGGACTCCAGCCAACAGCTGAAGTTTCTTGCCAAAAATCAGTTGTCGGATTGTTATAATCCTCGTCATATTTGACAGCGGCAGTCATATCAAGGACTTGTCTCACAGTGGTTTCATTAAAAGCTGAGTCTTTTAACTTGGGTAAATAATTGATAACTTTTTCATCAACGTTAATCAAGCCAAGCTTCACAATCACACCGGTCAACATGCCAGTAAAATTTTTAGAAATAGAATTTAAAAGATGAAGAGACTCTTGCGACATTCCATTGAAATACTCTTCAAAAATTATCTCGCCTTTTTTTAATACTAAAAAAGAATCTGCGTAGCCATTTATGAGCATCTCTCTTACGGTTTGTTTTTTTTCTTCGAGATTTACAAATTCAATGGCATCTATTTTAGAAAGATTAGAAGAGAAAACAGATTGTTTTTTATGATTTTTTTTAATTACTTCTGTTGCAAACAGCTTTTCTATATTTTGAAAACTCCACTGGTTGTTTGGATGAATTCTCCAATTAGCAGCAGTAATTACTTCTTTAATAGTCACTTTTAGGCAACTTTTGAGCTCTCTTCCAAAATAGCGACGATCTCATCAATTTCTTTTTTCGTAGAACACAAAGGTGGAGCTATCACAGTATTAGGTCCAACAGGCCTTACTATCAGACCTCTTTTTAAACACTCGTTAACAAAATCAAGTGAATATTGATCAGCATATCTTTTGTTGGCTAAGAGTTTTTTTCTTCCCATGAAATTTTCTGGTGCTTCTCTATTATTTTTCCAGTTTATTCCAGCCATCAGGCCTAATCCTCTAATTTCTTTTACCTTAGGATTATTTTTAAACTTTGCTTTTAATTGATCGAGGAGGTATTTGCCCTGGATTTTACTGTTATCAACGAGATTCTCTTTTTCTATGATTTCTATGTTTGCCAGAGCAGCGGAACAGGAAGTGGCATGATTAGAGGATGTTAGAGCGCCGCCAAAAAATAAACCTGGAGGAGTTTTGTTTTCTATTTCTTTCCAAACCTTCTTTGATATGCCTGTAGCGCTTAGAGGCAAATAACCGCTGGTTATGCCTTTTGATAAAGAAATGAATTCAGGGTAAACACCATAATGTTCCATACAAAACCATTTTCCAGTTCTTCCAAAGGCTGTAATAATCTCATCAAAAATCATTAGAATTCCATACTTGTCACATATTTCTCTAACTTTTTTGAAATAGTTTTTTGGTGAGATATGCACCCCACCATTAGCCATGACAGGCTCTAATATAATTACGGAAAAAGTGTCTGGCCCCTCTTTGAGTATAAGGTCCTCTAGTTCATCTGCATCGTATAGGGGCACTTCGAAGTAAAGGTTTGGATCGGGTTTCTCCCAGAGATGATACAGAGGGAGGGTTGTTGCACTAACTGCTGATTTTGTAAATCCATGATAAGAATATTTTCTAGAAATTATTTTTTTTCTTTTATTCTCGCCTCTTATGGTATGAAACATTCGAGCTAACCTGAATGCAGTTTCATTTGCATCTGAGCCTGTTAAACCAAAAATAAATTTTTCTATTTTTGACTTTCTTGGAAGTAAAGAAGTTAGTTTTTCAGCAAGCTTTATAGGAGGCTCTGTTGTGTATTCAAATGCTGATGGATAATAAGGCAATTTTTCCATTTGCTTATTGGCAGCTTTTGCTATTTCTTTCCTGCCATGGCCTACGTTTACATTCCACAGACCTGACAAACCGTCTATCAGTTCTTCTCCATTGGATAACTTAATTCTTATGCCTTTGGCGTCTACGACCTCTTTAGCACCATAAAATTTTAATTTTCTTGGCTCAATGTATGCATGACTAAGATGCTTCTTATCTGAATCTAAGTTACTCATTTGTTTGCACTTCTTATTTGAGGATTAATAAGATACTTGCTGCCCGTGCCAGTTTTAGCATATTCCCTAATGTATTTAAGACTCAAAACATCCTCAAGCCCAATGGTCTTCTTGAAGGATGACTTAAAAGTAGTATCAATATTTTTCTTAACTCTATTTTGCAAAGCCTCAAATCTATCCTCATTCAAGGCTGTCAAAAAAGGAAACAAGAGCCAGCCTCCAGCATTCCAGTTCATTCCGTAAGCCTTATTCAAAGTTAATGGAGAAGGATCTAGTCCTCCGTAAATATACACCTGTTTATAGGCAGAAGACCCGTATGGACTGTAGCCCTGAATTGATATTGGAGAATTTTCTTCCATGGCTGACGTGGCAAATTCCATTGCAGTTAGAATTTGATCGGTTAAATAACCGCCTCCAGTTGCATCGAAGGCTATGGTGGCACCAGTTTCAATAATCGCTTTGATTAAGTTTTTTAAAAATTCTGGATCGGTAGAATTAAGAACAATTTTTGCACCTATGGATTTTAAGAGTTTAACTTGTTCATCTCTTCGGACTATATTGATCAGGTTAATCTTGTCTTCATTACATACTCTAACGAGCATTTGACCTAAAGAAGACGCTGCTGCAGTATGAATAATCGCACTATGGCCTTCTATCTTCATGGTTTCAACCATTCCTAGAACTGTGAGAGGATTTATGAAACCAGCAGCTGCTTTCTTTGAATTAATACCTTTTTTCATCTCCAAGCAATTCATGGGATCAATGCATTTGTATTGTGAATAACAACTTCCACCTGAAACTGAAACAATTTTGCCTAAAAGATGCTTTGAATCTTTTCCAGTTTCAATAACTTTTCCTGCTCCTTCATTGCCAATATTCAAACTTTTATTCAATCTTTTAGAGAAAAAAGGCAAGTGAGACTTATCTATGTCCATTGAAACTTTAGGAAAGTTTGCTTTCTCCTTCTTTAATGTTTTGGGATTTGCTGATGCTAACAAAACTCCAAGATCTGACGGATTAATTGGACTGGCTTGCATTTTAACAAGCACCTCATTACCAACAGGTTTTTTTACTTCTACTTCTTCAATAGACAGTTCAAGCTTAGCTTTATCTGTAATTTTGCTTCTTATTTCTTTTGACTTCACTTTTTAAAATCTCTTTAGTACAAATGTACTATATATTTATCTTTTCTTTTTTGTAAATAAATTAAAAATTGAGATAAATTACCAATAAAAAAATTAATTAAGATATTGTATGGCGGTTAAAGAGAAATCAAAAAAAAGATTATCTAGAGAAAATATCCTAGATTCGGCCTTAAGGATAATTGGAACAAATGGGATTTACTCTTTAACTCATAGAAGTGTAGCCAAAGAAGCTAAAGTTGCTCACTCTACAGTTTCATATTATTTTCGAACCATTGATGATCTGACTGTAGGCGCTTTCAAAAAACTAATCGCAGATGATGAAGCAGTATCAGATGCACAATTATTGAACTTAGTAGAAAAAAAGGGAACTTTTTCCATCGAGGAATTCGTGGGCGTCATAGCTAGCGGATTAAAATCTAAACATAAATCAGGCTATCTTCTTCAGGCTGAATATGAATTGTTTGTTTACTCGTCAAGAAATAAAGAACTTGCCGAGGCAATGAGAAATGCGAGAAAAAGAGATGTTGATGGAGTTCAAAAGCTTCTAGATAGAAAAGGATACAAAAATGTAGATGCAGAAATAATACTGAGTATATTTGGAGAATTTGCTAGAGACTTGGTTCACAACAACCTTAAAGGAGCAGAATTAAAAGTTAAAAAAGTTTTAAATTTGATAGAAAAATTAAAAAAATAGAATCAGATATATCTTTTCAATAGTTTGCCTGTCTCAGATCTTGGCAGAGAACTAACAAAATCAACTGACTTTGGACATTTGTAATGAGCTATTTTTGATCGGCAATACTCAATTATCTCTTTTTTTAAGTCTTCGCTTTCTTTTATATTATCTGCAAGAACAACCATTGCTTTAACTTCCTCTCCCATTTCATCATGAGGCACGCCTATAACGGCGCAATCATAAACGTCATCTCTTACTACGATGATGCTTTCACTCTCTTGAGGATATATGTTCACTCCTCCAGAGATGATCATAAATTTTTCTCTATCAGTCAGAAAAAGATAGCCCTCATCATTTATGTATCCTATATCTCCCATTGACTTCCATGTCTTATTGTTTTCATGCAGCGCTTCTTCACTTTTCTTTTTATCCTTGTGATAAGTAAATTCATGATCACTCTCAAAATAAATTTTACCAATATTTCCAATAGGAAGTTCTTTGCCATCTTCATCACAAACATGGATGATCCCCATTAATGCTTTTCCTACTGTGCCTGGATATTTCATAGCATCTTCAGGCGTTGCATGAGTCATTCCCGCACCCTCACTTCCAGAGTAGTACTCGTAAATAACTGGACCCATCCAATCAAGCAAATTATTTTTTAGTTCAACAGGGCATGGTGCAGCTGCGTGAAGAACATACTCCAAAGAGCTCAAATCATATTTTGATTTTATTTCATCTTTTAATTTATAAATTCTTAATAATTGAGTTGGCACCCATTGACCATGAGTAACTCTATATTTCTGGATGATTTCTAAAGCTTTTTCAGGATCAAATTTTGGCATCATTACGACCGTTCCACCAAAAGCATGACCTGTAAGAGCCATGTATGCCGGTGCAGCATGATGGAGAGGAGAAGTACATATAGATACAGATTTATCTTGAAACCCCCAAAGCTCTTGATGAAATAAAAAATGCTCAGAATCATCAAATATCTCTCCGGGCGGTAGAGGCCATTTCACCCCTTTTGGTTTCCCAGTAGTTCCAGAACTGTAAAACATGAAAGATCCTCTCGGTTGCTTTTCTCTTGGTGAACTCGGTAAATCTTCTATGACGCTTTCATAATTTTCAAAACCATAGATATCGCCATTAAAAGATATTTTTTTTATTTTTTTGTCTACTGACTTCAACGCCTCTAGGCAATTTATCTCCAAATCTTTAGAACAAATTATTGCTTCTGCTCCACTGTTATTGATCACATAAGATAGTTCATCTGCTTTTAAATAGTGATTTGCGGGTGAAAGATAGATTCCTGATCTTAAAGCAGCCCATGCTATCTCAAAGAACTTTATATCGTTATCTGAAAAAATAACTACGTGACTTCCTTTTTTAATATTATTTTGTTCAAAATAATGAGAAAGTTGATTAGACCTTGCTTCTAACTGTTTGAAGGTTAATGTTTCTTCTGTTTCGCTGTTGATTATCGCTGGCTTATCTGGAAAAAGTTCAGCCCACTTTCCTGGATACATTGATTTAGCTGTATGAGTCGATTAGATCAGGGCCAGAATCAAGAACTCCATCTATAGACTTGTTGTAACTTTCGTAAAATTTATACATTTTTTCTTTTCTTTCCGGTTGCTTTCTATAATCTGTTACGGAATAAAAGTGGCCTTGTTGCATAAGAATAGGAAACCTTGGACCATTTCTTTTTAGCATCTCATCAGGAACAATTTCGCATAAATTTTCCTCAGTTCGCATATAAGTTCTTGCCATTAAAACAGGCATGGTAACTCTTAGTCCTTTTGCTGTTCTGTTATACGCACCATGCCAACAAGCACCATGGAAAATTATCAGAGAGCCTGCCTTTGCATCTACATGAATTGCATTGCTATCCTTAGATAATGTAGTTTCTGATTTATTTGGGGCTCTGTTTTTTTTATGGCTGCCGGGCACAAAAGCGATAGAACCATTTTCTTTATTGTAATCCGTTAACGCATAAGTACAGTTACAAACTAAAGCATGATCAGGTAAAGGATTTGGCAATAAAGTATCGCAATGCAAGTCTAAATTAACTTTGTTTGGACCTTTTACAAATGCAGTCATACTAGACATTACACATTGGTATCCCAACAAATAGGTTGACATAGCCAATAGAACTGGATTCATAAGAGCGTCTTCGAAAACCTGTCCTTCAAAAATCAAAGATGGAAGGAATTCTCCTATAGGGGAGTCATTGGAAATACCATCAGTAGATTCAACTCCCAAACCTAGATCCTTATTTTTTTCAGCTAATTCAGTTGCTCCAAAATTTTGATGAGTGGAGCCATTTTTCAAATCGGGTTTTATACCGCTTCTCTCTTCAGATACTCTGAGTATTCCTTCCAGTAATCTTTTATCTAGCCCGTTAGGACATGCTATGTCTGGAGGAATAACGGTAAAACCTTTTTCATCGAGTTCAGCAACGTAATCGGATAATCCAAGATCCTGAATTTCCTTTATGATTCTCAGTTCTGCTGAGCTTTTTGCTTCCGAGCTATCCATAGGTAAGATAAAACTTTAATATATTTTATAAAGAAACTCTAAATTACTCTAAGCTGCATCAACTGTTTTTAAATTAACTTTTTTGCCTTTTGCAGATCCATTTCTTAAGAATAATCCAGGAGTCTCATTGGAACATTCTCCATCCTTAAATGTAACTTCACCGTTTACGATAATGTAATTATAACCTTTAGCTTTTTGGACAAGTCTCCAATCGTTGGCTGGAAAGTCATGAAGTCTTTCCATTGGAAAGATCTCTAATTCATCTAGATCATAAATTAAAATATCTGCACCATAACCTTCAGTTAAGTGACCTCTATCTCTAATGCCTGCGACTTGAGCGGGGTAAGCTGATAACTTCCAATGTGCTTTTTCTAGGCTCATAACATTGTTGTCTCTACACAAGGTAGCAAGAAAATAAGTTGGATAGCATCCTGCAGTCAAAAATTTAGCGTGAGCGCCTCCATCAGATAATCCAGGCACTGAGAAAGGATGATTTGCTAATCTGCTCATCCCTTCCATGTCAATTTTTTGAGGTGGTGTAACCCATCTCGAAGAAAGATTTTCTGAAATTGATATATCAAAAAAAACATCAATGGGATGTTTATTTTCTGTTTTTGCTATTTCATCAATTGTTCTTCCTTCGTACTTATTGTGAACTTCTATATTGTCTCCTTCTCCGTATCTAAGCTCGTGGATATTTACTGCCATCGATCCAATAAAGGTATGATTAGGATTAAATTTCTCTTTAAGCGGCTTTCTTAGCTCTGGATCTGCCATTTTTTTCATTTTTTCTTCTAGGCTTCCGGTTGTAACGGCTCTCCAATCGGGATCGCTATCTAATAAATTAAAGTCAATTAATTGGAATTGAAAGTCAGTTGGACATGTTACAGCA
>ENA-OSEY01001804-OSEY01001804.1-marine-metagenome-genome-assembly--contig:-NODE-1804-length-14356-cov-3.392254_pt1 | contig 14356 bp, 18 predicted proteins | sample MGYA00248465_ERZ534230 | MGnify/ENA primary metagenome ERZ534230 (study PRJEB26409, sample SAMN06344110) | marine metagenome | isolation source: Sea water from surface | place: Atlantic Ocean:Southern...
TAAGCCAGAACAAGAAAGGCTACATAAAAAATAAATTCTTTTAAATAATTAAATATTTTAAGAGCAATTTGATCATCAGTTGATTTTGCCCCTAGAGGTTCATCAGTAGTTTCACTATCAGTAGTATTTTTCAATAAGTTATCTGAATTATCTAATTCTTCATCTGTATCTTTAATTTCATTACTCATGAATTCATTTCTTTCATAATAAATTTTCTATATCAACAAAAAAATTAAAAATTCTCTTTTAATTTTTTTAATCTGTACTCAACCAATTCCAATCTATCATTCCCAAAATACATATCATCATCATTAATGAACATAGTTGGTGACCCAAATCCACCTCTATTAATTAAATTTTCAGTATTAATTTTTAATTTATCTTTAATTTTATCTTCATTAATCAATTTAAAAACCTTTGAAGGAGACATATTAGAGTTGATCAGTATTTTTTCTAAAATCTTGTCATCGCTTACATCCATATCTTCTTCCCAATAGGACTTAAAACATTGATTTGAAAAATTTACGATATTTCCTTCCTCCTCAGCAATAATCGCCATTCGCATCATCTTTACCGCATTTACTGGAAATATTGATGGCCAGTTTATTTTAATATTTGATAATTCCGCCCAATCTTGCATATCTTTTCTAGAATACCTGAATTTTCTTTTGTTAGGATTCTGTCTTTTGAAATAGATTTCTCTATTTACCTCGTTAAATACACCTCCAACCAGTATTGGTTTCCATATAGCATTGATATCATGTATTTCAAGAATTTTATGAATTCTAGAAAATGCAAGATATGTCCAAGGTGAAGAGCAATCAAAAAAAAACTCGAACTTTATCATTAAAGTTATTTTCCTTTCCAATCAGGCTTTCTTTTTTGAGAAAAAGCTAGAGGTCCCTCAATAAAATCTTGACTATTGAATAATGTATTAACTGACTCATATTTTTGATTCATAGCATCCTCAATTGATGAATAATTTAAACCATTTATTGCGACATTTTTAGTTGTCCTAATTGATACTGGAGAACATTCCATTATCATCTTTGCCCATTCTTCAGCTTTCACAAGTAATTCATTTTGTGGAACAACCTCATTAACAAAACCAAGCTCTTTACCTTCATCAGCTAATACATTTCTACCTGTCAACATCATACCCATAGCTCTTTTTAAACCAATCTGTCTGGGTAGACGATGCATTCCTCCTGCTAAAGCTGCTAAACCAACCTTTGGTTCTGGCAGAGCAAAAGAAGCATTTTCAGAGGCAATAATAAGGTCACAAGCTAGGGCAATTTCAAAACCACCACCCATTGCCACTCCATTAACTGCAGCAATTAGAGGTTTATTAAGATTATATCTTGATGTTAGACCTGCAAAACCTGTTTCAACCCTCTCCATACTTCCACCCTCGGCCTGATATTTTAAATCGTTTCCAGCAGAAAAAGCTCTATCGCCTGCGCCAGTTATAATTGCAACCCACGCTTCTTCATCCTCTTGAAAGTTATCAAAAATTTTGTCTAATTCTAAATGAGCAGGTGAATGTAACGCGTTCATTCTTTCCGGTCTATTGAGAGTTACAATCCATAAATGGTCTTTTTTTTCTAATAGTGAAAATTTATATGTCATTTAATCTCCTATTATAATAATTTTAAATTCTGTTTGTAATTTTTCCAATTCTCACAATAATGATCTGCAGAAGCAATTAAAAAATCTTCCATATCTTTATCGATGGTTCTTATGACTTTACCAGGTATTCCAACTACCATTGAATTATCAGGTATTTCCTTTTTTTCGGGAATTAATGTTTTTGATCCTAGTAAACAATTATTCCCTATTTTTGCTCCATTAAGAACAACAGCTCCAATTCCAACCAGAGAGTTATTACCAATGCTGCACCCGTGAAGCATAACTTGATGTCCTACAGTTACATTTTTTCCGATCTTCATAGGAAAACCATAATCAGTATGTAGCACACTACCATCTTGAATATTGCTGTTCTGCCCAATTATTATTTCTTCACAATCACCTCTTAAAGTTGAATTGAACCAAACACTTGAGTCTTTTTCCATTCTTACATGCCCTATAATGTTAGCATCAGGTGCAATCCAATAATCGTCATTTGGCGGAAAATTTGGTTCTTTATCATTTAACTTATAAATCGGCATGGTAATTATTATAAATCAAAATCTAAAATTGACATGGAAAAAGTACATGAAGCGTCATTGTCTTTGAATATTACACCTAGAAACTCTTCTTCATTGTTCTCATTCACAATTGATATTTCTTTGGAGTCCTTAATTGAACCTCTATCAGAAATTATTATTTTCTTTTTTTGGGATATATGTTGTATGTTTTTCATTAGATTTTCTGTGTCGTTAATAGAATATTCAATAGGCATACTAAGTGAGTATGAAATATCCTCTTCATCAGGATCATCGTCTCTTTGCAAACTACCAATTGCCTCAGAAAAAATAAATAAGGATGCTGTGGGAGGTATATCTTGATCTTTTCTTACTGAAAGATTTTCATTATCAAAAATGTCACGTAAATAGTTCTGTATTAAAAGAATTTCATCATTATTCATGGTTTAATCTCAATTGTTTATAATCTTTGCAGGCACTCCAACAGCAGTAGAGTTATCAGGAATATCATTTAAAACTACTGAACCAGCTCCGATTCTTACATTATCGCCAATTTTTATATTACCTATTATCGTTGCGTTTGCAGATAACATTACATTTTTGCCTATTTGTGGGTGCCTTTGTCCAATTTCTGATCCAATTCCACCTAAAGTAACTCCATGAAAAATAGAAGAGTAATCTCCTACTTTAGCTGTTTCACCAATAACGACACCTGAAGCATGATCAACCATAATACCTTTGCCAATCTTGGCTTTGGGATGAATATCAACATTAAATTTTTCAGAAACTATTGATTGAATGTAAAGCGCAAGGCCCAGTTTTTTTTCGATCCAAAAATTTGCCAGCCGATATGCTTGAATAGAATAAAAACCTTTATAAAAAAGTAAAGGTTGAAAAAAATAAACACATGCAGGATCTTTAATAAAAATTTCATTTATATCCTCTTCAATGGCATCTATTATTTTTGTGTCTGAGAAAGCACTTGAAATATCTTTGATAAGATCGCTTTCTGATATCTTATCAGATATTAATTTTTTACTAATTATAAATGATAATGAGTCAGAGAGATTATTGAAATTTAAAACATTACTATTAAAAAATTGTTTCATTGTTATATCATCTGAAAGAGATTCTAACTCTTCTTTGATTTTTTTCCACAAATCTTCTTTGTAGATTTTTTTCATAGCAATCCTCTAAAAAAATAACTTTATTTAGTTTAATTATAACTTATAACTACATTGCTATGATAAATAAAAGAGTAAAATTATGTCTCAAAATAGAAAAGTAGCTATAATTACTGGTTCTTCGCAAGGTTTGGGTGCTTCAATAGCAAAGAAATTATCAAAAAAAAATGTAAATGTTGTGATCAATTATTCAAGCAGCAAAGAATTAGCAGAAAAAATAAGAGATGAATGTATTTCTAATGGAGTAGAAGCAATTGCGATTAAAGCAGATGTTTCTCAAAATGAAGATTGTATCAAGCTTGTTAAGAGAGCAGAAGATGTATTTGGAAAAGTAGATATTCTCGTAAACAATGCTGGTACAACCAAATTCGCTGATCACTCAAAATTAGAAAAACTTAGTGATGAAGATTTTATTAATATTTATAAGGTAAATGTAATTGGACCCTATCAAATGATAAGAGCCGTAGAACCAATAATGAAAAAAACTGGTTTCGGTGCTGTGGTGAATATATCATCTATTGCCGGCAAAACAGGTATAGGCTCTTCAATTGCTTACGCAGCATCGAAAGGTGCCTTAAATACTATGACTTTGTCTCTTGCGAAAGCTTTAGGGCCAGAAATAAGAGTAAATACAGTTTGTCCTGGATTTATAGGAACTGGTTGGTTTGAAAATAGGTTTGGAAAAGAAACTTTTAATAGAATTAAAAAGGATCAGGAAAATATTACACCTTTGAATAAGGCCGGTACTGCAGATGATATTGCTGATAGTGCAATTTTCTTTTGTCTTGAAGGTGCAGAACACATAACCGGTGAAACACTTATTTCTGATGCAGGTATGCACCTAAATTTACCTAAAGTTTAAAAAATGAGTGATCTTCCCATAATTACTAATGATGAAGGAAAAAAAGAAATAGAAATTACTTTTTCTAAATTTATTTGTATAGGTGCGTCACAGCCTCATGATCACCCGCATGTTGCACTTGAAATAGGTAATAAAAATCAAATTTATTGTCCCTACTGCGGGACTTTATATAAACTGGTTAATGCTGTTGATTGACTTTAGAGTATAAAAAAATTCGTACGTGATGGTGCGGACACCCGGACTCGAACCGGGACGGAGATAATCTCCTTCAGATTTTAAGTCTGATGTGTCTACCAATTCCACCATGTCCGCATTTATTTCTCCAAAACTCTATCAAAAATTTTATCAATGTTTTTAGTGTGGTATTTTAAATCAAAAATATCTTCTATCTCTTTCTTAGTTAAAGTGGAAGTAATGAATTTATCTTTTTTAACTAATTCTTCAAAAATCAGAGGCTTATCAGTACCATAGCTCTCCCATGCTAGCATTGCATTTTTTTGAACAACCTTGTACGAGTCTTCCCTGCTGATATCCTTTTGTGTCAAAATCAGCAATAGTCTTTGAGAGAAAACTAACCCACCAAATTGGTTTAGATTTTTTAACATTTGATCTGGATAAACCACCAATTCATCAATTACGCTAATCAATCTATTAATTGCAAAATCCAGCGTAACTGTAGCATCTGGAGCAATCATTCTTTCAACACTTGAATGAGAAATATCTCTTTCATGCCATAAAGAAATATTTTCTAAAGCAGGAATAACTGAGCTCCTTACTATTCTTGCTAAACCCGATAAATTTTCAGTTAGTATTGGATTTCTCTTGTGAGGCATTGAGGACGATCCTTTTTGTTTTTTTGAAAAATACTCAGCTACCTCCATAACCTCTGAACGTTGAAGATGTCTTATTTCCGTAGCTAATCTTTCGATTGAACTTGCAATTATTCCTAGAACAGAGAAAAAAGTAGCATGTCTATCTCTTGGGATTATTTGAGTTGAAATTGGCTCAATATTAAGATCTAATTTTTTTGCGACATAATCCTCAACAAATGGATCGACATTTGCAAATGTTCCAACAGATCCAGAAATTGAACATGTACTAATCTCATTAATAGCAGAAAGCAACCTATTTCTATTTCGATTAAACTCTTCATATGCCTGAAGCATCTTTAATCCAAATGTTGTCGGTTCAGCATGAATTCCATGACTGCGCCCCATACAAATTGTAGTTTTATGTTCAATTGCTCTTGCTTTAAGTGATTTTAAAAGACTATCTAGACCGCTTAAAAGAATTTCACCAGATTGTTTTAATTGAATATTTAAACATGTATCAATCACATCTGAAGAGGTCATTCCTTGATGGATAAATCTTGATTCTGGTCCAACATTTTCAGCTAAGTTAGTTAAAAAAGCTAAAACATCATGTTTTATTTCTTTTTCAATTTCATTTATTCTATCAATATCAAACTTTGCATTTTTATCAACTTTTTCAGCAGTTCCTTTAGGGACTGTTCCTAATTCCTCCATTGCCTCTAAAGCAGAAATTTCAATTTTAACCCATATTTCAAATCTATTTTTCTCTTCCCAAATGTCGGTCATTTGTTTACGTGAGTATCTAGGTATCATTTTATTTACTTTCTATTAATTTTTATATTGCTATTGGATTACCTGAATTATTTAGGGATTTAGTAAAAATTTCAATTCCATCTCTGGTGACACCTATAGAATGCTCAAATTGTGCTGATAAAGAACGATCTCGTGTTACGGCTGTCCAACCATCAGGAAGCATTTTTGTAGCTGGTTTTCCAACATTAATCATAGGTTCAACAGTAAAAAACATACCTTCTCTTATTTCTACACCGGATCCTTTCATACCATAATGAAGTATATTTGGTTCATCATGGAATACTTTTCCAATACCATGACCACAAAATTCTCTAACTACAGAAAAATTTCTTGTTTCAGCATAATTTTGAATAAAATTTCCCAAGTCACCAAGCTTTATTCCTGGTTTAATCATTTCTAGGGATAACATCAGACTATCATAAGTAGTATTAATTAAATTTTTGGATTTTATTGATGGCTCGCCTGCGCAATACATTCTTGAGCTATCTCCATGCCATCCATCCAAAATTAATGTAACATCAATATTCACAATATCTCCATCATTCAAAACCTTTTCACCTGGTATTCCATGGCAAACAACATGATTTACAGAGGTGCAGATCGATTTTTTAAAACCTCTATAATTTAATGGAGCAGGAATGGCTTTATTATCTAAAATAAACTCCAATGCAAATTTATCTAAATCTTCAGTGGTCACGCCTGGCTTAACCCTATTAACAAATAAATCAAGTAATTCAGCAGCAAGTTTTCCAACCCTTCTCATTCCATTGAAATCTTCACTCTCGTGAATTTTAATTTGTCCAGTTATTCGACCTGAAACATATTTTTCTTCAATATAGTCCATATGAAAGTTATATATTAAAAATTAATTTACTTCTAGTATCAGTATGTTGTCCGTATGAAGCTAAACTGCTAAAATATGTTATGAAAAATTTATTATCAGAAAATGCAGCGATTTTAATTATTGGTAATGAGATATTGTCAGGAAGAACTGAGGATAAAAATTTTAATTATATTGCAAAAAAATTATCTGAACATGGTATATCGATATCCGAAAGCAGAACAGTTTCAGATAATAAAGAAGAAATTATCAAAGCATTAAATGATTTAAGAAAAAAATTTAAATATGTTTTTACTACTGGGGGAATTGGTCCAACGCATGATGATGTTACAGCCGAGAGTGTTGCACAAGCCTTTGATGTTGAGCTAGAAGTAAATAATGAAGCATTTAAAATATTGGAAGGCTATTATAAAAAAATAGGTTCAGAATTTAACCTTGTTCGGCAGAGAATGGCTAGAATACCTAAAAGTGCGAAATTAATTGAAAATAAAATATCCGCTGCACCAGGTTTTAATATTGAGAATGTTTTTGTATTTGCTGGAATACCAAAAGTAATGCATGCTATGTTAGATATAACATTAGAAAAAATTGATAAAAAGGATAGCATCATTAAGGCAAACATTCAGGTTGATGCACCTGAAGGGGAGATTGCACAAATTTTGGAAAAAATACTAAGAGTATGGACAGATATTAGTATTGGAAGTTATCCATTTTATAATTCAGATGATGATTATGGAGTTAAAGTAGAAATTTCATCACTCAATCAAGATCAATTAAAAAAAGCAACTAATGATTTAAAAAAACAACTATCAAAAGAGTCAATTAAATATAAATAAAAGTTCAATTATCATGACTGACAGACAACATATTTATGAGGGCAAAGCAAAAACATTATTTTTTCACGATGATAATACATTAATTCAATATTTTAAAGATGATGCGACAGCTTTTAATAAAAAAAAGCATGAAATTATCAACTCAAAAGGAGTACTTAATAATTATATAAGTGAATTTATTTTCAAGTATTTAGAAGAAAACGGTATTGAAAATCATTTCATTAAGAGATTAAATGATAGAGAACAATTAATCAAGAAAGTAGAAATTATACCTGTAGAAGTAATTATTAGAAATATTGCGGCTGGAACCTTAACTAAAAGACTTGGTGTAGAGGAAGGATCAAAATTAAAAAAACCACTAATAGAATTTACACTAAAAAATGATGATTTAGGTGATCCAATAGTATCTGAGGAACATATTGAAGTTCTTGAATATGCTAAAAAAGATGAAATCCAAGAAATGAAGACACAAGCATTAGCTATAAATAAACTTTTATTGGATCTTTTCTCCTCTATAAACATTCAATTAGTAGATTTTAAAATTGAATTTGGTAGACTTGGTCAAGAACAAAAAGTAATACTTGCAGATGAAATTAGCCCGGACTCATGTAGGCTATGGGATAAGTTCTCGTCAAAAAAACTTGATAAAGATAGGTTTAGAAAAAACCTTGGTGGTCTAATTGATGCTTACAAAGAAGTCGCGACTCGTTTAGGAATAACAATTTAATATATAATTGTTTGCATGAAACTAAACATAAAAATAATGCCAAAGAATGGAGTGCTAGATCCTCAAGGTAAGGCAATAGAAAATTCCTTAAGCCAACTCGGTTTTGAAAACTTCTCTAAAATAAGACTAGGTAAAATTATTGAAGTTGAAATTAATGAAGGTGAAGAAAAAGCAATAATTGTTGCGGAGGAAATGTGCAAAAAACTATTAGTAAATTTAATTATTGAAGATTATGAAATCATTTATGATAGAGAAAAATAAATGAAAGCATCTGTAATCGTCTTTCCTGGATCAAATTGTGATAGAGATGTGGCTGTCTCAATTAAGAAAATTACTAATCTTGACCCAATAATGGTTTGGCATAAAGAAACAACTTTACCTAAATCTGATTTAGTTATAATCCCAGGAGGTTTTACATTTGGAGATTATTTAAGATGTGGTTCGATCGCTGCAAATAGCCCAATAATGATAGATATTATAAAAAAAGCAAAAAAAGGTTTACCAATCCTCGGTATCTGTAATGGTTTTCAAATTCTTACTGAATCAGGCTTACTTCCCGGTACACTGATAAAGAATGATTGCCTATCTTTCATATGTAAAATAGTTTCAATAAGAGTGGAAAATAATCAAACAAGTTTTTCAAATAAATACAAAAAGAATGAGATAATCAATATACCTATTGCTCATAACGAGGGAAATTTTTTTGCAGATAATGATACACTAAAAAAAATTGAGGACGCAAATCAAATCATTTTTAGATATTGTAATGTTAATGGAGAAATTAATAATAGTTCAAATCCAAATGGCTCAATAAAAAATATTGCAGGAATAATTAATGAAAATGGAAATGTTCTTGGGATGATGCCACACCCTGAAAGAGCAACATGTAATATTACAAAACTGTATGATGGAGAAAATTTATTTAAATCCTTGGCGGAGAGCTTGTTTTGACAAAAATTACAAAAGAACTAGTTAAAGAACATGGTATCAGTAAAGAGGAATATGATTTTATTTTGAAATCTTTAAATAGAGAACCCACTATAACTGAACTAGGAATATTTTCTGCAATGTGGTCTGAGCATTGCTCATATAAGTCCTCAAAATATTGGTTAAAACAATTGCCAACTAATAGTGATTATGTAATTCAGGGTCCTGGAGAGAATGCTGGAGTTATAGATATTGGTGATAATTATGCGGCAGTCTTTAAAATGGAGAGTCATAATCATCCATCTTATATTGAACCATACCAAGGAGCAGCAACTGGTGTAGGTGGAATACTTAGGGATATTTTTACCATGGGCGCAAGGCCTGTTGCACTTTTAAACTCAATTAGATTTGGAGAAATTTCGCATGAAAAAACAAAGCATCTATTGACAGGAGTTGTATCAGGTATAGGTGGATATGGTAATTGTATGGGTATACCTACAGTTGGAGGAGAGGTAGAATTTAACTCCTCTTACAATGATAACATATTAGTAAATGCAATGTGTGTTGGGGTAGCAAAAAAAGATAAGATTTTTTACTCAAAAGCCTCTGGTGTAGGTAATTCGGTAGTATACGTTGGTTCAAAAACAGGAAGAGATGGAATTCATGGAGCTACAATGGCTTCAGCAGAATTTGATGACAACTCTGAAGACAAAAGACCAACAGTTCAGGTAGGTGATCCATTTTCTGAGAAACTTCTTTTAGAAGCATGTATGGAGCTAATGAAAATGGACATAATTATTGCAATTCAGGATATGGGAGCGGCTGGACTTACTTCCTCTGCTGTTGAAATGGCAGGAAAAGGTAATTTGGGAATTGAGCTTAATTTAGATAACGTACCTTGTAGAGAAGATAAAATGACCGCATATGAAATAATGTTATCAGAGAGTCAGGAGCGAATGCTCATGATACTTGAGCCTGATAAGGAAGAAATTGCAAAAGATATCTTTGAAAAATGGGAGCTAGATTTTTCTGTAATCGGAAGACTAACAGATACAAAAAGACTCATCATAAACCACAAAAAAGAAAAGAAAGCAGATATCATTCTTGATATTTTAGAAAAAGGTGCACCTTCATATCAAAGACCTTATAAAACAAAAGTTTATAAAGATGAAATTTTGAAAGATAAATTTACTCGAGAAAAACCTTTATCAATATTAAAAAAAATGATTGGATCACCAAATCTTTGTAGTCGTAAGTGGGTTTGGGAACAGTATGACCATATGGTGATGACTGATACAATGCTCTTACCAGGAGGTGACGCTGCAATTATAAGAGTTCATGAAACTAATAAAGGGCTTTCTATGACTGCGGACTCAACTCCAAGATATTGCGCTTCTGACCCTTTTGAGGGAGGAAAGCAAGTCGTTGCAGAGGCTTGGAGAAATTTAATCTCTGTTGGATCACAACCTATAGCAATTACCGATTGTATGAATTTTGGAAATCCAGAAAAAAAAGAAATAATGGGGCAATTTGCTGGTGTGATTGAAGGTATGAAAGAAGCATGTAATTTTTTAAATTTTCCAGTCGTTTCAGGGAATGTATCTCTTTACAATGAAACAAATGGAAAAGGGATTAACCCCACTCCAGTTATTGGAGGTGTTGGAGTAGTAAAAAACTTAAGTGTATTTGCTGATCAGTTCTTTAAAAGAGATGATGATCATATTTTAATAATTGGTGAAACTGATGGGCATCTCACTCAATCAATTTATGCCCACGAATTATTGGAATGCGATATAGGGCTTCCGCCCAGAGTAGATTTGAATAAAGAGTTAAAAAATGGTCTATTTGTAAAAGAATTAATTTGTAAATCACTTATTGACACAGTTCATGATATTTCTGATGGAGGATTACTAGTAGCTATTTCAGAAATGAGTATGAAATATAACTATGGTTTCGATATAAAGTTAAAAAAAAGAGATTTGAATTCTTATTTATTTGGTGAAGACCAGGCAAGATATGTAATCAGTGTTGAAGAAAAAAATTTAAAGAAAGTAAGATATAAATTAGAGGAAAAGGGTATATATTTTGAAAATATTGGAAAAACAGTTAAAGATTTCATTATCCTAAATGATGAACAAATGACTGTAAAAGAATTAAAAAATATTTATGAAAATTGGTTTAATAATTATTTATCTGAGGCTTCATAATGGCAATTAAGAAAGAATATTTGGAGCAAATTATTATTAATAATTTTCCTGAAGCAACAATAAATATTATTGATCTTGCAGGAGATGATAATCATTTTTCTTTAGAAATTAGATCTAAAAAATTTAATGGTTTGTCTAGGATAAAACAACATAAAATGGTATATGATGCACTTGACGGAAAAATGGGTGGTGAACTGCATGCTTTGTCAATTAAAACTCTAAGTGATGAATAATTATGGATAACAAGATAGAAGATATTATAAAAGATAAAATAAATGAAGATGATTTACATTTATTTATGAAAGGAACACCTCTTTTACCTCAATGTGGTTTTTCAAGTACTGTTGTTCAAATTTTGAATTATATTAAAGTTCCTTTTTCCTCAACCAATGTCCTTGAGGATGAGAATATTCGTGAGGGGATAAAAGAATTTTCAGATTGGCCAACAATACCTCAATTGTACTATAAAGGTGAATTTATTGGTGGTTGTGATATTATAAAAGAAATGTTTGAAGCAGGAGAGCTTCAAGAGGAATTAAAGGATATTATTAAAAGTTAGTTTCTTGAATAAAACTCGACTACTAGATTTGGTTCCATTTGAACTGGATAAGGTACTTCATCAAACTTAGGTATTCTAATCAATTTTGCGGTTAATTTTTTCGTGTCACATTCAATGTATTCTGGAATATCTCTTTCAGCAGATTCTTGGCCATTTAAGACAATCTCCAAATTTTTTGATTTTTCTTTGATCTCAACCACATCACCAGTCTTTAATCTAAAAGAGGGAATATTTACTCTTTTTCCATTTACCTTTATATGACCGTGATTTATGAATTGTCTTGCTGCAAAAACAGTAGGAACAAATTTTGCCCTGTATACAAATGCATCGAGTCTGCTTTCTAAAAGACCAATAATATTCTCTGAGGTATCACCTTTAATTCTCACTGCTTCTTTAAATATATTTTTAAATTGCCTTTCGTTGATATTTGCATAATAGCCTTTTAATTTTTGTTTAGCCCTAATTTGAAGTCCAAAATCAGAGAGTTTAGATTTTCTCAATTGACCATGCTGACCAGGAGCATACGATCTAACATTAACTGGGCTTTTCGGCCTACCCCATATATTTTCACCCATTCGTCTATCAATTTTATATTTTGCTCTTACTCTTTTGGTCATTCATAATCCAATTCTATTAAACTAAAGGGTTAGTACATTTCTTAGTCAAATAAGTCAATTTCTTTGTTTAGCGTTTTATTTTTTTCCATTAGCAATCTCATTTGTGGCTTTTAAGATCTTTCTGTCATTATGACCATTTGGCCATCTTAATAATGAAGTAATTATACCCCTGAGAGTCTGAACATCTTGTTTATTTAAATTCAATCTAGTAAAGATATTTCGAATATTAATCATCATTGTTGTTTTTTTTTCTTTTGGCCGCAAAAATCCAGATGCATCAAGAGCGCGTTCAAGATGATTAAAAAAATCAATTATTTCATTCTTATCAGCGATCATTGTATCGCTTTTAAAAAAACTTTTATTATCATATTTACTATCGATTCTATTAATTTCAGATGAAATAATTGCGACAGCCTGGGCTAAGTTAAGTGAGGAAAACTTTGGATTTGTTGGAATTTGTAACACCATATCTGCTAAGGAAACCTGTTGATTAGTTAAGCCTGATTTTTCTCTTCCAAACATAATACCAATATTACAATTATCTGGTAAAGAATTAAAAATATTCGATAATTCCATAGGTCCGCAATAAGGTTTAACCATATCTCTTTTTCGTACAGTACATGCAAAAACATAAGATGTATCAGATATTGCCTCTTCAACATTTTTAAATATTTTTGCATTTTCAAGAACTTTTGATGCACCAGCCGATGCTCTAATTGACTTTAATGATAAATGATTTTGTTTAGGGGAAACAAGTCTGAGAGACTTTAACCCAAAATTCAGCATTGCTCTTGAAGAGGTACCAATATTTTCAGAGAGTTGAGGTTCTACAAGTATTATTTTAATTTTATTTTTATCAATTTTTTGCATTTATTAATTAATCCTTATATATACCTAACATAATGTTGAATTATATATCTTATGTGATATTCAATAATAGAAGGTATTAAATTAGTAATTTTATGACAAAAATCAAAGTTAAAAATCCCGTAGTTGAATTAGATGGTGATGAAATGACCAGAATTATATGGGATCTTATCAAAAATAAATTAATTCTACCATATCTTGATATTGACTTGCATTACTATGATCTTGGTGTCGAATACAGAGATCAAACTGATGATAAGGTTACAACTGAGGCAGCTGAAGCAATTCAAAAATATGGAGTTGGCGTCAAATGTGCAACTATTACTCCTGATGAAGATCGAGTAAAAGAATTCGATCTTAAAGAAATGTGGAAATCACCAAACGGAACAATAAGAAATATACTTGGTGGTACAGTATTCAGGGAGCCTATTATTTGTACAAATATTCCTAGATTAGTTCCAGGTTGGACTCAACCAATTGTTATAGGAAGACATGCTTTTGGTGATCAATATAGAGCTACGGACTTTTTGATACCAAGCGAAGGTAGTCTTGAAGTCAAGTGGACATCTAAAGATGGTAAAAACAAAAAAGAATTTAAAGTTTTTGATTTTCCAGGGTCTGGGACAGCGTTAACAATGTATAATTTGGATGATTCTATAAAAAATTTTGCAAGAGCCTGCATGAATTATGGACTTAAAAGAAAGTGGCCTGTGTATTTATCAACTAAAAATACCATTCTAAAAGCATATGATGGAAGATTTAAAGATTTGTTTCAAGAAGTTTTTGAAGAGGAGTTTTCAGACAAATTTAAGAAATTAAATATTACCTATGAGCATAGATTAATTGATGACATGGTTGCTTGCGCTATGAAATGGAATGGCGGATATGTTTGGGCATGTAAAAACTATGATGGAGATGTGCAGTCGGATACTATTGCACAGGGTTTTGGATCATTAGGAC
>ENA-OSEY01001805-OSEY01001805.1-marine-metagenome-genome-assembly--contig:-NODE-1805-length-14355-cov-3.083975_pt1 | contig 14355 bp, 15 predicted proteins | sample MGYA00248465_ERZ534230 | MGnify/ENA primary metagenome ERZ534230 (study PRJEB26409, sample SAMN06344110) | marine metagenome | isolation source: Sea water from surface | place: Atlantic Ocean:Southern...
TTATCTAAATTTGTTTTTCCTGTCTCATACTCGACTTTGATTGTGCCCCACCGAGAAACTGGAAGATCCGGCTGGCCCCAAAGTGTCGGAAGATCTTCTGGCTCAAAACCTAGTGCCTCAATTACTAAATCTGCTTCTTCCAAATACTGAGAGCCATTGACTTCTTCGGGAGTTCTGCGCCCAGTTGCATCTGGATCTCCAAGTCGCATTTTCTGAACAATTATACCCTTTAGATCACCCTCTTGAGCTTCCAAATTTAATAACTCGGTATTTGTTAGCTGATTTGACAATCCTTTGGGTGAGGTGAGCCATTCAAATATAACACCTTCTTCCTCAGCGTTTTGAACCTCTCGTTGTGAACCAGGCATATTTGCCCTATCTCGTCTATACAAACACTTCACTGAAGTAGCGCCCTGTCTTACCGCAGTACGAACACAATCCATGGCAGTATCACCACCACCGATTACTACAACTTTTTTACCAGAGGCATTGAATGTACCAGTTTCAAATTCTTCAACCCTATCGCCAAAACTCAATCTATTAGAAGCAGTCAAATAGTCCAACGCGGCTACTTTACCGTTTAGGTCACCATTTGGAATATCCAGCTCACGCGCTTTGTAAACACCGGTGGCCAATATAACAAAATCATGTTTTTCCCTAATTTCATCAAACGTTATATCTTCACCAACATTTGTATTTAAAACAAATTTTATACCACTCTTTTCAAGTTGTTCATTCCGCCGCATGACAACGTCTTTTTCCAACTTAAATCCTGGTATTCCATAGGTTAGAAGTCCACCTGCTCTATCGTATCGGTCATAGATAGTTACCTCTAAACCTGCCTGCCTAAGCCTATCTGCTGCAGCCAATCCTCCAGGACCAGCACCTATTATACCAACGCTTTTATCAACACTGTTAACGGGTGTATTGACCTTAACCCAACCTTCTTCCCAAGCGGTGTCTGTTATATATTTTTCCAGAGCTCCTATTGTCACTGTTTCATGACCCGATTGCTCAATAACGCAGTTGCCCTCACACAAGCGATCTTGAGGGCAAATTCTTCCACAAATTTCTGGAAAGGTGTTTGTTGCCTGACTTGCTTCATAGGCTTCCTGAAGTCGTCCCTCTGCTGTAAGTTTAAGCCAATCGGGAATATTATTATGAAGTGGACAGTGGGATTGACAGTACGGTACACCGCATTGACTGCAGCGGCTTGCCTGTTCTTCTGCTTTGGCACCAGCAAATTCTGAGTAGATTTCTAAAAAATCCTTGTTGCGAACACCAGCAATTCGCTTTTCAGGCATCTGCCTTTCAAAATTTACAAATTTCAACATTGGTTGCTTTGCCACTGATGGTCTCCATTTTCCTTGAACCGCTCTATTATACTAGTTTATTTTAAAAGAAAAGTAAGTAATTATGACCTATTAAATAAAAAAACTAACCTTTACTAAATTATAACTATTAAAATCACTAAAACTAGGTCCGTTTCGGACATAATTTAAAAAATGCTATCCTTAAATTTTTAGTGTATAGGTCAAAATATTCAGAACGGATTTTTTATGATGGAATTGCTCAACGTCGTTTTTTTATCTTTGATTCAAGGTATTACAGAATTTTTACCAGTATCTTCGAGTGCTCATCTTATTTTATTTCCAACTTTTAGTGGAAATGAAGACCAAGGACTTCTAATTGATATTTCTGTTCACCTTGGAAGCCTGATAGCCGTAACAACATTTTTCTGGACTGATGTAAAAGCCATTATAGCAAGCGCTTCTAAGTTCTTTTCTGGAAATTTAAATGGTCTAGATAGCAATTTAGTAGTCTGTTTAGTTGTCGCAACGATTCCCGCAGTGGTTTTGGGCGCAACATTAAAATACACAGGCATATACCAGTATATTAGAGAAAGCACCCTTATAATTGGCATAGCTATGGTGGGGTTTGGTATTTTGCTTTGGTTCTCCGATAGGAAAGAGCAAGTCCATGTGGGGATATCAGATTGGACGATTAGACACGCCTTAATATTAGGATTTTGGCAAATGCTCGCATTAATTCCTGGCACGTCAAGATCCGGAATAACGATTACAGGAGCCCGCTTTTTAAACTACGATCGATCAAACGCGATAAAAATATCGATGCTTATGTCGATACCCATAATACTTGCAGCCGCAACTCTAGAATTCTACTATTTAGGTTTTGAAAAAATTTCAATAAACCAGCTTGAGATAGTTTTAGCTATAACTATTTCTGCGTTAGCGGCTTTCGGTGCTCTTAGTTTAATGATGCGGTTATTAACGACTGTTAATTTTACTCCTTATGTCTTATACAGAATATTGCTCGGAAGTTTTTTAATAATATGGGCTATTATGTAATCTTGTATCGCTATAAAACTAACCCAAAGATCACAGGACTAAAAAGGATAACCAAATGACCGACACAATATATGTCCTCAATGGCCCCAATATGAATTTATTAGGAAAAAGGCAACCAGAGCTTTATGGCTCTAAAACCTTAAATGATGTTGAAAAATCTTGTAGTGCAATAGCTAGAAAAGAAGCTTTTAAAATTGATCTACGCCAATCTAATAGCGAAGCAGATTTAATTGATTGGATACATGAGGCAAGAAGTGCTGGTGCTGGGATTGTAATAAATCCTGCCGCCTATTCACATACATCTATAGCAATTATGGATGCACTCATGGCGTTTGAGGGACCAGTGATAGAAGTACACGTATCTAACATACATAAGCGGGAAGAATTTCGTCATCAGTCTTATGTTTCCCTGAGAGCCGATGGAGTAATAGCAGGCCTTGGGGTAAGAGGTTACGAATTTGCCGTTATGAAAATATTGGAAATCCTTAAAAGTTAATAACCAGCGGGTTAATATTAGCTAATAAATAAATTACAAACTCGTTTAATTGCAAGAATTCAAAATGTGGACAACACCCAACATATTAACAGCTCTGAGATTAATCGCAGCGCCAGGTGTGGCAGTGATGTTTTTATACTTTAATCGGCCATATGCAGATTGGTTTGCACTTTTGCTATTTATTGGGGCAGCTATAACGGACTGGTTTGACGGATTTCTAGCAAGAGCTTGGGCTCAAGAAACTAAACTTGGCTCTATGCTTGACCCGATTGCAGATAAAGCAATGGTTGTAATAGCTTTGATGGTCATCGTCGGCTACTCAAGTATGTCTCCCTGGCTAGTATTGCCAGCAACAGTTATAATGTTCAGAGAAGTATTTATTTCAGGACTACGAGAATATTTGGGCGAAAAGACAAAGCTTCTCAATGTAACAAAGATTGCTAAAGTAAAAACTTCTGCGCAAATGGTAGCTATAGCTATTTTGTTTTCACATGGTGTATTCGAGCATTATCACATCACTCTGTCGACAAAAAACAATACTAGTGCAAAAAATCTGGAGTTTTTATCCGATGCTATGATTTACTCTAGCAATTTGGGTCTTGTTTTCCTTTGGCTTGCTGCAGCACTGACATTAATATCAGGCTTCGAATATCTTAAAAAGGCTTGGCCATATTTAAAAGGTTGAAGATGGTAGACTTAATTTATTTTTCCTGGATACGAGAAAGAATCGGAAAATCAGGTGAGAGTATTGAAACAAGAGCAGCCACTGTTTTTGAGCTTATTGAAGAGCTAAAGAAAAAGGATGTTCGTTATTCCGAAGTTTTTTCTGATTTAGGCTCTTTTCGAGTTGCTATTAATCAGGAATTAGCGAGTTTTGACGCCTCTATATTAGAAGCCAAGGAAATAGCTTTTTTTCCACCTATGACAGGAGGCTAACACACTTGTATATTTCGGTACAAAATGAATTTTTTGATTTTTCTGAGGAGATAAAAAATTTCACTGCAACATTGGATAATATAGGAGCTTTGGTAACCTTTACAGGAATTGTAAGGGGACAAAAATCAAAAACTCTAGATTATATGTTAATCGAGCATTATCCGGGTATGACTGAAACTCAAATAAAATTAATCGTCGAAGAAACTTTTAAACGTTGGAAGATATGTGATGCACTTGTAATTCATCGTTATGGAAAACTGGAGCCAGGCGAAACAATTATGATGGTAGCAACAGCGGCCCAGCACCGAAAAGAGGCCTTCGAGGCAGCCGAATACTTAATGGATTATTTAAAGAGCAGGGCTCCTTTTTGGAAAAAAGAAGTATTAAACGGTAAAGAACATTGGGTGGAGGCCGCAAGCGAGGATGAAGCTGCTTTGAACCGTTGGTGATGGTTTTGAATTTAGAACTTAAAGTTAACTTTTTTTCCCTACCAAAGAGGATTTCAACTCTTCCGCTTCCAGACGTGCAGCACGCAAACCATCCATAGCTGCCTTCAATTCAGCCTCCAACTGTGAGATTTTTTTATTAAGTTCCGACTCTCTGCTTTTTGCTTTTTCATTGGCCTCCTCAGCCTCAAGTAAAGCCGTGGAAATCTTATTTAAGTCTTTTAAATCCTTTTCCGAGACCATATTAAGCCGCTGCAGCAACCAACGTGAAAGCCAGCCCAATAAAAAAGCAAGAAACAGCACAATTGCAGCACTAATTATAAATTCTTCTCTATTCATTTATTCACTCTTATTTCCTTCCACTTCTTTGTTTGGCGCCAATTTAAATTCAATTCGTCTATTAATTTCGCGACCTTCTTCAGTGTCATTGTCAGCAATAGGTTGTAACTCGCCATATCCTTTGGCGACGTAGTTTGTAGTGAGAACCTTCCTTCTCTGTAGTTCTATTAGAACTGCAGTTGCGCGGGACTGCGATAGCTGAAGGTTCATCGCCTCTCTACCTTGGCTATCTGTGTGACCGGCTATTTCTAATGATAATTCATCACATTCACGAAGAACATCAGCTATTTCATCCAGCAATTGCTGACCATCTAAATTTATGCGATCTGAGCTGGGTTCAAAAGTTATTTTTCTTTCAACAAGAAGGCCATCAACAGCATCCAAACACTCTTCGTCAGTTGGGCCTTCGGGCTCAACAAACTTTGGAGGTTCAACATAACTAATCTTGGTTTTTAAAGGTTGATTTAAAGCTAGATTGCCATAAAAAGTTTGCGCAATCTTAACAGCAATATTCGGCTCATTTGATTCACCAGAAACGGAAACTTCAGAATTGTTGATCGAAATAAACCCATTTTTAAGCAACGACATTGATTCGATACCAAACATTATTAAATCACTCCAGTCTTTGGGCATAGAAGGATCAACTTTAAGTTTGTTGTTTACAAAATCTTTGCCAAACTTAGCTTCTGCTAAACTGGTAAGTGTAGATCTGGTAGTCTTAGAACGAACGTTGCCATTTATCTGAAACAAACCCTCTGGACTTAAAGTAAGAACAACCGTTTCCCCAAGATCATCTTCTTCATCCTTACTTAATATAAGTTTAGCATTCAGCAAATAGTCGTCTGGCAAAGCATTTTCTAATGTTTGTAATACCTTTTGAAATTCTTGTCCCAAATCCATTTTCTGAACAACAAACGAAATTTCATCATTTATAATAGTCACTGACCCTTCATCTGTTTTTGATAATGCGTTGAGTGAATTCAACACTACATCAAACCAACTATCCGAGGGTTGCCCAAGCCCTATCTCGCAATTTAAATCGTTGTTTGCGGACAGCTTAGCAACTTCTTTTAAAATCTTAGATGCCGTTTCATTGTTCGCGGCGCTGCAAGCATCTAAACGGAAAAGACCTTCTCCTTTTGTAGCCCGAAAAGAAAATGGTGTAATCAATGGACGTGGAGATTTTATGTTTATTTTCTGCCTTAATTCTTTAGGTGTATCTTTCTTCCACTGTTTTATTAAAGAATCTTTATGCCCTAAATTTTCAGCAACAACCTCTCCCTGAATAATACTGGATGTTATCTCCAGCCGCGCTAAACTAACTTGCTCTAAAACCGATAAGCCAAAACGAATTGACTTTGCCCAATTTTGATCTGCCTCACTGCTCGAATATTCAATAAACTCTCTAACCACCCCAGATGATCCACTTTCCCTTTGCAGCGATTTTATGAGGGCAACTTTGTTAAAGTTCTCGGGCACAAATCCATAGACAGAAACGTCTTTTCCATTTTTTAAAATTTCTAATTTTAAAGCTGCAGGTTCTATATTCGAATTTTCAATAATATTCATTTGATCAATTAAACGCTCTGCGTCGACTACATTACCTGCTAGGCTCAAAGCATTAAATCTGCCAGCTTCATCAGGAGCATCGCCAATTAAAAAAACTTGCAAACCTATCGTTTCTACATCAACCCAGTCAACTCCACCGGTAAGGAGTTGTTTTTTGATTTGATCATGAGCGGTTTTTTCTATGAAGTTTACAGCCGTGGTCGCCATTAGTACTGATATTACAGCCGCAGAGAAAAAGGAAAAATAATTCCAAAATATCTTTGGTATGCGCATTACATCTCACGAAACAATTTTATCCGCTCATTTAATACGCCGAAGTGAGCATTTGTGCAATCAAACCCAAATAGCCAAACAAAGAAAGATAGCAAAAATAAACCCTGCATTTCGATTAGAGCGAAAAAGGCTCAACAAAACTTGGGAATCATTAGCATCAAAATTTTTCCACTGCGAAAACAGATGAAGTAAGAAGCTCAATACTCCAATAAAAGTTACGAATTTCGATAAAATTGTTCTTTCCTGAGTAACAACAAAAACAGAAACAGCCATTAAAACAAAGCAAAATAATATAAAACTTAATAGCCATTTCTTTGCATTTGCTCCAAACAAAATAGCTGTCGACTTTACACCTATAATTAAGTCATCTTGACTGTCCTGATAGGCGTAAATTGTATCATAAAATAGGGTCCAAAAAATCCCTGCAAAATACAAAGCTATGATTGGCCAATTTAAGCTTCCAGTGTGAGCCACAAACAACAAAAGTATTCCCCAATTGAATGCGAGACCTAAAAATACCTGTGGCCACCAAGTGAATCTTTTTGCAAATGGATAAATCACAACCAAAAATAATGAACTCAAGCCTAGTATTATTGAGTTAAAATTATAGCTTAGCAAAATAAGACCAGCCAAAGCAATTTGGACCATCATCCAAATAATTGCTTGAGTTAAAGTGACTTGCCCGGAAGGAATTGGTCTTGATTTTGTTCTCTCAACTGCACCATCAATTTTTCTGTCCAAAATATCGTTCCATGTGCATCCAGCACCACGCATTAAAAACGCACCTATAGAACATGAAAATAAAAGCCAGAAATCATTGAAAACAACTTGTTCATCTTCCAAAATTCCAACCAGCAACCCCCACCAACATGGTATCAATAATAACCAAGTTCCAATTGGTCGGTCCGCCCGCGATAATCTTAAATATGGTCTCAGTTTAATTGGAGCTAAATTGTCCACCCAGTTGCCAGTAATGGCATCAGCAACTTGACCTAGTTTATCTGGCTTTGTTGAATTTTGCGACATATGGTGCCTCTATGGATGCAAAAAAAATACGACTATATGTAAGGAATCAACTTTGCGAAGCTCAAATCATTTCTTTGGAGCGTAATCAAGCAAATTACTTATTTGCAGTAATGCGACAAGCGGTCGGCAACCAAATCCTTATTTTTAATAACTGTGATGGTGAATGGCTTGCAGAAATCATTGATGGAAACAAGCGACTTGTAAAATTGAAATGCTTAAGAAAAATAAGACCTTCTATGGTTCCACCTAATGTTTGGTTATTTTTTTCACCAATTAAAAAGTCCCGCACCGATTTCATTGTAGAAAAAGCTACCGAACTAGGAGTAGCTGAGATATTTCCAACACGTAGTGATTATACCAATTCTGAAAGAATTAATCAGGATCGACTGCAAGCTCATGCGATAGAAGCGGCAGAACAGTGCGGTGGGACCTATGTTCCTAAAGTGCACAAAATTTGTAAGCTAACTGACGTGTTAGAAGAATGGCCAAACGACCGTAAAATTTTTTTTTGCAATGAAGATAATTTGAAACCAACGGGAAAGTTATCTGAGCTTCCAAAGGGGGCCTGGGCAATATTTATAGGTCCTGAAGGTGGTTTTTCAAAAAAAGAAAAAGATCTTTTTATGAAACATCCAAAGACTTTCTCTATAAGTCTGGGACCACGGATTTTGAGGGCTGATACAGCTGCTATTTCAGCTTTAACGCTTTGGCAATTACATTTTGGTGATTGGGCTTACAATAATGATTAAACCAAATCAGAAATTTTCCAGATTGTACAAACAGATGCATTGACCTTAAATAAAAAATAAAGCAAGGCTCTCTAAGGTTGAAATTTGGAGATCTTGATGTCTATCCCTCAATCAGGTGGTGGTCGAATAGAAAAATATAATCAGCTTATTGAATACTTAGCCTCTGGCTGTAAGCCAAAATCAGATTGGCGTATCGGAACAGAGCACGAAAAGTTTGGTTACTGTAAAGAGACCCTATCACCTATTCCATATAACGGAAATCGATCAGTTCTTGCGATCTTAAAAGGATTAGAAAGGGAATATGGTTGGAAACCAATAAAAGAAAATAACAGTATCATAGGTCTTTCTAAAAATGGAGCTAATGTTTCATTAGAGCCAGGAGGAGCGCTGGAGCTTTCAGGCGCTCAACTTCAAACAGTATTCCAAACATGTGATGAAGTTAATGAACATTTATTAGAAGTAAAATCTATTGCTGATAAACTAAATATTGGGTTCATAGGTTTAGGCGCTGCTCCACATTGGAAGCACGATGAAATGCCGATAATGCCTAAAGGGCGATACAAGCTAATGAGCGAGTATATGGACAAAGTTGGTACTATGGGAAAGTCCATGATGTTCCGGACGTGCACTGTCCAAGTAAATTTGGATTTTTCTTCTGAGTCCGACATGGTGCAGAAAATGCGCGTTGCTTTAGCGCTACAGCCTATCGCAACGGCACTTTTTTCCAATTCACCCTTCTTTGATGGACACCTAACGGGGCATAAGAGTTGGAGAAGTAGAATTTGGAGAAGTTTAGATCCGCAAAGAACGGGTTTATTACCATTTGTTTTTAATGAAGGCTTTGGTTTCGAAGCATGGGCAGAGTATGCTTTAGATGTCCCAATGTACTTCGTTTATCGAGACGGGAATTATATCAACGCACTTGGGCAATCATTTAGGGATTTTATGAAAGGAGAGCTTCCAGCTCTGCCGGGTGAGTTGCCAACACTTAGTGATTGGGCAGATCATTTGACAACAATCTTTCCAGAAGCCCGGCTGAAAAAGTTTATAGAAATGAGGGGTGCAGACGCAGGTCAGTGGCATCGCCTATGTGCACTACCAGCTTTCTGGGTGGGTATATGCTATGATCAAAGCTCCCTAGATGCAGCATGGGATATGGTAAAAAGCTGGGACGAAAATTACCGAGAAAATTTAAGGGTAGCCGCTGCAGAAGACGGATTGAATGCATCTGTTGGAAGCACAAGCCTAATTGATTTAGCAAAAGAGACAATTCTAATTTCAGAAAATGGTTTGAAAAATAGAGCTCAAGCCAGTTCAAATGGGCTATATTCCGACGAGTCTCTTTTTTTAGATTCACTAAAAGAAAATATAGAAAAAAGAAAAAGCTCTGCAGACGAGTTGCTCGAAAAATATCATGGCTCTTGGAACAGAGATTTAACCAAAATATTTGAAGAATATAGCTATTAAAAATTAGTTAGTAAGTTTGCTGCTAGCGCACCTAAAAGTGCCGAAACTATTGCAATTGAAACATACCGAAAATTAGCGAAGACAGTTGCTTTTTTTTCCTGTTTTTCGGAATGGTCAAGTAAGATATTTTCAACCAGATTTGGCAGCCTTGGCCCGAACCGGGCCACAACTTTCACCGTATCCGCTATATCTTTAAAAATGGCTTTTGGCCCAATACTTTGCCGTATATAATTTTCAACAATCGGTTGAGCTGTTTTCCAAATATTGATGTTAGGATTTAAAGAACGAGCAACACCTTCAACTACAACCATTGTACGTTGTAATAAAATTAATTCTGTGCGCGTTTCCATTCCAAATCTCTCGGTCACCTCAAAAAGATAAGTGAGCAATTTCCCCATAGAGATATTAGCTGCATCCATTCCAAAAATTGGCTCACCTACAGCGCGCAAAGCATTAGCAAAATCTTCCACATCTCTATCCATTGGAACGTAACCAGCTTCGAAATGTACCTCTGCTACCCTTTTATAATCCCTCTTAATAAAACCGTATAAAATTTCCGCATAGACACGCCTAGTGTACTCGTCAATGAAACCCATTATACCAAAGTCATAGGCAATTATTTCTCCCTTTGGGCTCACCTTTAGATTTCCTTGGTGCATATCAGCGTGAAAATAACCATCTCGAAGAGCATGGTTTAAAAAGAGCTGCAAGACACGTTCTCCCAGCGCAAGCTTATCATGCCCAAAATTTTCAAGGGCCTCAATGTCACCAAGGGCTATGCCCTCAACCCAAGACATTGTCATTACCCTTTTACCGGACAATTTCCAATTTACTGATGGGACGTTAAAACCATTGTCAACTTTCGTAGTATCTTTAAACTTTGACGCAGAAGAGCTTTCAAGCCGCAAGTCCAATTCGCTCGACACTATCCCATCAAAGTGCTCAATAACTTCAACAGGACGCAATCGCCTCGCAAACGGTGCAAAAAAATTTACAAGCCCTGCAATCAAGTAAAAAGCGTCTACATCTTTTCGAAATGCCTTTTCTATTCCCGGCCTAAGCACCTTTACAGCTAGCTCCTCCTGCGTTTCAAGAACGCGGACCTTATGAACTTGAGCTATAGAAGCCGCCGCAATAGCCTCACTAAATTGATCAAAAGTTTTATCAGCTGATAAACCCGTTTCGATAAAAAATGTTTCTTTTGCCTCTTCAATTGAAAATGGAGGTAATCGATCTTGAAGAACGCGCAACTGGTTGGCCAACTCCTCACCAACTAAGTCGGGTCGGGTCGATAATATCTGACCAAATTTTATGTAAGCTGGACCTAATGCAGACAAAGCTCTTGTGACAGCAGGCATAGACTCATCGCCTCGCAATCCAAGCCATTTTATTGGCCAGCAAAGCAAGCGCGCTATTATCCGAAGTGGCCTTGGTGCACTTAACGCTTCTAGAACTATAGACATAGCTCCCGTTCTCTCTAAAGTTGCCCCAGTCCGAATTAACCTAAAGATATTATGTGGGCCACGCATCGCTCAAATCTTCCAACCTGAGTGTAAGCAGGCTATCCCTAGTGTTAGGTTCCGATACTTCGTATTTTCAAAACCAGCACTTTCTATCATGCCTAAAAAGGTCTCCTGGTCAGGAAATTTTCTAATTGACTCAACTAAATATTGGTAGCTCTGGCGATCACTAGCAATTATCTCTCCCAATTTCGGTATCAAGTTAAATGAATAGCGGTCATAAAACCATTGGCCTAAAGGTACTGGAATTTGCGAAAACTCTAAAACCATAATACGTCCACCTGGTTTCAATACCCTATATGCTTCTTTAAGAGCTTCTTGCGGCCTTGTAACATTACGGATACCGAAACTGATTGTGTACACATCAAATACATTGTCTTCAAATGGCAAATTCATAGCATCCCCAACCACCCAATTGATCTGGTGAGCCATCTGTTGTGCTTCAGCGCGATTGCGACCCTCAGTCAACATCGATGAAGTCAAATCCAAAACAGTTGCATGCCCAAAACCGGAACGCTTTAGAAACTTGAATGCTATATCACCTGTTCCACCTGCTACATCTAAAAGTTTTTGATCAGATCGAGGCGCAAGCCAATCCATCATCATATCTTTCCAGATACGATGGACCCCAAGTGACATCACGTCGTTCATGACATCATATTTTGACGATACAGAATTAAAAACTCCTTGGACACGTCCGGCTTTTTCTTTTTCGTTAATAGTTTCAAAGCCAAAATGAGTTTCTTTATTAAGAATTTTTGACATGTGTGCCTTCCTAAACCGAGTAATACACTTATAGTAATAGATCACTGAGTTACAATGCATCCTGTTCTACAAAACAAAAAATGATCACGAAAGAGAAATGAGACGCGGAGCGATCAATGCCAGAACTACCTGAAGTGGAAACTATAATGCGCGGAATTTCGCCCTTTTTGGAGGGTGCAACGATAAAAAGAATTAAACTCAATAGGGCAGATTTACGTTGGCCATTTCCTAAAAATTTCACAAGCCGTTTAAAAGAGGCTAAAGTGTTGAATTTAAAAAGGCGTTCAAAGTATATTTTAATCGATTTAAATACCGGTGAAACTCTATTAATCCACCTGGGAATGTCTGGGAAAATTCTAGTTTCTGACTCAAAAATTGGTAATTATTTTTATGAATATTCAAAGGGATCCGATCATGATCACGTTATCTTTGAGTTAAATGATGGAACAAAACTTACGTATAATGACCCAAGGCGATTTGGAGCTATGGATTTAGCCAAGACCGATGATTTAAACAATCATAAATTTCTTGAAAAATTGGGACCGGAACCACTTGGGAATAATTTCAACTCCGATTACCTCAAGACTGAACTATCAAAAAGAGAATCGCCAATCAAGAATGTCTTGTTAAATCAGTCTGTGGTTGCAGGTTTGGGAAATATATACGTCTGCGAAGCTTTATTCATGAGCGGTATTTCGCCTAAGAAAAGAGCCTCTAAAATTTCCAAAATTAAATGTGAAGAGCTAGTGCGAAATATTCGTGCGGTTTTGATGTCAGCTATTGAAGCAGGCGGTTCATCATTGAAAGATTTTACCGATATACAAGGTAATTCAGGTTATTTTCAATTTGAATTTTATGTATATGGGCGAGAAAACGAATGCTGCAAAATAAAGAATTGCGGCCGCAAAATCAAAAGAATTTCTCAGTCTGGAAGGTCTTCTTTCTACTGTCCAAGCTGCCAAAGATAACTTGAACACTGAGAATTTCACGATTAAAATGTGGAAATGTTTAAGATTAATATGGGGCGCTGAATGGCCTACGAAACAATAATCGTTGAAGTCGAAGATCACATATGTGTTGTAACTCTCAATAGACCTGATGCATTGAATGCATTAAACGACGAACTTTTAGGCGAACTAGCCGACGCATTAGAAGATGCTCAAAAAAATGAAAAAGTCCGTTGTATAGTTTTGACCGGGTCAGAAAAAGCTTTCGCTGCAGGCGCCGATATTTCAGTGATGGCAAATAAAAATTTTGTTGATGCTTTTATGGGAAATATGTTTACCGAAGCATCTAATAGAATTCTTGCTATTAGAAAGCCAATAATAGCCGCAGTTTCAGGCTATGCTCTTGGTGGAGGTTGTGAATTGGCTATGATGTGCGACTTTATCATTTGTTCTGATACAGCAAAGTTTGGGCAGCCTGAGATAAACCTTGGGGTTTCTGCAGGTCTTGGCGGAACACAAAGACTTACAAGGTTTATAGGAAAATCTAAATCTATGGATATGAACTTAACAGGTCGCTTTATGGAGTCAGATGAGGCCGAACGCTGCGGATTGGTTAGTAGAGTTGTTCCAGCAAAAAAATTAAGAGATGAAGCAATAACAGCCGCAACTAAGATTGCTGAAAAATCGATGGTTGCTGTTGCTATGGTTAAAGAAATGGTCAACCGCGCATATGAAACTTCTCTTGATGAGGGTTTACTTTTTGAGCGGCGTGGCTTTCATTCCTTATTTGCGACTGAAGACCAAAAAGAAGGTATGGCAGCATTTTTGGAAAAACGAGAAGCTCAATTTAGAGATAAATAGAATATTAGGTCCAACTGCAGTTAGTTTACATGTTGACAGCAATACGAGTCGGACTTAAAGAACAGTTTCTAAAAAGAAATAATCGCAAAGGTCGATGGATATGGCAAATACGGCTCAATCAAAAAAGAGAGCTCGTCAAAACGAAAAGCGTGCGGCAGTCAATAAATCGCGTCGATCGCGTATCAGAACATTTTTACGAAAAGTCGAAGAAGCAATCTCAAATGGCGATAAAAGCGCCGCTAGCGCTGCCCTTACTGCAGTTCAACCTGAACTAATGAGAGGCGTTTCTAAAGGGATATTTCACAAAAATACTGCGGCCAGAAAAATGTCTAGGCTCTCAGCAAAAGTAAAAAAGATAGCTTAAACTAGCTTCTAACCGAATATATGCCTCTCTTCAGAGGCATTTTCTATTTCAAAAGAGATTCTTTTTAATTTTTTTTCGAGTCAAGTAATAAGTTGTGTTGAAACTACTTGTATCAAGTTGTTACCGTATGTTAGCGATTCACTGCGTCTGGGGGGACAATATTTTTTACGCTTGAAGCACTAGCGTGAAATTTTGTCTTTAATGATTTGGTCAAAAATATTTTTGACT
>ENA-OSEY01001806-OSEY01001806.1-marine-metagenome-genome-assembly--contig:-NODE-1806-length-14351-cov-2.916492_pt1 | contig 14351 bp, 16 predicted proteins | sample MGYA00248465_ERZ534230 | MGnify/ENA primary metagenome ERZ534230 (study PRJEB26409, sample SAMN06344110) | marine metagenome | isolation source: Sea water from surface | place: Atlantic Ocean:Southern...
GTTTCAAATTTATAATAATTAACGTTTCAAATCTAATATAATTACATTTCTTTCTCAGCTTTTAATGAGTTCTTTTTTATGAATTGACCGTGATCAATCTGCTTTGAACCAATGTAAACGACTCCATCCTCATTGTGAGGTTTTTCAAAAACGGAGTGAATCGATTTTAACCCGCCAAGCCAAAGTCTTGCATCCTGTAAATAAACCAAGTCACCTTGAGATGCTTTCATTTTCTTCATGTCATTTTGCGAAAATCTAACCCCATCCTTTAATTTTTTATCCTCCTTCCAATCAACAATAATATCTGATCCTTTGGTTTCATTTGGCTCTGAACCCTTATATAAAAATTTAAGTTTATGTACATCAAAAACCGTTAAGCCATCCAATTTGTTATCTTGATCAGGTTTTGAAAATAATGTAACCAAGATACCAACACCGGCACATACAACTAGATTATATAATGCGCCAATATAAGAATAACCTCTACCCGGCCTTAGCTCTATACCATGTGAAAAGGGTGAAATTAGTTCGGGGTTAAATTGTCCTAAAATCATAAGAAAGGCACCAAAAATAAACGTTGCGATGACAGCTGCAGAAGTAAACCGTTTCCAAAAAATTCCCATAAATACTGCAACTACCAATGGAGGCGTAAAAGTAGAATGAAACCAGCCATGTGCCTCATATATTGAATCAAAGGAATTAAAGAAAGGAACTAAAATGACTGCAATGATTTTAACTATAATCGAAGCCATTCTTGCAAAATGCAATTGCTCTTCCTCTGACTTAGATTTTTTTGTTAATGGACGATAAATGTCGTTCACGATAATTGCTGAAGATGCATTAACCAGAGTATCTGCTGTTGACATTAAAGCTGCACATAAAGCAGCAATAATGAAACCAAAAACGCCTGGTGAAGATATAATATTTGTGACAATTACAAATACATCGTTTGCAACAACATTTTCAGGTATTATTCCTGGCACCCCATTGGCAATCGCCCTTCCAATCCATCCAGCATTGGATACAACTATTGCAGATATTGGTAAAATAATGAGAACATTAAAGGCAGCTGCTTTTCTACCCTCATCGACACTTTTTGCGGCCATGAATCTCATTATTAGACCTTGATTCAAAAATAAAAAACCTATTGATCCTGCTATTCCATCCTGCCAAAATATGCCAACAAAGTTGAAGTCGGGAGGCGAATTAAAATTTGCAAGAGGTAACTTGTTTTCTGGAGACAAAAAGGTCCAAAATGCTTTAAAGCCTGACATATCTGTATTCATTCCTAAGAATTGAATCCCTAAGAAAAACAAAAGCACTCCCGCAAAAATCAACACGAACCCTTGAATAAGATCCGTAAAAATAACGGAAGTTTGCCCTCCGTAATGCATATAAATAGTCGTCGCTAGAGCTATTAATAAAACAGTTAACATTAACGGAATCCCATATATTTTATATAAAGCAGTAGCTAGTGTTAAGAATTGAATGGCAATATAACCAATCATGTAAAGCAATATCATAAAAGTAGCTAAATATCTAGCGGTTGGGTTAAATCTTCTTTCAAAATATTCAGGTATGGACCTAACCTTGGAATAATATATTATAGGCAACCATCCAAACATAAATAAAGGCATAAAAAACCAGTCATTCATGTATGTCATCGTTGATGAAAAACCATACTGGTAGGCTTTGGTTGTATACTTTACGAAACTATGTGATCCAATACCTGTAGCAACAATGGAAATAGTAATGAGCCACCATGAAAATCTTCTTCCTCCAAAAAAATAATCCGTTGTTGTCTTGCTATATTTGCCAAAGTAGGCACCAAAACCCATTACTATAGCAAAATAAAATAAAATTACCGCCCTATCAAGCCCTGTTCCAAGCATTTGCTCCATATTAACTATTTATCGCTAAAAAAATAAACATAGAGTGGATAAACATATAGAAAAACAGTCCATACAGAAGAACGCCTAACCATTTTTTATGTTTAAAATAATCGAGCCTTAAAGCTTTTGTCTTAATGATCAGAATAAGACCTAAGAAAAAAGCTAACCCTCCAGCTCCATACAGATAAATAAATGGCAACCATGTTTCTTGAAAGGTCATTTTGCCAAACCCTTTTGAAAGTGAAAAAATAATTCATCATAAGTATCATGCAACCCGCTCATTATGACCTTGGTATTTCCTACAACAGGCATAAAGTTCGTATCGCCTTTCCAGCGAGGAACAAGATGAAAATGCAAATGATCATCTATTCCAGCTCCACCAACTGAACCAATATTTGCTCCAATATTAAACCCTTTAGCATTTAAGGTTTTTCTCAAAATTTCTGAGGATTTAGATATTAATTTCATTATTTCAGATAAAGTTTCTTCATTTAGCTTACTTAATGAAGCTATATGTTTATATGGACAAACCATTAAATGACCATTATTATAAGGGTATAAATTCATTATTATAAATGAAAATTTGCCTCTATGGAGTATTAAATTTTTTCTATCATTGGAGTTATTCACATCGACGCACAATACGCACTTATTTGTGTCATTTGACAAATCGCGTTTAATATGCTCCATCCTCCATGGAGCCCAAAGTTTATTATCTCTGTTTAGAATCACTTAAACAATTGTCTATCTCTGTTATCAATAAAATCTCTCAAAATTGGAGATAAAAAAACCTCATTAATATTTAATTGCATGAATCCATCTGCTAGGATATTCAATTGCTGATCCAAAGGTTTTATTTTATTTATCACAATGTGTCTTTTATCATTAACTTGGCAATATCCACCTTGAAAATCTCCTTTTGCATTGATTATTTTAACATCCATTTTTTCACCAAGCTCATAAAAAAGTTCTAATATTTTCTTTGATTTAGTTTTTGACATTAAAGTAACTCATCTTTGTTGTTCTTCTCAAGATAATCAACTACATCTTTTACCTGTTCTGCTTTATCTTTTGGAACAACCAGAATAGCATCGGATGTAGCGATTACTGCCATATCGCTTACTCCTACCAATGCTGTAAATTGCTTTTTTGACTCAATTAAATTATTTGTTCCGTCTAAAACAACTCCTGTACCGCGAACGACATTTTTGTCTTTTGTTTTTGTAGATACATTGTAAATGGATGACCATGATCCAAGATCATTCCATTTAAAATCTGCTTCTACTGCATATATTGAGTCCGATTTTTCTAATAATCCATAATCTATCGATACAGGTTCAATTGAGTCCCATAAATCATTAAAGCGCTTTCTTTGTTGAATTCTTAAATCTATTTTTTGCATTATTTCATTTAGATCAGGCATATGCTTCTTCATTTCTTCCATAAAAATATCTGCTTTCCAAACAAACATCCCACCATTCCATAAAAAATCTCCACTTTTTAAAAATCTTTTAGCTAGGGTAAGGTGAGGTTTTTCAGCAAAAGCTTTTACTTTAAACACATTTAATTTCAATAAAGGCTCTTTTTTATTATACTGTATGTATCCATATCCCGTGGAGGGGTGTGTTGGTTTTATGCCAATTGTTACAAGTGCATCTTTTTTATTTGCAACTCTGAATGACGATCTTAATGTTTTAAGAAATTGTTTTGCTCCGATAATTAAATGGTCTGAGGGAAAAATTGCCATAACTGCATCTTTGCGAATTTTCTTAATATGTAGAGCAGCCAATGCAATAGCTGGTGCAGTATTTTTTCCTTTGGGTTCAACTATGATATTTTTTCTATTGACACCCTTTACTCTTTTACGAATTTTGGGCGCTAATTCTTTACTTGTGACAATAAATATATCTTCTAGACTATTTATCTTTTTTAAACGATCAATTGTCATCTGAAGCATGCTATCTGGACCGATAATATCAAGCAATTGTTTTGGATTGTTCTTTCTGCTTGAAGGCCAAAATCTAGTTCCTCTACCGCCTGCCATAATCACGCCAAACATTATCTATTCTTTCTCAATTTGGCCAACATCTATTTCCCAGTTCGCCCTAATTTGAAACGTATCAGGATATTCATAAAACCATTCACTAGCTTTTAAAGGAAAAAAAGATCCACCAGTAAAATCATTATTGTTATCAGTATCTGAAATAACCAAAATTTTATATTTCCCCTCCAGTATGTTCTCAATTTCAAACCGTGAATTGCTCTTTAATTTCTCAAAATACATTATTGAATCAATTTCCATTCTCTTAAGTCCGATAATTGGATTAATTTTTCTTGATATTGAATCATCTAATTTGCCAACAAGAGAGCCATATCCCAATTTTTTCCCTGAATCTATTTCAATAAAAATCAATGAATCAAGAAATGATTTTCCGTCAATTGTCTCGATCTGATTTGATAAAATTTTAACTAGATAGCTATTTTTTTCCTTCCATCCACTTTCTGGAAGTATACTTATTTGTTGAGGGGTTATTAAGTCTGGGTAAATTAAGGAAGTGTCATTTTCATTAATTAAGAAAAATGCTGAATCGCCTAATGATAGCAATGGTTTTGAAAAAAGAAAAGGTATCGCTGGTCCACTAACACCATCCGGATTTATTGTTATTTTAGAAGATGGGTCTAGAATTGAAAGAGGTTCTTTATCTTGATCATCTCGAACATTAAAGCTTATTTTTATTTCATTAGTTAACATTTTTCCATTAGACTCTATGTTTTTAATAATTAATTCATTCTTGCCTGGAACAAGTTTCTCATTAGAGATAATTAAAAACTCATTTTTCTTGACATTGCTTTGATAATAATTAACGTACTTTTTTTCTTCTTTTTCATCAATTATAAAAATCTCTTCAAAGCTTATTTTGTCAAGCCCTAGATTAAAAAAAATACTGCCCCACCTATTAGCCTTCCAATCAATATAATCAATATTAAAAACTGGTTCTTTCCTTGAAGTTTTAATATAAATATCACTGATGATTAATTTATCATCAGTTAAAACGTATTCTAATTGTGGGCTTAGCCCGTGAGCCATTCTAGAAGTGTTTAGAATAGCTCCTGAAGCGCTTCTCTCTAGTCCCAAAATTGCATATTTTCCTTTTGAGAGATAATTAAAAATAAAATTTCCATTTTGATCAGCATCTGAAACATACAATGGCTTCGTAAAAAAGATAGAATCGTTTAATTCTTCTTTAACTTTCCATAAATGAACACTGTGATAACCTTCTCCATATACTTTTCCTTCCATTTTGCCATTGTCTATGATTGCTCCGGTACTAAAAGCTATTTGTTTTGTTTTATCTAAAAAAACTCCTCTTTCATCTTTTAATTTTGAGCTGATTGATATCACATAGGTTTGATCTTCTAGCAAATTTGCAGGCAATTCTATTAATATTTCCTTATTGTCATAAATTACTTTCATTTCGTCGTCAAGTTTTGGAGAGATACTGAATGCATTTGAAATAGAACTCTCATCGATATATTCGGAGAACTTTAATTCGATCTTATTCCCTTTGAATAGCAAAGCCCCGGATTCTGGAAAACTTGAAATTAGTTCTGGCGGGATTTCATCTTCTGGGCCACCACTGGGCGGTGAAATTGCTGCGCATGAAAAAAAAATTATAAAAAATAATATTTTTATATTTTTTTTATTTAAATGCAAAAATAAATCCCATTTTTTCAAAAAGAAAATATGATTCAAATTTAGTTTTTATTTAAATATTAATTTTTATTTATTTCTTTTTTACACCTATTTTTGTCTATGACTTTAGTGCCTCCATATATCAAAAATTTAAAAAACTATGTTCCTGGAAAGTCAATTGATAGTGTTAAAAATGAACTTGGTTTAAAAAACATCTATAAACTGGCATCTAACGAAAACCCAAATGGTCCTTCAAAAAAAGCTTTAAATGCAATAAGGAATTCTCTTGAATCCATTCATAGATACCCTGATCCATCAGGGCTTGAATTAAGAAATAAACTAGCACAAAAATTTAATCTAAATATTGATAATATTGTTTTAGGCTCTGGAAGTGAAGGAATAATGTCTACAATTATGAGAACATTTTTAAATAAAGGGGATGAAATTATTACAGCCAAAAATTCTTTTATCGGTTTCAAAGTGCTCGCTAATGCGTCCGGTAAAAAAATTCATTGGGTTCCGATGAAAAATCATAGATATGATTTAAAGCATATGCTAGAATTCGTTAACAAGAATACTAAGATTATATATATTGCAAACCCAGACAATCCAATGGGAACATTTGTCAATCAACTAGAATTTGAAAAATTCTATTCACAAATTCCAAAAAGAGTGCTGATTATCCTTGATGAAGCATATTTCGAATACTCTAAAGATTTAAAAAATTATCCTGATTCAATGAATTACCGATATGACAATATTATTACCTTAAGAACATTTTCAAAAATTTATGGACTTGCAGGATTAAGGGTTGGCTACGGCTTCGCCCATTCGAACCTTATCGGTAATATTATGAAGGTTAAAGAGCCATTTACACCTTCACTTTTAGGTATCAATGCTGCCATTGCAGCTTTAGATGATGATACCTTTTTAAAAGAATCGGTAAAGAAAAATAAAATTGGATTAAAAACGCTTAAAGATAAACTAGACAAAATGGAAATTAAAAATATTCCATCATCAACAAATTTTATTACTTCTATTTGGCCTTCTATAAAAATAGCTAAAAGGATAAATGACTTACTTTTAAAAAAGGGTATTATTGTACGACATTTAGCCCCATTTGGATGGCCAAAATATGTTAGATTTTCTATAGGTAACAAACGCGAGAATAAAGCTTTAATTGACAATTTAGAGAGTGTAATTAAAGAAGTTTAATTAAATGAAAAATTATAATATTGAAAAATTTGACCATTGCGAGCTTTATGTCAGCAATGCAAAGCAAGCAAGCCATTTCTATCAGAATGCTCTTGGATTTCAACCAATAGCTTATAAGGGCTTAGAAACAGGCTCTCGCGACAAAGTGAGCTATGTAATGAAGCAAAATCAAGTGCGATTTGTTTTGAGTTCTCCCTTGCGGTCTGGCACTGATATTGGTAAGCATATAGACAAACACGGTGATGGCGTGAAAGACATATCATTTACCGTTGATAATGCTGAGAATGCTTGGAAAGAAACAACCTCAAAAGGTGCAATAAGTGTCAAAGAGCCACATGTTATAGAAGATGAAAAGGGAGAGGCGGTGCTTTCAACAATTAAAACTTATGGGGATACAACCCATACTTTTGTTGAGCGGACAAATTACAAAGGTCCTTTTCTGCCAGGGTACGAAGTTGCAAGGTTCAATAAAATTGCTGATCCAACAGGTATTGTACACATAGACCATGTTGTCGGTAACCAACCTGAAGGTGAAATGAATAACGTTTGCAATTTTTATGAAAAGGTCTTTGGGTGGCACCGATTTTGGTCAGTAGATGACAAAGACGTGTCAACAAAGTACAGCGCATTAAAATCAATAGTTATGGCAAATGATAATGAAAAAATAAAAATGCCTATTAATGAACCAGCCAAAGGTTTAAAAAAGTCTCAAATTCAAGAATTTATTGAATTTTATAACGGTCCTGGTATTCAACATATTGCTATGTCTACGAGAAACATAATAGAAACAGTAAAAAAACTAAAAGCAAACGGAGTAGAATTTTTACCAACACCTAAATCTTATTATGATGATCTTAAAAAAAGAATAAAAGGCGTAGATGAAAATATTGATACATTATCTGAGCTCGGGATTTTATTGGATTCGGACGATAATGGTTATATGCTGCAAATTTTTACTCGCCCCATTCAAGATAGACCAACCCTCTTTTATGAAATCATTCAGAGAAAAGGCTCTCAAAGTTTTGGTAAAGGAAATTTCAAAGCATTGTTTGAGTCCATAGAAAGAGATCAGCTCAAAAGAGGTAACTTGTAAAAATGAAATTTTTAACATTTACATTAAAAAATAGTAACAAAGATAGATTTGGTTTTGTTTTTGAAGACAAGATAATTGATATTAATAAATGCGCTGAATGGATTAAGGATAACAAAAATAATTCCTCATTTAATCGTATTCCATCAACGTTAACTGATAGTCTAATAGATTGGGATGTTAATCTTTCCCTTCTAATTGAAATGAATGAATTGATAAAAGACTCTGATATAGAGAAATTTTCATTTTCAAATTCAGAGATAATTTTTTTACCACCTGTACCCAACCCTCCGTCGTTTCGTGATTTTTATGCTTTTGAACAGCATGTAATGGCTGCAAGAAAATTAAGAGGTCTTGAAATGAACCCCGATTGGTACAAAATTCCTATTTTCTATTTTTCAAATCCAAACTGCTGCTATGGACACAAACAAGAGATCCCTTACCCCAAACAAACAGATGAACTTGATTTTGAATTAGAATTTGCAATCATTGTTGGCAATGGTGGCATCAATATTGATTCAAGTGACGCTGAACAATACATAGCTGGATATACGATTTTAAATGATTGGTCTGCTCGAGATCTTCAACGCGAAGAAATGCCCATGAGTCTTGGCCCTGCAAAAGGAAAAGACTTTGCTTCGAGTTTTGGTCCATACATGGTCACTAAAGATGAACTATCTGATGCTTGGGACGACCAAGGAAACCTAAATCTTAGGATGACGTGTCATGTAAATGATAAATTAATTTCTGATGGCAATACCAATGATTTATACCACTCATTTGGAGACATGATAGAAAGAGCTAGCTTAAATACAAATCTATTACCAGGCGATTACATTGGATCTGGCACAGTTGGGACGGGTTGCATCCTTGAATTAAGGCCAGAAAATACGGATGGTTGGATTGAAAAGGGAGATAAGGTGACATTAACAGTTGAGCGATTGGGAAGTTTAGAAAATAAAATAGTATAATATGCCCTTTTATCAAAAACAAGGACAACTTCCAAACAAAAGACACATTCAGTTTAGGGATAAAGATAACAACCTTTATTGGGAAGAGCTTGTCAGCAGAGAAGGGTTTAGCTACATATATTCAAATCTTTATCATTTGAATCCTCCAACAAAAGTAGAAATGATAGGAAAACAAGAGCCTATTGAGATTGAAGAGCTAAATGATAATCATAGGCACAGACATATCTTCACTAGAAAATTAAATTTAAAAGGAGACATTATCTCTTCTAGGTCACCATTATTTTTTAATGAGGATGTAATTATCTCAAAGGGTTTTGCGCAAGAGCAAATGGATTACCTTTATAGAAATGCGCGCTATGATGAATGTATTTTCATTCACAAAGGAAAAGGATCCATAATTTCATCTTTCGGTGAAATGGAGGTAAAAAAATATGACTATGTTGTTATTCCTAAAGGGGTTATTTGGAAAATGGTTCTTGATAGTGATATTGAGTTTTTAACAGTAGAAACAAAAAACCCTATAGAAACCCCATCAAAGTACAGAAATAGGCTAGGTCAGCTTTTAGAACACTCTCCATATAGCGAAAGGGATATTATAACGCCTAATCTAAAAAATAAGAATCTTAATGGACCTATAAATATAAAAGTTAGAATTGACAATGGTCTTCAAACCTACCAATACAAAGACCATCCCTTCGATGTCGTTGGTTGGGATGGATATTATTTTCCTTGGATCTTTAATTTAAGAGATTTCATGCCAATAACGGGCATGATCCATCAACCACCACCTGTTCATCAAGTATTCCAAGCTAATGGAGTCGTTATTTGTAATTTTGTCCCAAGACTTTTTGATTATCATCCTTTGGCCGTTCCCGCTCCCTATGCTCATAGCAATGTTGATTCTGATGAAATACTGTATTACGTAGATGGAAATTTCATGAGTAGAAAAGGAGTTGAAACAGGTTCAATCACATTTCATCCATCTGGACCACCTCATGGACCTCAACCAGGGAAAATTGAACAATCACTTGGTGCAAAGAAAACTGATGAGATAGCTGTAATGATTGATACTTTTAAGCCATTGAAATCAACAAAACATACTAAACATATTGATGACAAAAATTATCCATATTCGTGGATAGAGAAATGATAATAGACCCAGCAAATCAATCCTTTTCCGAAAATCACAAATTAATGATCGGATCTATTGTACCAAGGCCCATTGCGCTTGTATCTACAATATCTAAAGGAAACATTAATAATGTTGCTCCTTTTTCTTATTTCAATGGGGTATGCTCTAATCCTCCAACAATTATGTTTGCTCCAGCAAGGAGAGGTTACGATGGAAAAACAAAAGACACTCTTAATAACATTAGAGAAACGAATGAGTTTGCAATAAATATTGTTTCGGAAGAAATTGTTGAACCTATGGTAGCATGCTCAACAGATTATTCGGACGAAGTTGATGAATTTAAAATATCAGATTTTACACCTATTCAATGCGATAAAATTTTAGCTCCAAGGGTTGAAGAATCAAAAGTAGTCTTTGAGTGTAAATTGAATACCATCATTGAAATTGGCCCCTCCAAACCTGGCGGTGGTTTTGTAGTAATTGGAGAAATAGTTTTATTCCACATAAATGATGATGTGCTTAAGGACGGAAAGATTGATCTATCTTCACTTAATCCAGTTGGAAGACTATCGGGGAATAATTATTCAAGGGTTTTTGATTCATTTGAAGTAAAACGCCAAATTAAGCCAACGAAATAGAAGATGCCTCTTGATTTAAAATCAAGGATATACAAGGCTCAAACCGTAGGCAATGTAGAACCTATTGAGCATATGATTCCCTATCCAAACCTTCGATCATTAATTGATGGTCAAAACATTAAGTATGGAGAAAGAGTTGTCTACAAAGATCATAATCTAACTTCAAACATAATCTATGATAAAGCTCAACAAATTGCAAACTGGCTTCAATCAAAAGGGATTCAACCAAAAGATAGGGTGCTTGTAAAGCCAATAGCTTTCCCTTTAAATGTAATCATTCCTTTTGGAATATGGACACTTGGCGCTTCTGTAGTAATTGACAATGATAATGATACTGAAAAGGCTTTTAAAAAAACAAATTCTAAAATCGTTCTTGAAAATGATAAAATCATCAATGAAAGTGAAAAATTTCCAACACATTACGAACCTAGATATAAGCCTTTGTTAGAAGATGAAGCTGCAGTTTTAATTAAGAAAGACATAGGTTATCAGTATAGCAATTACAATCTTTTAGTCAATACAAATGGCATTCTTCAAGAAATTGATCTGTTTTCTGATCAATCCTACTGTGTGAATTTGAAAGCTAATTCAATGCCATGGTTAATACTGCAGGTCATTCTACCATTATATAGTGGCTCCACAATAGACAGTCAAAATCCAACCATAACCATTGGAAACAAAGATAGTGATTTTTTGATTAATGAAAAATGGAATACTATAAAGGAGACGAATCCTCCTACCATCTACACATGCAATGAAAACACAGCTTTTTTAGCAATAAACAAGAAGCCTATACATTTGACTGAAATTAGCGAAAACCAAAGACCTTTATTTATCAAAGGCCACTCTGTGATGATGGGATATCTTGATGAAGAGCAAAGTAATAAAGCATATAAAAATAATGCTTTATATATTGCTAAAATCTAAGGAATGTTCTCCTCTAAATATTTTAACATCTTTTTTTGCACACTTAGCCAACCCAATCTGGTTTCAATATTAATATAGCGAGTTTTTTTACCGAGCGCAGCCCACGACAAAGAACCATCATCTGTTGATGGGGTACTTTTTTGCAAAACAGCATTAAATGGAGATTTAGCTAAAATATTATAATCATTTTCATTAGTACATAAGAAAAAATCTCGAGGATTTTGATTCTTTTTGATAGAGATCTCATCGCTGTTGTTAATTTCTGATCTAATATTATATCCTTTATAGTTATTGTGAAGTGATATAACTATTGATTCTTGATCAGAAAAAAGCTCTTTGAAAAGAATAGTTCTTGCTGAAGAGATACTATCTAAAACTGTTTTTTTCTTATTCCTGGACCAATATGGATTGTATTTATTTAGATTTTTTTTTGCACCTGCCTTTGAAAAGATTCTATTTGGATCGATAATACCATTTTTGATATTTATTTCCCTAGAATCATTTTCAATTAGATATGCCGTACCCGGATATCTTTTTATATGATACTCTAAAGCCATTTTGGCTGTTTTTTCATCACCATGTAACCATATAAATTTTCTATTAGAATTGCCATTCTTAATGACCTTAAACTTTGCGATGGACACATCTAATTCAAGGTGAGGTGGGTTATTCATTTTCACAAATGTCATTTGTAAGAACACGAGTATAATTGATAATTTATATAATGATCGTTTCATACTATTAAACTAAGAGAAATAATTGCATTTTGTATTGTTTTTAAATTATAAAATTAAAATCAATTTATTTTATGTTTAATTTTCGAGGAACTATACAAACAAATAAAGGTTTAAAAAATAAAAGGTTGCTTAAATGTTTAAAAAATTATTTTTTTCAATATCTGTTATAACCTTAATTAGCTGCTCTAATCCTCCTGCGCAAAACAATACAAAACTAACCTTTGGTACTGTTCAGCAAGTTGTAAAAAAAGGTGCAAATCAAACTGAGATCATGCGATCTTTAGGCGCCCCTAATATTGTATCAAAAGATAAAAATGGGCTTGAGACCTGGACCTATGATAGGATTTCTCGAGAATCTGAGTCTAGGAGTAGAAGCTTAGGCCTATTTGGAAGCATAGGGGCTTTTCTTCTAGGTGGTTCTGGCTCAAGGAGCTCCTCTAGTGTTGCTTCAAAATCACTGACAGTGATAATTACTTTTGATAACGATAAAAGCGTACTAGACTTTTCCTATCAAAGTCTAGAATTTTAAAAATTAAAATCTCTATGCCTTCGTATTTCATAAAAACGAAATGGGTACATAATCTTGTAACGATTTACTTGATTACTTTTATCTCAAGTTGTACGACCCCGCCGCGATCAGTTAAACCGCCAACATCTGTTGCTAGAGCAATGGAGACGCGAAGCTTTGAGGGAGATCTTGTAACTATTTTAAAAGCTTCTATTAACTCGCTTCAAGATATGGATTACACCATTGACGTTTTGAATTCAGATATAGGCTTAATATCTGCCAGCAGGACCTCAGAACGAAGAAAAGCAAATTTAGCAAACGAAAATAATAATTCTGAACAAATGTCTGCAGGCGAACAAGCTTGTCTAGTCGCTGGTGGTTTTGTTGCGATCGTTGTTCTTATATCATTTCTTGATTCTATTTTTGATGGAGACAGTTCAAATGATGGTGATAGCAGTATTTGGTCTGGGCCGACGACAATTAATAATCGCGATGATGAACCAGATGGTCCCATTATTTACAGATACAAGATAATGATCAATTTAACAGAGCTAGATAATAATCAAACTAGAGTTCGTGTTAGTGCGAGTGGAGAATCTGAACAAGATGGAAAGATTTTAGCAACAGGCGGCATTCATGAAATTGAATTCTTTTCAAAATTCTTCGCAGGTATGAACCAAGGTCTGTTTCTTGATAAAAATACGAACTAATTTATCCAATATCAGATAAAATGTCCTTAGCGTGGCTCTTTGTCTTCACCTTATCGTAGACTTTTTCAACTATACCCTCTTCATTTATTAAAAAGGAACATCTAATTATTCCCTCATATTCTCTGCCATACATTTTTTTTACACCCCATGCACCATAGGCTTTTAAGGTCTCTTTTGTTTCATCAGCAAGTATCGGGTAGCTAAAATTTTGTTTATCACAAAAATTCTTTTGCTTTTGAACAGAGTCAGCACTCATACCAATTATTGATATATCCTTATTATTAAAATGCTCGAGTTCATCACGGAACCCTTGTCCTTCAGTTGTTCATCCAGGAGTGCTAGCTTTGGGAAAAAACCATAACACAACTTTTTTACCTAAAAAATCAGACAAGGAGATATCTTCGCCATTCTGATTTGGTAAATTGAAGTTAGGAGCTTTTTGTCCTTCTTTTATCATTTGTTATCCTTAGTTAGTTGAATTTCAGACCATCTTAATCGCTCATCATCTGTTGAAGTTATCATATCATTTACAATACTTAAACCTTTTTTTTGTCCGTTCCATGGCAATCTTTCATATGCATCCTTAAAGCTCAACCATTCATAATCTATATGTTCTTCAGAAAGAATAACTTTTCTATCTTTTACTTCAATTCCAAAAACAGGAACTAAATTCACGCGATCTTGATGGCTTTCATAAAAAGTACTAATGTGGTCTACAGCAAACATTCTGAACGGCTTCAAACTGGTCTCCTCTTTCAATTCTCTAATAGCAGCCTGCCATGCTGTTTCATCTTTTTCAATCCTCCCAGCTACACCCTGCCATAAATGTTCATATAT